>PVMK01188702.1_pt1 | contig 11526 bp, 13 predicted proteins | sample 1853481 | NCBI WGS metagenome assembly PVMK01 (sample SAMN08533507, study PRJNA380276) | Marine sediment metagenome, whole genome shotgun sequencing project. | reverse complement strand
AGACGCCCTCGTATTGGACAAGTGGTTTCGCATGCAGGCGATGTCGAGCGCCCCTGCGGCATTCGAACGGGTGGTTGCGCTGTCGAAGTACCCAGACTTCAACCTCGCCAATCCAAATCGAGCCCGCTCCCTGCTCTACGCCTTTTCTGCGGGCAACCCCGTGGGCTTTCACCGCGCAGACGGCGCGGCGTACCGATTCATCGCCGACCAGATCCTCCTGCTCGACGCGATCAACCCACAGGTCGCCGCGCGCATCGTCTCGAGTTTCAATCAGTGGAAGCGCTACGAGCCCGGCAGAAGCAGGCTGATGAAGGGCGAGCTCGAACGTATTGAATCGGTGGCCGAGATCTCGAAGGACGTCGCCGAGATCGTCGAACGAGCCTTGGAGAGATAGCGAGCACGCCTTACGTCGCCGAGACGCAGCGCTCGAGCTCGGCGAGCGCTTCTTCGAGGTGGTCGATCAAGCGCTGTGCGCTCGGCACCGAGCGGCGGCATGCAACGATGCCGACGTCGAGGCTGTCACCGACGCTGGTGACGGTGATGTTCAGCGCCTGGCCGTGCGTCACGATCGACAACGGGTACATTCCCTCGAGCGGAGCGCCATTCCAGTAGAGCCTCTCACTCGGGCCGGGAACGTTCGACACCGTGACGTTGAAAGTCGGGCGTGTTCTTCCGGAGAGCCGCAGCAAGTGGGGGATGAGGACAGGCAATGCCACGATACTCGTAAAGATCGGGATCTCGGCGCTGTTCATCCCTTTGAGGAGGCGCTTGGCCTCTCCCATCGATCTTTGGATGGCGCGTAGGCGAGCCAGCGGGTCGCCGAGCTCGGTGGCCAGCGTCGCAAACACGACCGAGAACGAGTTGCCCTCTACCTCCGCGTCGGCTGGGCGGAACGAGACGGGGGTCATCGCGGTCAGCGGTTGCTCGGGTAGGGCGCCTTGGTCGATGAGGTATCGTCGCAGTGCGCCGCCGGACATCGCGAGGACGATGTCGTTGACCGTGGCGTTGAGCGCTTTGGCCACCTTCCTGATGCGCGGCAGCGACCACGACTGCGCAACGAGTCGCCGCGAGCCGGTGACCCGCCCGTTTAGGATGGTGAGTGGGGTTTGGAAGGGCGCGATCATGCCGTGCTTGTCACGCTGTCGGACCGCGGATGCGAACTTGAGCACACCCCCCATCGCTCCGGCCGTCGCAGCGATTAAACCCTCTGAATCCAGCGAGGGCACGCTCTCGCGCCGCGGGCGAGGCGCGTTCCAGGGAGCGGGCATGTCGCGCTCGTTTGGATCGCGGCTCAGGCAAGAGCGCAGCACTCGCATTGCGCCGACGCCGTCGATCATCGCGTGATGCGTCTTCACGTAGAGCGCGAATCGGTCCTCCTCGACCCCCTCGATGATGTGCGCTTCCCAGAGCGGTCGGTCGCGATGCAAGCGCGTGCTGTGCAGGCGCGAGACGAGCGAGAACATCTCGCGGTATCGGCCAGGTTTCGGGAGTGCGGAATGGCGCACGTGGTAGTGCGTGTCGAGGTCGTGGTCGGTGACCCAATGCGGCAGCCCGAGTCGCCGAAGAGGCCATACGAGTTTCTGATTGAACGGGGGCTGTACGGCATCTGGGTCGTCATTGCCCGACATGGTCTCGTGCAGCCAGTCCTCGCTCACTCCCTCGGGATAGCTGAACAACATGAGGCCGCCCGTGTGCATCGGCATCTCCCGGCTCTCTGCGAGCAGGAAGCTCGTGTCGACAGTTCCAAGCGGCTTCATCAGAGGAATAGAAGTATCTCACCCGGACGAATTTGGGTAGCGCTCGCAGCGCAAGTGCATCGATTCATCGCGCTAGAGAACAAACGGGATCAATACCCGCCGCTCGGGCGGGTAGTCCGGGAACTTGTCTTTGTACCAACGATGCGTCTGGAACGCGCGTGGCACGAGGTTGGCGATGGTGATCAGCAAGATGAACGTCGCGCCAAGTGACCAGGTCGCGAGAGCGAAGCCTGCGAATGCGGTGATTTCCCCCAGATAAGACGGATTGGTCACGAATCGGAAGAGGCCGCCCTGAGGAATGCGATAGACTTTCTCCCCGCGTTCGATCTCTTCGACGCTACGGAGGTTCCGGATGATCGCGTCGGAGCGGATGTTGAGCACGAACGAGCCCGTAGTAGAGGATGATGCCTACGATGAACCGCGGATCGGCAAACCAATCCAGGGTGAAATGGTGCCCGAGCTCACTGATGAACGCCGCATTCAAGTATCCGTGCAGCGTCGTCACGAGCCAGCCCATCAGGACGATCATGATGCTGAAGGACGCGGTCGCGCCCTTGGGGTTTCGTATCAGGTAGGGAAAGACGAAGCCGCGATTGCCGTAGTGCACGACCCACACGAACAGAAAGAACAAAGGTACGATTTCGAATCGGTTCCGCCCCTGGAAGTAAAAGAACACGAAGCTGAGCATCGCGGGGAGCTCCATCAGGAACCAACCGAGGCGAGGGCTGAGGTTGACGCCCCATTTGTTGGACGCGAAGCGCCCATACGGGCTCTTCATCACGGCGCCGCCGATGAACACCATGATCACGAGCACGAGCGCGAGCGTCAGGACGGTGTCGTAGGTTGGGTCCCCGGTGTACCAGGTCGTCATCGGGCGGGACGAACCCGCGAATGAGCGCGCCACTCGGCGATTTTGGCGTCCAGTTGTAGCTGCGCCCATTCGAGCGCGTCGGTGCGCTTGGCGAACGCTTGGTTCGGGAACCGCGGAGGCGAAATCCAGAACACCGCCGTGACCAAGCCGCGTAGCCAGCCGCTCGGCACGATGAGCGCCGAGCCCCCGTTCCATTGCAGGTCGTGCTCTTCGAATCTCTTCAGGTGCTCTGCGAAAACCCTGCGCTGTTTCGCGTTGGCCTTCGTGAGGTTCGACAGCTCGACCACCCAGGCGACAGGATAGCGCGCCCGCGTTGCCCATTCCTCACGTGCCCGCACGAACGCCGCAAGCTCCTCATCGGTGGCCTCCGCCGGAAACGTAAACTCGTAGATCGGCACGTGTTGGTGCGATACCCACGGATGATCGATCTCGATGTACTCAGGCTTCGATTGCTCGGCAGCTTCGCTCATGGTTTCGGGCGCGATGATAAACCCAAATCGACGATCTTGGGATCAGGATGCGTTGGACGTCGGACGTGCCCTCGTAGATCTGGGCGACGCGGACATCACGATAGATTTTCTCCACGGGAAGCTCCCGAGAGTACCCATACCCGCCGAAGATTTGAATCGCGTCGGAGCAGATGCGCTCGGCCGCCTCGGAAGCAAAGAGCTTCGCCATGCAGGCTTGTTTCAGGCAAGGACGGCCGGCGTCGCGCAGTGCGGCGGCCTCGAGCACCATCGTCGTGGCTGCGTGGAGCTGAGTAGCCATGTCAGCGAGGCGAAACGCGACTGCTTGATGATCGGAGATCGGCTTGCCAAACGCAGTGCGCTCCTTGGCGTACGTGAGGGCGTGGTCGAGCGCCGCGCGCGCCATGCCGGCGCACTGGGCGGCGACGCCGATGCGCCCCGCCTCCAAGTTGGCGAGCGCGATCCGATAGCCATCTCCTTCGTTGCCGATGAGGTGGTCCGTCGGAATCGCGGCGTCTTCGAAGCTCAACTGCGCGGTGTCCGACGCTTCTTGCCCCATCTTGTGCTCCAATGATGCGATGCTCATTCCGCGCGTTCCCGCCGGAACGAGAAACGCGGAGATTCCCCGCTTGCCCGCCGCAGGATCGGTCACCGCGAACACGATCACCGCGCCCGCGATTTTCCCCGAGGTGATGAACTGTTTGGTGCCCGTGAGCTCGTAGCCGCCGTTGGTTCGGGTCGCGCGCGTCTGCAGGTTGGCGGCGTCGGATCCGGCCTGCGGCTCTGTCAGCGCAAACGCGCCAATCATCTCGCCCGCGGCCAGAGGCTTGAGGTACTTCTGGCGAAGGGTCTCGCTCGCGGCGGACTGTAAGATGGCGCAGACCGGCGCATTGTTGACGCTCATGATCGTCGACACGGCACCGTCCCCCGCCGCGATTTCCATCAGCGCCAGCGCGTACGACACGTAGTCCAGCCCCGCGCCGTCGTAGGCCTGGGGGACGGTCATCCCCATAAATCCGAGTCGTCCCATCTCGCGAAGTACGTCGGGGTCGATCGCTTCGGCCGCTTCCCACTTCCGGCTGTTGGGCGCCAAGCGCTCCTCTGCGAAGCGCGTCGCAGACTCCCGGATCATCTCCTGCTGCTCGGTGAGGATCATGGGTCCTCCGGGGATAGAACGGCCGGCGTCGTCGCGCTAGCCGGTCGGAGGCCGTGGTAGCATTCGCCAAGGACCGCGGCCTCGCTAGGTAGCTACTGGACTAGCCAGTCGGACATTTTTGACCGCCTCGGCATCTGGCACCGCCTGGGCGGAATCAGCCTAAACAGTTGATCTGAATATCTTTTTATGTCTTACCAGTCCCTACTGGCACGGGGTGTGCAGTAGCGCGGGCCCAGCCGGAGGCACGAAATGGATTCTTACAGCGACCCTAGGCAAACTTCGCAAATGACGAAGACGACTTCCATTGGCTTATTGGCAGTGGCGTTGCTTTTGGCGACGAGCCCTGTCCACGCCGCCGGCGAGGCAGGCGTTCGCACAGCGCAGATCGCCGAAGAGGGCTCCAACATTTCATGGGGCCACGCGGTCGTGGTGATCGACCAACCGATCGACGAGGTCCTTCCCGTCGTGGTCGACTACGCCAATTACGTGCACTTCATGCCGCACTTCACCAAATCGAAGGTTCTCGCCCGGCGCGGAAACCGCGCGATGGTTTACATGGAGGTCAGCGTGGCTGCGGGGACGTTCACGCTGTGGGGGCAGCTCAAGCTTTCGGAGAGCCCAGCCGAAGGCGACACGAGGGTGATCGAGGCGCGGCTGCTCGATGGCAACCTAAACGCGTTCGATGCGAGCTGGCGTCTGACACCGGTGGATGGTGGCGCCCGCACCGAGGTCGACTTCAAGATCTACGTCGACCCCGACATGCCCTTGCCTTCGTCGGTGTTCAGCCGCGAAAACGAGAAGGCAGCCGGCAACACGGTTCGGGCCCTCCGGACTCGTCTGGTCGAAACGACCGACCGTTCGTAGTCGAGCGGCGTCAGGGACGCCCGTAGAACCCGTACCCGTAGCGGTCGATCGGGGGCGAATAGAACGGGTCGTCGTAGTAGTCGTGGGTGTAGCCGTATCCGACGTATCCCCCCGAGGCGTAGCAGCTCGAGGCGGCGAGGCAGAAGACCACCACGGCGAGGAGTGCGAGCCGTTCAGTGAAGCGTTTCATGGGTTCACCCCCTCGTCGGGCGACCATTTTTGTAGGGCGAGAGGCGCGCCGGAGGGGTCGAGGACCAGTGCCAGGGTGCCGTCCCGCACGTCCGGCCGTGGAGCGATAATGACGCGGCCACCCAGCTCGGGGACTCGCTCGGCAAGCGCCGCAGGGTCATCGACGCGCACGTAGGGGATCCAAGCCGAGCGGGTCTTCTCGAACGGGTTTTGCAGGATCCCTGCGCGCGCCTCGCCGGAGCTCCACAAGACACGGTATTCCGAGCTCGGGTTCTTCTTTGGTGGCGCGGCACGGTAGCCAAATGCGGCTTCGTAGAACTGCAAAGCGCGGTCGGCGTGGTTCGCGAGGAGCTCGTGCCAGAGCCAGGTGTAAACTTGGGGCTCGCTGTCAGGCGGGTCGCCGCGGTCGGACGACAAAAGATGGAGCACGGCGCCGTCCGCATCTTCGACGGTCACGACACGGCCGACTCCCGACACGTCGATCGGCGCCTCGAGTTGCTTGCCGCCCGCCCTGTCGACGGCGGCTAGCGACGCGTCGAGGCTCGCGACCGACATCGCACTCAACCAGTGCCCTTGCTTGGGCACGTTGCCGTCCTTGCTCGTGTCGAGAATGCCCCCGAGGTTGCGACCTTGGTAGGTGATGACGCTGTACCGACCGTCCTCTTTGACGTCGAACTCCCAACCGAAGAGCCCGCCGTAGAACTGACGCGCCGCCTCTCCATCACCGGTCACCAGATTATGCCAGACAAACTTGCCGGGAATTTGCGGCGCGCCTTGCTCCTCAACGAGCGGCGGAAGAGTGATGCTGCGATTGCACCCCGTGATCGACGCCGCGCAGAGCAGGGCGATAGCCATCAGGAGGCTGGTGTGTCGTCTAGTCGTGATTGTGGGGGCCATAGAGCTCCAGGGCTTCCATGCGGAGGGAGGCGCAGGATACACTCTTTCCATGCTGTTCGCGCGTATCGTTCTCGCCGTTACCGGCCTGGTCTTCTTCGTCCACGGCCTGGTGTGCTTCATCCACCCGGCCACCATCGGGATCGAGAGCGGTCTCGCCATGCCGACGCCAAGCTCCGTGATCGAAGTGCGCGCCGAATACGGCGGCCTCCCCATCGCCCTAGGCCTCTTCTTCCTAGCCGCCGCGCTCCAAAAGATCGAGGTCCGCACCGGCCTGGCCGTGATGCTGACCGTTGTCACCGGCTACGCGACGTCCCGGGTCATCGCTGTCGCGATGATGGGCCAAGCCGACCAATACAACCTGGCGGCTATGGTCTACGAGGTCACCACCGCCCTCTTAGGCTTCTGGGCGCTACGGTTGCTGCCCGCGAAACGCTGAGCTCACTCTGCCACATCCACCATGGGGTCGAGCATCGTGTTGCGGTTGTGGGGGGCGTCGAAGTCGATGGCGGGGCCCATGGGGACGATGCGAGTGGGATTGATGCTTTCGTGGCTGCCGTAGTAGTGGTGTTTGATGTGGCGCATGTGGACGGTGCCTTTGACACCGGGGGCTTGGTAGAGTTCGCGGGTGTAGGCCCAGAGGTTGGGGTAGTCGGCGATGCGGCGCAGGTTCGTCTTGAAGTGTCCGACGTAGACCGGGTCGAAGCGCAACAGAGTGGTGAATAGGCGCCAGTCGGCCTCGGTGATTTGGTCGCCAGCTAGGTAGCGCCGATTTGAGAGGCGCTCCTCGAGCCAGTCGAGGGTGTCGAACAACGCGACGAACGCTTCTTCATAGGCTTCCTGCGTGGTGGCGAAGCCGCACTTGTACACCCCGTTGTTGAGTGTCCGATAGACGCGGTCATTGACCTCGTCGATCTCGTCGCGAAGTGGCGCAGGGTAGAAATCGCCCGGAGCTGCCCCGAGATGGTCGAACGCGCTGTTGAACATTCGGATGATCTCGGACGACTCGTTGCTGACGATCGTCCCGGTCTTCTTGTCCCAAAGCACTGGCACCGTGACGCGCCCGCTAAAGGCGGGCTCGGCTTCGGTGTAGACCTGGTGCAAGAACTCTGCGTTCATGACTGGGTCGGGAATCACGCCGTCGCCCTCGTGGAACGTCCAACCCTGGCCTCCCATGAAGGGGTTCACCACCGACACCCCGACCATGTCTTCGAGCCCTTTGAGCTTCCGAAAGATCAGCGTTCGATGGGCCCAAGGGCACGCGTAGGACACATAGAGATGGTAGCGGCCCGCTTCGGCCTCGAACGCCTTCCCGCTTGGCGCGTTCTTGCCGTCTGGCGTGATCCAGTTCCTGAACTTGGCGTTGGCCCGCACGAACTTCCCGCCCGTACTCTTCGTGTCGTACCAGGTGTCCCGCCAAGTGCCGTCTACTAGCTTTCCCATGAGCATTCCTCGTTGTGATTTAAAGCAAGTGGCCCATCTTGCCGCTCTGATAGTCGCGGAAGGCTTGGCCGATTTCTTCTCGTGTGTTCATGACGAAGGGGCCGTAGGCCACGACCGGTTCGTCGATGGGCTCGCCGGCGAGCACCAAGACGCGTGCGCCCTTGCTCGCATGGAGCTGCACCGTGCCGTCGTCGTTGGGGTCGAAGACACCGAAGTGCCGCGATGCGATCGGCTCTCGGCTCGGTCCCGCGGTGACGTCTCCTTCGAGCGGAAACACGAGGGTCGTCCAGCCGCTTGGGAGATCGAGCTCCGAGGTGCCGTCTTCATCGAACCGAAGATCCAGCGTGGTGATTGGCGTGTGGGTCCGAGCAGGACCGGTCTCACCGCCGAGCTCTCCGGCCACCAAGCGCGCCTCGGCCGCACCGAGCTGCAACCGCGGGAACTCTCGATCAAGCAGCGGTTGGTACCGAGGCTCGCTCATCTTCTTGTCGGCTGGAAGGTTCACCCAGAGTTGCACCATCTCGAAATCGCCGCCGCGTTCGGAGAACGCTTGCGAGTGCTTCTCTTCGTGCACGATGCCAGAGGCGGCGCTCATCCACTGCACGTCGCCGGGTCCGATTCGGCCGCCGCCTCCCGCGGAGTCGCGGTGCTCGACCTCGCCTTCATAGGCAAACGTCACCGTCTCGAAGCCGCGGTGCGGGTGCTCGCCTACGCCCCGCCGCCAGGGCGAGGGGTCGAAGTGCTTGCGCGCTCCGTGGTCGAGGAGGAGAAACGGGCTCAGCATTTGCGCACCGAGCTGTGGCGAGAAGACCGTCTTGACGTAGAAGCCGTCACCGACCCAATGCTCAGGCCCGGGCGCAAAGACTCCCTGGAGCGCCCGCGGCGATTTCGTTTGAGTTGCCGTCTGCATGTTCGCCTCCTGCTTGGAACGGCCAAACAGTTTCGGGGCGAAGCTCCAGCCAACCACCGCCGCCATTGCGGCGCCGATCGCTGCCAGTACGCCCCGTCTCGAAGTTGGTTTGTCCATGCGGTGATTCTACGGACGGAAGGCACGGCCCGGCAGACTGCATTGGATTGACATTATGTTGCGAAAACGCAACGATATGGTCCAAATGAAGGCTGACAAGGATAATATTGCAACCTTTGTGGAGGTGATTCGGCGGAGCAGCCTTGCCGCCGCGGGCCGACATCTCGGCGTGCCTAGGTCCACCGTGAGCCGTCGCCTGGCCCGCTTGGAGGAGCAGCTCGACACGAAGCTGGTGCACCGCGACGCCCGCCGCGTCACGCCGACCTCGGAGGGCACCCGCTTCTATGATTCGGTGGTCGACGCCATCGACGTGTTGGACACCGCAGTGGCCACGATCGAGGAGAGCACGACCGAGCCTCGCGGCACGATTCGCATCACGGCCCCCAGCGACCTAGGCCGAATGCTTCTCTTGCACGAGCTCGTCCGCTTCATGGAGAGTTATCCGGACATCTCGCTCGACCTGGTATTCACCAATCGCTTCGTCGACCTCGTGCAGGAACGCGTCGACGTCGCGGTGCGCGCGGGGCGCGTCATCGAGCCCAACTTGATCGCACGCAAGCTCCTTCCGTCGGACTTCCGACTGGCCGCCCATGTCGACAACGACATCGACTGCAACGACATCGCAGAGCTCGAAGCCTATCCCTTCGTCCTCTACCGTAGGCGTGGACAGACCCAAATCCTTCGCCTGGAGACGGGCAGCGGCGAGAACCCCGAAACGGTCGAGCTCACCGTTTCGGGACGGGTCAACGTCGATGACTACACCGCAATGGTCGAGCTCGTCGCTTCGGGGAAGGGCATCGGCCTCATGCCGGAGATCCACGTCGCAGAAGGCGAGAAAGCAGGGCGCTTGACCCGTATTTTCCCAGACTGGTCGCTCCCGTCCCCACCCATTCACCTGGTGTACTCCACCCGACAGCTCCCCGAACGGGTCCGCCTCCTAATCGACTTCCTCTGCGAAGCGTTCCGCGGTGAGCGGCAAGTGGTGAACGGTACGCGATGAGCGGTAGGCGATCCGCGGTGAGCGGTTTCTGCGAAGCACCGAAAGGGGGCCAAGCCCGGTGGACGACGCACCGCGTCGACAGTGGGGAGCGATATGTGGCATAGCTCACATAATCCGACCTACAAGCAGATGTAGGCGTAGCGCGTTCGGGCGAAAGATGTCCGGAAAGTGCTAACGCTATCGCCGAAAACGGGCTACCGTGTTCGTTCCCCAATGCCCGTTCGTACCTCTGAATATCTTCAGGCGTTTCTTGGTAAAGACGCTCGGTTTGATGGTCGTTTTGTAGCAGGTGTTACGTCGACCGGTGTGTACTGTAAGCCGAACTGCTCCGCCACGAAGCCTGCCTCCGAAAACGTCGTGTCCTTCCACTCCACTGCGGAAGCGGAAGCCGCGGGCTTTCGCCCATGTCCTAAGTGGAGGCCCGATGCGACGCCGGGTACGGCCGCCGCGGGGAACGGGACGTCTTCCACGGTGGCGCGCGCGCTTCGCTTGATCGAGGACGGCGTGCTCGACCGCGCGAGCATCGACACGTTGTGCGAGCGCCTCGGCGTTGGGGCGCGCCAGCTTCGGCGGTTGTTCAGCAAGCATCTAGGGGCGTCTCCCATGCAAGTGGCCCGGATTCGGCGTGCTCGCTTCGCGCGGCGGCTGATCGCGACCACGAATCTGTCGATGGCCCACATCTCACTGGCTGCGGGCTTTCGGAGCGTTCGCCGGTTCAACTCCGTGATCAACGAAGTCTACGGTTGCCCTCCGAGTGCGATCCGCAAGGATCCCAACAGGGCGGCTGGTGGATTCGAGCTCCAGGTGCCAGTTGAGGAGCCGTTCGCCTGGGCTCGGATGCTCGAATTCTTGGAGCCGTGGGCCGTCCCTGGAGTCGAGCAGATCGTCGACGGCTCCTATCACAGAACGGCGTCGTTTGGGCAGGTCGCGGGTGAAGTCCGCGTGACCTACGAGCCCGACGACAGCGCCCTCCGAGTCCGAGTGAGTAGCTCGCTTGGCGCGCATCTGCTCGATGTCGTCTCCGGTGTGCGGCGGTTGTTCGATGTCGATGCGCCGATGAACGTCATTGCCGCGCACCTGGGCAGAGATCCGGTGCTTGGGGGCTGCATCCAAGCGAGCCCGGGCTTGCGCGTGCTGGGCGCGATCGATCACTTGGAGACGGCGGTCATGATGATCCTCAATCAATACATGCGCCCCGACGAGGTGTCGGAGCTCATGGCTCGCATCGTCGAAAAGTACGGCGAGCCAATTGAAACGTCGCACCCGTCTCTCACTCATTTGTTCCCGACACCGCAGGCGCTGAGCACCGCGCGGTTCGAGTCAGTCGGTGTACCGAAGCGGCGGAGCCGTTCCATTCAGGCGCTTGCCAAGGCGGTCCACGAGGGCTCGCTGCGGTTGGACGGCGCGCCTTCGCTCGACGCCGCAATCGATGGCCTGCGCACCGTCGCCGACCTGAGCGGTACGACCGCGCAGTACGTTGCGATGCGTGTCTATCGGGAGCCGGATGCGTTTCCGTCCCACAGCCACTGGCTACGTCAGTCGATATCCAACAACGGCTCGCCGCTTTCGGTTCCAGAGCTCGAGAGCCGCGCCGAAGCTTGGCGGCCGTGGCGAGCCTACGCCGCGATGCATCTTTGGGGGATGCTCTCTCCGGACGCGCTCGAGGTTCAGGAGCTCTGGAACCGGGGTTCGCTGCCGCCGCCGGACCATCAAGTTACGTAGCAGCCTCTAGCCGTGCGGCCTCGATCGTGACAGCCTCGCTGGGATGATCGAGTACGAGACCGAAACGACGATCGACGCGCCGCCGAGTGAGGTGTGGAAGCACCTAGCGGATTTCGATCGGCACGACGAGTGGAGC
>PVMK01119062.1_pt1 | contig 11526 bp, 12 predicted proteins | sample 1853481 | NCBI WGS metagenome assembly PVMK01 (sample SAMN08533507, study PRJNA380276) | Marine sediment metagenome, whole genome shotgun sequencing project. | reverse complement strand
CCCAGGTATCGACGGCGTTAGCACTTGCCGCCGCTTTTCGCACCGAGAATGCGCTTTCCGCAGTGCTCGCCGCCGGCGCAATGTCGTCTGACGCGATCAAGGGCAGCGACACGCCTTTTGACAAGCGTATCCAGAGTGTTCGCGGGCATGGTGGACAGATCGCCGTTGCTGGTGTTTTGCGGCGCCTGATGCAGGACAGCGAAATTCGCGCGTCGCACATCGCTTGCGATCGCGTGCAGGATCCGTACTCGATTCGATGCCAGCCACAGGTTGTCGGCGCTTGTCTCGACGTGTTGCGTCACGTCTGCGGAGTTTTGCAAACCGAGGCAAACGCAGTCACCGACAACCCGCTGGTATTCGCGGAATCACGTGCGGTGTTATCGGGAGGCAACTTTCACGCGGAACCGGTCGCGCTGGCGGCCGATTACCTGGCGCTGGCGATTGCCGAGATCGGCTCTTTGTCCGAGCGCCGAACCGCGCTGCTTATTGACGCGAACTTAAGTGGTTTGCCCGCATTTCTCGTCAATGAAGGTGGGCTCAATAGCGGATTCATGATGGCGCAGGTGACTGCGGCAGCGCTCACCTCAGAAAACAAGGCGCTTGCCCACCCAGCCAGTGTCGATAGTATTCCCACGTCCGCAAATCAGGAAGATCATGTGAGCATGGCGACGTATGCGGCGCGCCGCCTGCATGACATGCTCGACAATGTCGTCAATATCATCGCGATCGAAATGCTGGCCGCAGCACAGGGCATTGAATTCCATCGGCCGCAGAAAAGTTCGCCCGCTCTCGAAGCGATTATTGCATCGCTGCGTGAGGTGTCGCCGGCATTTGTCGAAGATCGCTCGCTGTCGTCTGACATTGTGCGAGTGGCTGAGCTTATCGATGCTGGCGAGTATTGTGAGCATGCAGCGTCGGTGCTGCCTAGCCTCGGCGCATGACCGACGTTTTCTCTTTTCATGATGGGGACACACCGCTGCTCATCAGCGTGCCTCACGACGGGTGGCAGCTACCGCCCGACATCGTGCAAACCATGAGCGAAATTGGGCGGGGAATTCCCGACACAGACTGGCACGTCGCGCAGCTGTACGAATTTGCACGCGATCGCGGCGCTTCGATGATTGTTGCGAACTTCTCGCGCTACGTTGTCGACCTCAATCGCCCGGCAGACGATACGGCAATGTATGAGGGCGAGCTCGCGACCGGGCTCTGCCCAATCCGGACTTTTGCTGGTGACGATATCTATCGCGATCAACCGCTGATTGATACGGCGGCGCGGGTCGCAACCTATTGGCGTCCGTATCACGATCGTATTGCCGAAGCTCTTTCCGAACTGCGCCAACGGCATGGAGTTGCGTTGTTATGGGATGCGCACTCGATTACCAGTCGGGTACCACAATTATTTGACGGCGAGTTGGCCGTGCTCAACCTTGGCACCTGGGGCGGTCGAAGTTGTGATGCATCTGTCGCCGACGTTGTTATGTCTGTGGCAAAGCATAGCGACTACGATGCGGTTCTCGACGGTCGTTTCAAAGGTGGCCACATTACTCGTTACTACGGCGATCCAGGCGCAAATGTGCATGCGATCCAACTTGAACTCGCACAGCGCGCGTACATGCACGAACGAACGCTGGCTTACGACCGGGGTAAGGCCGCAAAGCTTCGTGCTACGCTCGAACTCATGCTGGACGCATACTTGGATACGGCAAGGGCATGAGCAAAAAAACTCGCGGAATTCACGCTTTGTACAACGCCGATGCCGTACAAGCGGACAAAGAGTTGTGGGGGCGTGAGACCGATTCGGTTACGAGGCGCGGTTTCCTTCGCGGTTCCGGGCTCGCTGCCATGTCGGCGGCAGTCGGTGCGAGTATTCCGTTCGCACATTTCATGCCCGGCGGACTGATTCCTGCCGCACTGGCCCAGTCGGACGAGCGGTTCTACTTGCCAGGCAAGTCGGGCCTGACGATTCTCAATGATCGACCGATTAACGCCGAGACTCCCGCACACTTGCTCGACGATCCGGTGACGCCTGCGTCGCGGCTTTTTGTTCGCAACAATGGCATTCCGCCCGTGACCGACGACATCGATCCACTCGACTGGACGCTGGATGTTGAAGGCGAGGCCTGCGATAACCCGCAGTCATTCACGTTGCGTGAACTGCAACAGCGTTACCGCAACTACACTTTGCAGTTGCAGATCGAGTGCGGTGGAAATGGACGGTCGGAATTTTACCCGCCGGCAACAGGCAATCAGTGGACAACGGGCGCCGTCGGCTGTCCCGAGTGGACCGGTGTACGGCTGAAGGACGTGCTCAAAGATTGCGATATCGGCGACAACGCGGTGTACGTCGCTTATGAAGCGGCGGACAGTCACTTGTCCGGCGATCCTACCAAGCTGCCGATTTCCCGCGGTGTTCCCGTGCACAAGGCGCTCGAGAACGAATCAATGATTGTGTGGGCCATGAACGGCAAGCCGCTCCCTGACATCCACGGTTACCCGCTGCGGATGCTGTGCGCGGGATGGCCGGCTTCGGTAAGCGGTAAATGGTTGACGCGCATCCTGATTCGCGACCGCGTGCATGACGGTCCGAAGATGACCGGCAAGTCGTATCGCGTGCCGTGCGAAGCCGTCGCTCCGGGAACTGATGTTGCGGATGAGGACATGTGCATCATCGAATCAATGCCCGTCAAATCGCTGATAACGTGGCCGAAATCGGGATTGCAGCTTGCTCTGTCCGACTCTCTGCAGATACGCGGCCACGCGTGGGCAGGCGACCGACGAGTGCAACAGGTATTCACGTCAATGGATTTCGGCGCCACTTGGCAGATTGCGAGACTCAGGAAACCCGCAAATCGACTGGCGTGGCAACACTGGACGGCGAGCGTGGAGTTTGCAGAAGTGGGCTACTACGAAATCTGGGCGCGGGCGGTCGACGACGCGGGCGTATCACAGCCGATCGTAATTCCAGGCTGGAATCCGCGTGGCTATCTGAACAACGCCTGCCACCGTATCGCCGTCATGGTCAACGCGTGAAGCGCATCCTGGTCGGGCTCTGTTTGCTTCTGCCGGTCGCATTTGCGGCTGACGTTGATGAGGCAAGCGGCCTGATTAAAGCACCCGGCTGGGAAATCGTGCGCGCCAACTGCGGCGGTTGTCATTCACACGCGCTGGTTATTCAGCAGCGCGCGGACCGGCAAACCTGGCTAGCCATGATTCGGTGGATGCAGGCATCACAGAACCTGTGGCAGTTTCCGCCCGATACGGAAGCGCAGATTCTGGACTACCTCGCGGCGAATTATCCGCCACAACCGAATCGGCGTCGTGCGCCGATACCTGCAAGCCTGATGCCGCGGGCGCCGATGACAGACCAGTAGCTCTGTTCAGACTGTATTCATTTGGCGACATATAGGCTCGCTGTTAACGATGGGATAGAATTGCGGCGGGTTCATGCAGGACAGGACAGGACAATGAGAAAGAGCAAATTGCTAATAGCTGGCGTCATCGCCGGTGCATTACTGGTTTCAGGCGTGGCCTTGGCGTCGTCCGCGGATAAAATCGATCGCGAAGTTGCTAATACGATCTCGGTCTTCAAAGACGAGGTTAACGGCTCCGAGGTTTTCCTCACTCAGGCTGCGGGCTACCTGGTTTTTCCCAAGGTGTACAAAGCGGGCTTCGTCTTCGGAGCTGAGACGGGTGAAGGCGCGCTGATTGTCGCCGGCAAAACTATTGACTACTACCGGACATCAGCTGGTTCGTGGGGATTACAGGCAGGTGCCCAGGCCAGATCCGTTGTGATCGCTTTCATGACTGAGGATTCGCTAAGCAAATTTCGCAATTCGACGGGCTGGAAAGTCGGTGTTGACGGTTCAATCGCATTGGTCGATGTTGGCGTCGGCAAGACCATCGATACGAAAAATATCAAGGATCCGGTCGTTGGTTTCATTTTTGGTTCCAAGGGCCTGATGTATAATCTGACCTTTGAAGGATCCAAATTCTCAAGGCTCGACAAGTCCGAAGACTGAGCTTCCGTGGTATCGCCGTTGGCTGGCTAAGGTTTGGCACACGCGCGGTGGCGGGCTCTACGCCTGCGGCTATGCCATTACGTTCGTGTACCTTGAGACGCGGACGATACTATCCGAGCTATTTGAAGCTGAGGGGATCGTCGATTTCCTGACCAATCAGCTGTTTGAGCTGATTTTCCGTTTCCTGGGCGAGTCACTCATGAATATGGTGCAGGCGTTCATGTGGCCAGTCGAGATTGTGCAGTTCTGGCCACCCTTTGGCGCAATCGCACTCGGCCTGGCCTTCGTCTCCTTCGACAAATACCTCCGAAAACCCGTCGAGCGCTGGCTGCTCGACCCAGAAATCACTGAATAATCTGTAGGAGGCCGCCATGCGGGCGACAACTCATACGGCCGGCAGTCCGGCTATTCCCTCGCCGCAATGGCTCGCTGCGCTGCGCTTTATTTGCGGCAGGAAACATCCCTCCTTCCAGCCGCACCAGTAAAAAATCGCCCGCATGGCGGCCTCCTACTCGGCAGTTTCGAGAAACCTGGCTTGTCGTTCCGCGTTTTCGTCGAAGCCTTTTTGCCAATCAGTGCGATGCATGGCCGGCGTGATTTGCACGGCAGTGACTTTGTATTCGGGGCAATCGGTTGCCCAGTCGCTGTGCTCCGTAGTCACGACGTTCGCACCCGTTTCCGGATTGTGGAACGTCGTGTAAACGACGCCTGGTTGTACCCGGTCTGTAATCGTCGCCACTAACGCGATTTCGCCTTTGCGGCTCGACAGGGCAACCAGATCACCTTCCTTGATACCGCGCATTTCGGCATCGCTGGGATGCACTTCGAGCAAGTCCGCGTCGTACCAGACCATGTTCTCGGTGCGGCGTGTCTGCGCGCCGACGTTGTATTGCGACAGGATACGTCCGGTCGTCAACAGTAACGGGAACTTGCGATTGGCACGTTCTTCAGTCGGCACATAGTCGGTTTCGACGAATAGGCCCTTGCCGCGCACGAAATTATCGATGTGCATGATTGGCGTGCCCATCGGCGCTTTTTCGTTGCATGGCCATTGCACACTGCCGACGCGATCAAGAAACTCGAAACTGACATTCGTGAACGTCGGTGTTAGTTCGGCGATCTCGTCCATGATCTGGGCTGCATTGTCATATTTCATCGGGTAGCCCATCGCGTTAGCCAGTTCCTGCGTAATTACCCACTCGTCCTTGCCCTGGCGTGCTTTCATGACGGGCCGAACGCGGTTGATACGGCGCTCGGCGTTAATAAACGTGCCGTCTTTCTCCAGAAACGAGGTGCCGGGCAAAAAGACGTGCGCAAACTTTGCGGTCTCGTTCAGGAACAGGTCCTGCACGACGATGCACTCCATGCTGCTGAGAGCTGCCTCGACGTGGTGCGTATTCGGGTCGGACTGGGCGAGGTCCTCACCCTGGATATACATGCCCTTGTACTTGCCGGCACAGGCAGCGTCGAACATGTTCGGAATTCGGTATCCGGGTTCAGGATCGAGCGTCACACCCCAATGATTCTCGAATTTGCCGCGCACCTCGTCATCCTGTACCGGGCGATAGCCAGGCAATTCGTGCGGGAACGAGCCCATGTCGCAGGAGCCCTGCACATTATTCTGGCCACGCAATGGATTAACGCCGACACCTGAACGGCCGATGTTGCCCGTCGCCATCGCGAGATTGGCCATGCCCATGACCATCGTCGAGCCCTGGCTGTGTTCGGTAACGCCAAGCCCGTAATAAATCGCACCGTTTTTGGCCTCGCCATACAGGCGTGCTGCTGCGCGAATGTCTGCGGCCGGAACGCCTGTGATGTCTGCGACTTTTTCGGGCGCATTTTCCGGCTTCAGGACCATGGTCTTCCAGGCATCGAAAGAATCAGTGTCGCAGCGCTCGCGAACATAGTCCTCGGCGATGAGGCCTTCGCTGACAATGACATACGCGAACGCATTGATCATCGGCACATTGGTGCCCGGCATCAGCGGCAAGTGATAGTCCGCCTCGATGCGCGCGGACCTCACGATCTCGGTCTGCCGGGGGTCAAGTACGATCAGATTCGCACCTTCACGCAATCGGCGTTTCATCTGTGACGCGAACACCGGGTGTGCCACGGTTGGATTGGCACCGATGATCACGATCACATCTGCATCCAGTACACTGTCGAACGGTTGCGTACCCGCTGACGTGCCCAGCGTTGTTCTCAGGCCGTACCCCGTCGGCGAGTGACAGACTCGCGCGCAAGTGTCGACGTTGTTGTTGCCCATCGCAGCGCGAACGAGTTTTTGTACGACGAAAACTTCTTCGTTGGTGCAACGCGAGGAGGTAATGCCACCGATCGACTTGCGACCGTACTCTTTCTGGATTTCCTTGAAGCGCCTGGCCGCGTACTGGATCGCTTCGTCCCAGCTCACTTTGCGCCAGGGTTCGTCAATGCTGTCCCGAATCAGCGGGTCCATCACGCGATCGCGATGTGTCGAGTAGCCCCAGGCGAAGCGGCCTTTGACGCAGCTATGGCCGTGATTGGCCTGGCCATCCTTGTCGGGCACCATGCGTATGACCTGGTCGCCCTTCATTTCCGCAATAAACGAACAGCCAACCCCACAATACGCACAGGTTGTCTTGACGCTGTGTTCGGGCTGCCCATGATCGATGACGGTCTTTTCCATTAACGTCGCGGTCGGGCAGGCCTGAATACAGGCGCCGCAGGATACGCACTCGGAATCGAGGAACGTCTCGCCGATGCTTGCAGAAACTTTGGATTCGAAGCCGCGGCCTTCGATCGTCAACGCGAACGTACCCTGAACTTCGTCACAAGCGCGCACGCAGCGCGAGCAGACAATGCACTTACTCGCGTCGAATGAAAAATACGGGTTACTCGCATCGATCTCGGCGTCGAGGTGGTTCTCGCCTTCGAAGCCGTAGCGCACCTCACGCAGTCCGACGGCACCGGCCACGTCCTGCAATTCGCAATCGCCATTGGCGGAGCAGGTCAGGCAGTCGAGCGGGTGATCCGAGATATAGAGTTCCATCACGTTGCGCCGCAATGTTGCGAGAGCTTCGGTCTGGGTGCGGATCTTCATGCCTGCCTCGACCGGCGTCGTGCAGGAAGCGGGGTAGCCCTTGCGGCCCTCGATCTCGACGAGGCACATGCGGCAGGAGCCGAACGGCTTCAGGCTGTCGGAGGCACACAGGCTGGGCACGTCAACGCCCGACTCGCGGGCGGCTCGCAGGATGCTGGTGCCAGCTTTGACCGTGGCCGGTAAGCCGTCAATTTCGACCTTGACCGTTGCGCTCGCTGCCACGGCCGGCGTGCCAAGATCGGCCTGTTTGAACTTGTTCACTGGTCTGCCCCTTCGGCGGACGCAAAATCATCTGGGAAATATTTTAGAACACTTCGTACTGGAAAGGGGGTCATTCCGCCCATTGCACATAATGATGCGTCTTCCAGCGTATCGCACAATTCCACGAGCAGATCGTAGTTGTCATCACGGTTTTCGCCCGCAATCATACGATCGATGACTTCTACGCCACGCACCGAGCCGATCCGGCAAGGCGTGCATTTGCCGCAGGACTCGATGGCACAGAATTCCATCGCGAATCGTGCCTGCTGCGCCATGTTGGCCGTGTCGTCGAAAACGACGATGCCGCCGTGTCCGATCATGGCGCCGATGTCGGTAAATGCCTCGTAATCCAGTGGCGTGTCGAGCTGTTCCGCGGTCAGGTACGCGCCAAGCGGTCCACCGATCTGGACGGCCTTGACGGGCCGCCCGCTCGCGGTGCCACCGCCCCAATCGTCAATGAGTTCGCGCACAGTGATGCCGAATGCTGTTTCGACCAGGCCGCCGTGTTTGATGTTGCCGGCGAGCTGAAAGGCGAGCGTACCTTTGGAGCGATTAACGCCATAGGCCGCATATTTCTCGCCGCCGAGACTGATGACATTCGGCACCGAGGCGATCGTCACGACGTTGTTGACGACGGTCGGTTTGCCGAACAGGCCTTCGTGCGCCGGCAGTGGTGGTTTAAAACGGACAATTCCCGATCGTCCTTCGAGGCTCTCGAGCATCGCGGTTTCTTCGCCGCAAACGTAGGAACCGGCACCGATATGCAAATCGATGTCGAAGTCGAAACCGCTGCCCTTGATGTTCTCGCCGAGCCAGCCGCTTTCCCGCGCCAACTCGATCGCGCGCGAAAATATCGAATGCGTCAACGGATATTCCGACCTGAGGTAGATATAGCCGCGATTCGCGCCGACCGCAAAGCCCGCGATCAGCATGCCTTCGATCAGTGCCAGCGGGTCGCTTTCCATCAGGATGCGATCGGAAAATGTACCGCTGTCGCCCTTCATCGGCATTGATGGCGATGTATTTCTGGTCACCCGCCGCATCCGCAACAGTCTGCCACTTGATGCCGGTCGGAAATCCAGCTCCACCTCGACCGCGCAGCCCGGACTCTTTGACGGCATCGATGGTCGCTGCGGGTCCGATTTCAAACACTTTCTCGAGTGCCTTGAATCCCTTGTGGGCGCAATAATCGTCCATCGACAACGGGTCGATCAGACCACAGCGCCAGAATGTCCAGCGATCCTGCTTGACCAGGTAGGGAATCTCGTCGGTCGGGCCGAGTCGCCGATTGTGTTCACCGCCTGTAAGAAAGCCAGCCGCGAACAAGTCGGCTACGTCGTTGGCCTCGACGTTCCCGTAGGCGATGCGCTTACCGGCGACCTCGACTTCAATGAGTGGCTCGAGCCAGGTCGCACCCCAGGACCCGTTACGTATTATCTGGATGCTGTCGCCCGACTTTTTGGCCTGGCGTGCGATCGCAAGCGCGACATCATCCGCGCCAACTGAGACGGATGCGGTTTCGCGGGGAACGAATATCTTCGTCGCTGCCATCAGCGTGAGCCCCCCATTGCAGCGACGATTTCGTCAAATCGGCTCGCGCTTACGCGACCGTAAGTCTTGCCGTCGACCATAATGGCCGGCGAGCAAGCGCAATTACCGAGGCAGTACACCGGTTCGAGTGTTACGTCGTCGGTGCGGCCATGCATTTCGACACCAAGAGATTTCTCGGCATGGTCAGAGAGTTCACGGCTGCCCATGGCCTGACAGGACTCGGCCTGGCAGACTTTTATGACATGCTGTCCCGGCGGTGAGGTGCGGAAATCATGGTAGTAACTGACGACGCCGTGTACATCGGCACGCGACAGATTCAGTTCTTTGGCCAGCTGCCGAATAGCGTCCTCGGTGATCCAGCCAAATCGTTCGACGAACGCGACCAGTACCTGCACAAGCATCTCCGGTCGCGCGCCGAAATCTGCGATGATGTCGCTTGCCACCTGCTTGTCATAGGGTTGTGTCTTCATTCTGTGATGCGCTCTTCGCCTGCATAAATATTAAAAGTGTCGCCACGCAAGAAACCGATCAGCGACATGTTGAATTCGACGGCTAATTGCACCGCCAGACTCGATGGCGCACTGACCGCAGCGAGCAGCGGCATGCCCGCGACCAGGGTTTTTTGCATCAACTCGAAGCTCGCCCGGCCGGACACCATAAGGCCAAGCTCATTGGCTGGCAACTCTTTGTTTAACAACAGGGAACCGACGACTTTGTCGACGGCATTATGGCGACCGACATCCTCCATTGTAACGCTCAGGTCGCCTTTGGAATTGAAAGCGGCTGCGCGTGCAAGCCGCCGGTCTCTTCGAACGTATGCTGTGCCTGACGGAGCCTGTCGGGGATCGTCGTCAACATCGCACGGCTGAATCGCGTATCGACGTTCTCGAACGGTTGCGCAAGTGCGACCCGGATAGCGTCGAGCGATGTTTTGCCACAGACACCGCAGCTCGAGGTTGTATAAAAGTGTCGTTGCAGCTTACCGAGATCGACCGTCACGTCGGGCTGCAAGTCGACGCGAATTACATTGTGATTGCCGGAGTCCGGCGCCGGCGGGCCACAGGTCTCGATGGATGCGATGTCCTCAGCGCGCCGGATTATCGCTTCTGTGTACAGGAATCCGGCCGCAAGCTCACGATCGTTGCCTGGCGTGCGCATCGTAATCGATATGCTGCGCGTGGCACGACCGTCGGGCGTCGAATACCCCAGGCGAATCTCGAGCGGCTCCTCGATCGCGACGAAGTCCGCCAGTGCCTCGGGGACGCCGTTCCGAACCTTGCTGATATCGACAGGGAAACTGCTGGCAGCCATGAATGTATTACCAAAGGGGTTGCGGGCTCGCGATTATATCTCAACGCGTGATCGCTTCCCGGATGAAGGCCAGCTCCGCATTGTCGTTCAGGTGGAATTGGCCGTCTCTTATTTCGATGCCGAGTTGTTCCAGTACGGGCCGGGCATCCGGAAAATCAACTGCGTCCGCGTATTGCCGGTACAGATTCATGAATATTGGCTTATCGAGTAGCGTGTCGAATTTTTCGAACAGCTCAACGCCGCTCCATGATCGCGCCGATGGAAGACAGCAACGCTGAAATCGATCCAGAACCCGATCGAGCGATTCAGTTCCACCCGATCGCCGCCGCAATTCGACATCGGCCATCAGCGCAAGCGACGCGCCACTCCAGTACACCTTCATCCTGGTATTGTTTTCCCTGGCGCCGGCGGCGTCGTTCGGAGACATGCCCGGCGCAGAGTCCCTGCCGCGCTCGAGTCCCGCATAAATTCTCTGCCAGGCACCCTCCGCGGAGTACTGGCCGGCCCGCGCAAGCAATACATTCTGGTAGTACTGCGCGAACCCTTCTGAGATCCAGCGCTGTTTGCGATCCAGGTACGGCAGCAACAAGTGAGAAAACTCGTGTGTTGGAGTCCACTCCTTGTAGAAGTCGGCCACGGGTCGGTCAGGATTGATCATGAGCTCAATAGTCTCGCCACCGTCACGAACCACCTGGCCGTAAGGGACCGCCGCATCGCTGTCCCAACCGAGGTTGCGGGTTGGAATTAACACTACGTTCGCATTCGGGTTCGGAAATCGCCCGTAGGTCAGGGCGATGTTTTCGGCGGTGCCGCGTACCCACTCTGCAAGTGGCGCCAGCTCGAGGGAATCGCGCGTTGCCAGCAATACAATCGTGAGATCGGAGTCCGCGACGTGTTCAACAACGCGTTCGAATGAGCCGAATGCGGCAATAGCCGAGCCACTTTCGGGCGATGCTGTAAGGCGATAGCGAGTGCGTTCATCGTTCGTTGCCTGCCATGGAACGAAAACGCTCAGTCCTTTCGGCAGCTGAAACTGAACGATTATTGCCTCATTGCGCGCAAGCTGCGGCCGCCACATCCAGAGCGTCGGTGATACGACGATGTTGGAGCGGTCCAGGATTTCGCTAAGGCGTGTGGTCTTGGCCGCGCTGCGCAGATTCACCGTGTAACTGAGGCACTCCAGACCTTCGGGTGGCAGTCGCAGGCTGCGGTAACGGGATTTGAGCCTTTCACCAGTGTCGCAGTTCTGCGCATCGTCGAGGAATCGTCGCGCGGAATTCGATCGGGCCGCGATGT
>PVMK01188665.1_pt1 | contig 11533 bp, 15 predicted proteins | sample 1853481 | NCBI WGS metagenome assembly PVMK01 (sample SAMN08533507, study PRJNA380276) | Marine sediment metagenome, whole genome shotgun sequencing project. | reverse complement strand
CATTTTAGGCATTTCGCTGAGCAACTTGATTTTTACACAAAAAGATCTTGCCACAAAATGCACAGAAATAATTTCTAAGATATTACAGCAGGTGAAATATGCATCATTTCAAATATCGTGACCGTACATTGTACTGTGAAGATGTGCCGGTCCCAGAAATTGCCGCCCAAATCGGCACCCCGTTTTATTTATACAGTTATGCAACTTTAAAACGTCATTTCCAGGTTTTTAACGAGGCCTTTGAGGGTGTTCCTAAACTGATATGCTATTCGGCCAAAGCCAACACCAACCTGGCGGTATTGAAATTATTTGTCGATCTTGGATGTGGCCTGGATATCGTATCCGGCGGTGAACTTTACCGGGGACTCAAGGCTGGGTTTTCTCCGGACCGCATTGTTTATTCAGGTGTCGGCAAAACCGTTGCGGAAATTGATTACGCTTTGAAAACCGGCATCCTGATGTTCAATGTCGAATCCCTTGGCCGAGTTGGAGCAGATTAACCATAGAGCCGGCAAATTAAACAAGCGGGCGGCGATATCCATTCGGGTAAACCCGGATGTCGATCCGAAGACCCATCCCTATACCGCCACAGGTTTGAAAAAAAATAAATTTGGCATCGGCTCCGATTCGGCGATTGAAAGTTACCGGATTGCCGGCGATCTCGAACATTTAGAGATCGTCGGGGATTGACTGCCACATAGGCTCCCAGATAACCGAGGCTGAGCCTTTTCAGGCCGCACTGAAAAATCTAAAAGCCCTGATCAATGAATTGAAGTCCATGGGGATTAATATCAGATATCTGGATATGGGCGGCGGCCTGGGCATTACCTATGGGAATGAGACCCCGCCAACGCTTCAGGAATACGCAGGTTCTATTGTTGCGCAGGTCAAAGACATGGAGCTGCAACTGATCCTGGAGCCGGGACGGGTCCTGGTCGGCAATGCCGGAATCCTCGTCACTGAAGTGCTCTACCGTAAGTCGGGCGAAGTCAAAAATTTTGTAATTGTCGATGCCGGTATGAACGACTTGATGCGGCCGACGTTATACAATGCCTTTCATGCGATAGAACCGGTGGTAAATTCCCAGAGCGATGTGATTGTCGCCGACGTTGTCGGGCCGATTTGTGAAAGCGGAGACTTTCTGGCCCTTGATCGAAGCATTTCAAATGTGCAAAGTGGTGATCTGCTGGCAGTAATGAGTGCCGGTGCCTATGGTTTTGTTATGTCATCAAACTATTGTTCGCGACCGCGGGTGGCCGAAGTCATGGTAAAAGGTGACCGATTCAAAGTTGTCAAAGCCCGTGAAGGTTACGAAGATCTGGTTCGGGGCGAGACGGTGCCAGCGTTTTTAAAAAAAATGCCTAAAGTGCCTAAAGTGCACTAAAATGCCTAAAATGCCTAAAATAGTGGGGTCGCTACGCTCCGTCTTTTATATAGACGGTCGATGGTAAAAGCATAGAAAACCAGAAATTAACAAAAAAATATGTTCGCATACCCTCGGTTCTAATTCAATAAGATTTAATAAAATCGACAGAATTCCTCAACTTTAGGCATTTTAGGCAATTTAGGCAATTTAGGCATTTCTTTTCTTAGGCATTTCATGATTTATCCGGTTAATGCTTTCAAGGAATTTATACATTTAACACGCAGGAAAGACCGTAAAAAAAATGAAACCCATTTCTTTTTCCAAGATGAACGGTAGCGGCAACGATTTTATTGTTATCGACAATCGCAACCGGGTTGTTGATGATGACGGACTAACAGAATTTATCCGCAACGTGTGCCGCCGAAAAATGTCGGTGGGCGCCGATGGGCTCATTTTGATTGAATCTTCCGCCAAGGCCGATTTTCGGTGGCGGTTTTTTAATTCGGACGGCAGCCTGGCCGAAATGTGCGGAAACGGTGCGCGGTGCGCCGCCCGGTTTGCATATGTCAACGGGATCGCCGGTGAAAACCTGTGCTTTGAAACCGAAGCCGGAATTGTCAACGGGCAGGTTAAAGGCAACGGTGCCAAGGTCAAAATACCGGATCCCGCCGATCTTCGTCTCGATTATGCAATTGATCTGAAAAACGGTCCCCTGACCGTGAGCAGTGTTAATACCGGTGTTCCTCATGTCGTTATTATGAAGGATACCATTGACACGGTGGATGTTTTCGGGCTGGGGAAGGGAGATACGCTATCATGAAGCCTTCGTGCCGGCCGGAACGAACGTCAACTTTATCTGTCAGAATAAGCCCGGCGAACTGGCCATTCGAACTTACGAACGAGGCGTTGAGGATGAAACCCTGGCCTGTGGAACAGGCGCCATTGCCGGCGCCCTTGTCGCTTCCTGCCAGACCCATTGGCGATCACCCATCAGCCTGGTCACGCGGAGCGGTGAATCATTGACCATTCATTTTCGTGAAAACAACCAGGTTTTTACCGATGTTTATCTCGAAGGTGATGCGCGGCTCATTTATACGGCTGAGCTTAATCAGGATGCATGGAGGTCATGATCCGACTGCACGCAGCCAGGATATATGATAGGGTTCAATATGGCGGAGTTTCACACAGTCTATATCTGTGCCGGATCCAACCTGGGCAGCAAGCTTGAAAACTGCCGCCGGGGGATTGCTGAGCTGACCCATGGCGAGACGTCCCGGTTGATTGATCAGTCGCCGGTTTACAAAACCGAGCCGGTTGATTATAAGGATCAGGACTGGTTTGTAAATTATGTGGTAAAGATTGCCACCCTGCTGGATCCGCTTCCTTTGCTGCGCAAACTAAAGTCCATTGAACAGAGTGCCGGCAGGACACGGGATTCCGTCCGCTTCGGGCCGCGAGTGCTGGATCTGGACATCATTTTGTATGACGATATGGTGATGGATCTTCCGCAACTGGTGATCCCGCATCCCAGGATGCATAAAAGACGCTTTGTGTTAAAGCCTGTTTGTGATATAGATCCACATATGAATCACCCGGTCTTTCACTGTACAATGAGGTCATTATTGGAAAAAATTGACGAAGAGGGACAAAGGATAACTGAGTATAAATGATTAGAATTATCATCCTGGCTGTGGTGGGATACGTGGCCTACCGGGCAATTAAATCCTGGATGTTTCCGGCTGCATCCTCTTCTGAATCGGTTGCGGGCAGAAATACCGGGGAGATTGACGATGTCATGATTAAAGATCCCTATTGCGAAGCATATTTTCCGAAAAGAAATGCTGTGCATTTGCATTTTGAGGGGAAAGACATGCATTTTTGCAGCACCCAGTGCAAAGGACAACTTCCTGGCTGCCAATTCTGAGAAAAAAGACCCGTGAAAATAACTTTAAGTCATCCCAATACATTGACATTGTTTCGGATTGCTGTTATTCCGATCATTGTGATCCTGATGTTGTACCCCAATCGGATTTCTACCTGGATTGCGGCCCTTTTGTTCAGCGCCGCTGCAATCACCGATTATTTTGACGGTTATTTTGCCAGAAGATTTGGCCTGGTATCGAATCTGGGCAAAGTAATGGATCCGGTGGCAGACAAGCTTCTGGCATCATCCGCCTTTATTATGCTGGCCTCCCTCGGCTGGGTACCGGCCTGGATCGTGTGTATCATTATTGGTCGAGAAATCGCTGTAACCGGTCTCCGCAATATTATTGCCGAAAAGGGCGAAGACGTTTCGGCCTCTAATCTGGGAAAATACAAAACCGGTTTCCAGATCGCCGCGATCATACCGCTGTTGATCCATTATCCGTTTTTCGGTCTTGATCCCCAGGCCATCGGCGTATTTTTTTTGTGGGGGGCTCTGGCTTTTACCCTCTGGTCCGGCGCTGATTATTTTTTTAAGTTCAGAAATCTGCTTAAAACCTGAACCTTGCAACCCAAAAACATTTACAGCAACCCATTGTTTTTTGTTGACAAAATCTTAACATATAGATAATTGATAATATTCATCTGAGCGGGAATAACTCAGTGGTAGAGTGCGACCTTGCCAAGGTCGAAGTCGCGGGTTCAAATCCCGTTTCCCGCTCCATTTTTTTTGGCGGCATAGCCAAGTGGTAAGGCAGCGGTCTGCAAAATCGCCATCTCCGGTTCAAATCCGGATGCCGCCTCCATCAGAACTGTAAAGGCTTGCAAGTAATTACAATAACTTGCAAGCCTTTTTTATTTTTACCTTTTTGGACTGTAATGTCCTAAAAAGTCCCCACACCCTCAAGTGCGGTTTTTGATGAGATCGACCTGCGGCCACATAGGAGATAACCTGATACTCGAACTCCATAAACTGGTCACCACTTTGTATAATTTCAAGTTATATAGACTAATTTTATCTCATTGTTTTGATTATCCTGATATCCAAAAACACAAGTTTTGTAATTTTGCTACCGATGGGGATATATAATTGAAATCCCAAAAGCTTCAGGTCATTTAACAACTCTCAACCTATGTGTTTCCCGCAATCGGTTCCAAAGCTCCTCAATTATAACAGTTGGAGCAAAATCTGGGTGCAGGGCTGGATCACCTTCGATGGATTCGCAGGAATGCAACAAATCCCAATTGCCGGACCATATACCAAATTTTCTACCGATGTTGAGGGTGGGTGAGAAACCTAAGTACCTGAAATTGCGATAAGTGACAGGGGAAGGTCTTCCTACTGCTTCTCACTCCCATATTTTCGCGCGATTTTCAAAGGTGTTTTGATTAGCCCTCCTCTCGTTAATCAACAGCCTACTATTAAACCGAACTGGATATTCGCATTCAATAAGTTGCGACGACGGCTTCTCGCCTATATATTATCTGGTATATATTATCTGGATCTCCATTTCCTATTAAGCTCTATAAGTCTTTCATCAAGCCTCAGGCTTTCGTCCACGTCGCCAATTCGATTAAGTGTAGCTTCGATATTGTATGGCCAAGCGGAGACATTATCCGGTAGGACCGCGTGCAAGAGCGCCAAAGTCTGCTGCGGATACAAATCAACAATAGTGTCTTTAGATTTGTGTAAATTCGGAAGTGTTATATGATCGCGGTCGATGGTTGTCAAAAGTGGCAGAATAATTTCTGCTATCTTTGGGAAGCGTTCGGCGTTTGAGAATGCGAGGTCACACAAACGAGCCGATATTTTCGGTGTCTTCGCTGACTTTTGGCGAGGCCAAACACCAGTCTTTAGCACAAGGTTTTGCAAGACAATCCCAAACTTTTAATAGTTCCTGCTGTGTCCGATTTGAATCAAGAATGATTTTTTCATAACTGTTGAAAAAATATTATTAAAACAATGCGCGACATGAGACATTCTTATCAAATGGACATCTATTGGGCCTAATTTTTTTAAAATATCAACAAAAATAAAATCGCCACCTCTTGGTTCAATAACTGAGTTAACGATGAGCTTTGCCCAATAGATTTGCATGTCTGCCGAACTTACATTTGAAATCTCTTCTAATGGCACTATAAAATCAGGATTCGCATTTTGCGGATCACGCAGCTGACCAAGGCTTTCTGGACGGTCGTGGCCTAAGCCGGCCTGCAGCATATAGAAGTCGACAAAAAACGGAAAACAAACAAAGTTAGATTCTGGTTCCGTAATCTTAGGCATACTTTCGGATCCCGGCTGGGTATGGCCGGCATGGATACCAAAACGATCATGGAAATCATGGGTTATAGAACCCATAAAATGGCGATGCGTTATCAGCTATTTCGCTCCGGATCACAAGTTGCACACTGTAAAAATTTTAGATGGATATTTTTCAAAAAATATCCCTGCAGGAGTTGTTGAGTTAAATAATAAATGTCATAGATATTGTCCAATGATCATTGACATCTAATGTTACAATATGCCAAAATATAATATTTACAGAAGGAGCATTATAAATGCTTGATTTTACAATTTTTAAATTCATGGCAGTAGGCTTCACTCCTGAATTTACCATTTCCAGCTCACTGAAGATCGCAAATCATGTTGTGGATCTTTTAGGAAAATATGTCGGCGAGGAGCCAACTATTTTGCCCATTCCAAAGGATGCTCCGCCTGAATTGCCAAGAATTGTTTTCTCATCTCCAGATAAAAAATGGTCTCTAAACATTTCCCCGGATCGAACCAACTTGTTTTTTAATATTTCACCCACTTCAACTGAAAATGAAATAAATACTGATGAATTCTCTGCGATAGCTTCTGAGTTTTTTGTAAATTATCAAAAGGCACTCGATTTAAGAGTTCAGCGCACTGCTTTTGTAACCGAAAGATCGACAATCCGCGATGATGCATTAGCTTTTATTTTGGATAGATTTTGTAAGAAGGAACAGACAACGAAGGGAAAACCATTCTTTAATGCAAAACGATTCGAGATACATTCTTTTAAAAAATATGATTGGGAGAGCTTCAATCTTAATTCATGGGTCAGATTGAAGTATGCGCCAATTAAAAATGAGGATGGCGAGATAGTGTCCGCGGTTTTGGTCATAAATGATTTGAATACTTATTCATTGGATGAAGCTCCGGAAGCAGCGTTTTCAGATGGAGAGATACATTCGTTTTATGAAAAAATTCCGCAACATTTGGGCAAGATCCTGAAATTGTATTTCGACTAAAAGGGGGAAATCAAATGCATGCACAGGGCCGTACTGAGTTGCTGGACGATTCAATCAAGGCTATCCATGCAAGACAGCTTATAAAAGACCTAACGCAAGCAGAGGACGATTCCTATTCCAAAAAAGAAGAAGGCTATATATATACAGTCTGCACCTCTCTTCAAGTCGCAGATACGGGGGATATTGCAACTATGCCTCTCTCTGCGGCTTCTATTTGTACTTTCGTAATCAACGCTAGGCCTTCGGTGGTTGCAATTCTGGATGTTGACTCTGTTATTGATAAAATCGAGGGAGAAGACGATTTCAGCGATGAATATCCAATAGCAATAGAAGTTAAACCCGAGAAACAAGAGTTCGATAAAGAGCCTTTGTATCGGGATCTATATAGGATTTATCGAGAATGCTCTGAATCAGACTGGGACAATGATGGCGCTAATCCCATAAATGAACAGACGTTTCAAGAAGCATCAGTGCTTCTTGACCAGCTTCCTTCTGAATTACCATTACCAGAAGTTATACCAGAACCGACCGGCAATATTGCCTTTGAGTGGTATAAAGGCAAAAGGCATGTTTATGTGATAAGCGTTGATGGAAAAGGCATAATTGAGTATGCAGGGTTGTTTGGCAGACACAGCAAGTCTTATGGCTCAGAATATTTTTCTGGTGAACTTCCAGAATTAATTGTATCTCATATATTACGCTTGTTTAGATGAAGAAGGCACTTTGGAAGAGTCTATACAGTCATCAGAGCCGTTAGCACGTTTTATTACGGATAAATCTTATTTCAGGCCCTCAAATAAGACAGTTAGGCATAATGCTTTTATGCCTAACAGGGATGGTGAAACGTCGGTCTACAGAATTATAGGTTTAGTTGATCCAGAGATTTTTGAAATAGGCCGACGTTTTGTGGCCGATAAAAGGAACAAACCCCTATTGGGACGTGCCGATATAGAAGTTTTAAAGATCTTAGATAGAGATTTGACCGTTATTTCGGATCCTGTACCGCATCCTCGGCACGCTAATATTGTTGACTGGCCAGAAGAAAGAGAAAGATATCGGCTTATTGCGGTCGAGCTTGCAGACGAAGCCGAGCTTCACCTCTTGTAACTAAGGTTCCAAGCCGGAAAAATCACCCCCTAAAATTCCCACAGGCAAGATTCAAAAAGCAGAAAGAGGTTTAATACCGGCTATTTACAGCTATTGAAATCCGGTCTGCAAAACCGCTATTCTCCGGTTCAAATCCGGATGCCGCCTCCAATATAATTCATAGAAAAGGTTTGCAAATTTTTGCAAACCTTTTTTTATTGGGCGCCAGGTCGTCGACCCAAATCAATTCAGCTGAGTTACATCCGGGCGCCGGCACGGATTATGAAAAAGTAATCCTTAAGAATTTCCAGAAAAAACCGATAGTTTTAATGGTGGGCGGCCCATGATTCTTAAAATCATATTTAGTTTGAATCCTCTGATATAATTAAATAATATAACGCTGTTAACTGATTTATCTGGCAAACGGGTTATCATCCAATATGGCGAAAGTACTGGTAATCGACGACGAAGATACGATTGGTAAATTTATGTCCCGCGTGATTGGGCGTATGGGACATACGCTCGAACATGCCGTCAATATCAAAAACGGCATGCAAGCCCTACTCGAAGACGATTTTGATATTCTCTTTCTTGATGTCCAGCTGCCGGATGGCAATGGTCTTGACCAGTTGCCTGCCATTCAGAGATTGCCTTCTGCACCTGAAGTCATCATTATCACCGGTTTTGCTGATTCGGATGGGGCCGAGCAAGCATTTAAAAGCAACGCTTGGGATTATATTCAAAAACCTGTAAGCGTCGATGCGGTTACCCGCTGTGTTCAGCGCGCCTTGCAATATCGAAAGGAGCGGGGGAAATGCCGGCCGTTGAAGACCCTGGAAAGGGTGGGGATCATTGGGGACAATCATAAAATTACCGCCTGCCTGGAATTAGTTGAACGGGCAGCCGGCAGTAGTTCCAATATCCTAATTAACGGCGAGACGGGTACCGGCAAGGAACTGTTTGCACGTGCCATCCACAAAAACAGTTCCCGCGCTGACAATAACTTTGTTGTGGTTGATTGCGGCGCACTCCCTGATTCACTGGTAGAGAGCCTGCTTTTGGGGCACGCCAAAGGGGCCTTTACCGGAGCGGATAAAGCAGAAATGGGTTTAATAAAACGTGCGGATGGCGGCACGCTTTTTCTTGATGAGGTCGGTGAACTGAGTTTTGACATGCAGAAGGTGTTTTTGCGGGTGCTTCAGGAACGCTGCTTTTATCCTATCGGTGATACCCGTGAAACAAAAAGTGATTTCCGGTTGGTGGCGGCAAGCAATCGCGATCTTAATGAGATGATCAAACTGGGCCAATTCAGAGAAGAACTATTGTTCCGGCTATGCTCGATTACGATTGACATACCGCCACTGCAGCAGCGGGTTGATGATATTGAAGAACTTGCCATGCTCCATCTGAAGGTTGCATGCGAGTCACAAAATTTGAAACCCAAAGACTTTTCGCCGGAGTTTTTAAAAGTGCTCAAGGCCTATCCCTGGCCGGGGAACGTTCGCGAATTGTTCAGCACACTGGATGCCGCCTTGGCCAACACCCTGCATGAGCCCACCTTTTTTGCCAAACATCTACCCCAAAATGTGCGTATCAAAGTCGCCCGATCCCAATTTGACAAGCAACCGCCGGATAAAGATCCGAAACCAAACGCTTTTAACCCATATAAGACCCTGCCGAGCTGGCAGAAGTTTCGCCGCAAGCATATCGAAGACGGGGAAAAGCAATACTTAACGGCGCTTATCTCCCTTTGCGGCGGCAGCATTCTTAAAGCCGCTCAATATTCCGGTCTTTCTAGACCCCACCTCTACGGACTTTTGCGAAAATACAGGATACCCCCCAACCCGGAATTGACGATGGAATTATGATTCTATCATAAATATTATGATTTTATCATAATATTCAACGATCGAGCCGGATAAAGATCTGCTCTAATACATCTTAATATGCTGAAATAAATATAAATAAAAAATTTTTGCCATCTTGGCACAGCACTTGCTGTAGTTTTTACCAGGATCTAAATCCCAGCGTGATAGGTATCAATATGAAAATCGGTAAAAAGGGTTTCACAGCTGTTGAGTTGCTTATTTCCCTGGCCATTATGTCTATGACCTTGGGATCAGTATACAGCTTGTACATGTCTTTTATACGGACGTGCACCAAAGAAAGCGTGAAAATCAAGCTGCAGCAGAATGTCCGTTCCAGTCTTGACATGATGATCCGGGATATACGATTGGCCGGGTTAGACCCCGAAGGAACCGGTGAGTTCGGGATTATTGCGGCGACAGCGCAGAGTATCCGGTTCACTGCCGACCGGGATATGGATGGCGAATTGGACATCCCGAATGCCGCCGACGGTATCGATGAACCTGATCTGGAATATATGGGCTATGAGTTTGATGACGGTAATGGCATTGTGAGAATGTCTCTCTATAAACCCGACGGACCCAGGAAATGAGCGATATCCTGGTCGAGAATGTAACGGGACTGACCTTTTCTTATTATACTTCGAACGATGAGACCACCTCTAATTTGGATGACATCCGGACGGGTTGGAATCGAAATGACCATTACGAAAACCTCCGGCCCGGGACGGACCGGTCAGCCGAACATTAATTAAAGCGGGTAAAATGCAGAAATCTCGAATATGAATAGGGAGTATCCGGTATGTGTGGACAGCAAAGTGATGGAGTATAAATGAGAAATATAGGTGACCGCGGACTTTCGATCATTGAAGTTGTTTTTGCGCAATTTCGATTTTTGCCATTGGCATTCTGGCGGTCACCACCCTGTCAATTTCTGCGGTCAACAGCAACGCGTCCTGCCAGAAGGCTCACCGATGCCACGGCGCTGGCTGAGGATCGCCTGGAGCGACTGGCGGCACTGCCCTATGATGTATATCGATCCGATGCGGAGACGGAAGGTGCCTATCGTGTTGACTGGGATGTTGACGAGAACGTCGCTGACGAAAACCAAAATCCATCACCGTTACGGTGGAATGCCCCAATGGCTGGAAGAATACGAAGGTTACCATCAGGCATCTGATTTCGAAAAACAGTTAGCGAAAGAATATATAATGAGATCATCGGCCGTAAATCTAAACAATGAAGCCGGAATTGTAACCGGCATGATGCTTTTTATGCTGGCAATTTTTACTGTTTTGGGGAGTTTCCGCGATCATGGTCTCTCTCACCGAAACACAGCTGGCGTCCAATGATCAATTTTTTAAAATTGCTTTTTATAGTGCCGAAGCCGCAAGGGGTTATGTAGTGCCCAATACGGATTTTTATGGTGCTGACAACATTACAGAAGCAGAGGCATTAAATTTTCCCGACCCAAACGATGCCTCCGTTCGAATAAACATCGGGTCTTATCAGCAATTTAATGGAGAGGTGATGTTTAACGGTTCATCGGCGCCGCCCAGAGGATCCGGGTACGAGGTCGGCACCTTCAGGGCACATAAATATCAGATGACGTGCAATGGTTATGGACCTCGTGACTCCCAAAGTCAGGTCGAAGCGGGGTTTTACCGTATCGGCTTTTAAAAGGTTGCTTACATTGAAAGGGGTTGGTGGCAGGATGATATACAGAATTAAACAATATTCATGGATTTTAATTGTATTCACAATTGTCATAAACCTGTCGCTCAGCGAAATCCGGGCGGATGATACCTGCATGTTTTCGGTGACGGCAGACGAGGTCCCGCCCAACATCGTCCTTTTGTTGGACAACGGGGCTGAAATGCAGCAGGTCCAATGGCTTCCGGGCTATGACAACGGTGTCGACTATACTCCGCCGACACCTGCTGAAAACGATGTGGTTAAAACCGGGGGCAGCGGCAGCGCCTTTCTTAATCCCAACGGCTACGGCATGGTGGAGCAT
>PVMK01167089.1_pt1 | contig 11533 bp, 10 predicted proteins | sample 1853481 | NCBI WGS metagenome assembly PVMK01 (sample SAMN08533507, study PRJNA380276) | Marine sediment metagenome, whole genome shotgun sequencing project. | reverse complement strand
CTACTTCTCCTCCCTGCCAGCGAATTCCTTCCTTGATCATATAATAAGCGCCCAGCATTGTGATCGGCAGCCAGAGAGCTGCATGTAATACCAATGTATAACCTGCGGCAATGCCCTGGTCAACTCCGAACGCGCTCAGCACAGCGATACCAGGCGCGTCAAAGGTTCCAATATAACCTGGAGCTGAAGGAATGGTAGTAGCCAGGTTGACGATACCGTTCATCAGCATTAATGCGAAAAAACTGACCTGGAAATCAAAGGCCTGCATCACAAACCAATATTTCCCTGTCTCCAGCAGCCAGATCACTATCGATGTCAGCAGGACCATCAAGGCTTCCCGGGGAGAGCGAAGAGATTCAAGCCCACTGAGAAATTTTCCTATAATTTCCCGGACCCTCTCTCTGATCTTTTCCGGGAGAAATATCCCGGCAAGCCTGGAAAGAACCTTTTCTGCCGGAGCAGGAAACATGGCTGCCAGAATAAAGATCAACAAAGCTCCCAGAAATGCTCCTGCCCCCCATAATGCCAGGGTTTGAATATTGCCAATAAATCCAGAAGTTCCTGTCAATGTTGCCAACTCGGGAAGATTTAGGAAAACAAATCCCAGCATAACCACGCCATCAAAGATTCGTTCAACAATAACCGTTGCCAATGAAGCTGAAATAGGTATTTCTTCTTTCCTCTTTAAGACGACGGCCCGTAAAACTTCTCCGGCTCTGGCCGGGTAAATATTATTTCCCATATAACCTATGGCAACGATGGGAAACATCTTCCGTGTTGATACTGGTTTGACGGGACGGAGCAGATAGTGCCAACGCCAGGACCGGACCCAAACACCGATAAAATAGACCCCCACTCCGGGTAACAGCCACCAATACCTGGCTAATTTCAACGGCTCCCAGATCTCGGAGAGGCCCAAGCCTCTTAATGCCCAATACATAAATCCCCCACTCAAGGCTATTCCGACCCAGAACTGCCAGCGTTTCATGGGCTCATTCTACCATGAAGTCAGGGGTGATTATTTTTCCTGTCAAAGCTGTAAAATGGGTGATTTTTAGCTGAAATGGAAGAGTTATCGGCTGAAATTTAGTCCGGGGAGAACTCGATTATAATTGGCCTTATGAACTGGAAGACCTGGGTAATTTTAGGAGCGGTCCTTCTCCTGCTTTTTGTAATAACCGCCTGGCAGTTAACTCCACGGGTAATTTTACTTGAGCCCATAGAGGATGAGCTGCACGGGCGCCAGCCGGTAATGATCAGCTTCAGCCGGTCAATGGATCCAGCCAGCGTGGAGGAACGATTTAGGCTGATACCATCCCTGGCTGGAAAAATCAAATGGAATGATAGTTATGATCGTTTATCCTTTATCCCGGCCAGATCCTGGCCAGCAGGCACATCAGTTTTAATAGAAATAAAATCCGGATCCCGGTCCAGATTGAGACTTCCTGCCCTGGGTGATTTTCAAGACACCATAAAGATCAGCCCTTACCTGCTGATCTATATGTGGCCCGCGGCAGGTCCCAGCAATCTTTATCTGGCCAATCCTGAAACCGGGGACAGCCAGGCATTAACGGACGAAAATGCTGGAGTCCTCGATTACACAGTGGGTCCAGATGGACTATCCATCATTTACAGCATTTCCACTGAAAATGGTACCAGTACCATTAAATCTCTTGACCGGCAAACTGGCCTTTCAGCCACCTTGCTGGAGTGCAGAACTGGATTGTGCCGTTCGCCCCAGATTTCTCCTGATGGATCGCTTCTGGCCTATGAATTCATCTCCCGGGAACCAGGAACACAACCCGGCATCCGGGTATTCAACCTCTCAGAAGATAATCAGATCAATCCCGGCTTTGAGGGCGATTATCTCGAAAAACCTCTCTGGGGATCATCCAGCTGGCTGGCATTCTACAACCAGAGCAAAAAGGGATATGAATTCTGGAATCCGCATGATGAGGCAACCAAGTATCTCCCCAATGATACCGGGGGAACAGGAAGCTGGTCGGGGGATGGGCGATATTTTATCTCCTCAGAAATACAATTCACCAGTGAAACCCTTGCTCCCCGCCACCTTCTGCTATTTGATCTCCAGGAAGATAGCACCCTGGATCTGTCCCGGGGAAACTTTCTGGAGGATCTCAACCCCAGTTTTTCACCTTTTGGATTAACGGTAGCATACAGCCGCAAATCACTCGATCCCCAGGACTGGAGTCCGGGACGGCAGCTGTGGATAATGGATATCAATACCGGGGATGATCAACCACTGACAGATGAGGTTGATTTTCATCATACATCTTTTGCCTGGCATCCCGATGGCGATCAACTGGCATTTGTGCGCTACAACCAGGCTAAACTTTCAGATCCGCCGGAAATCTGGCTGATCAATCGGGACGGCACCAACAGCCTGCGCTTGATCATTAACGGCTTTGCCCCGGCCTGGATTCCCTGAGATGGATAAAAAAGAACTCGCCGAACAAACAAAAGCAGAAGCACGCAGGCTGGGGTTCACCTTGACTGGGGTGACCACTCCGGATCCTCCTGATCATCTGGATTTCTTTCATAATTGGATATCCAAAGGTTTTCACGCTTCCATGGACTGGATCGCTGTCGAACGATCCCTGGAAAGGCGCTCGGATCCGCGGGTTATTCTGCCAGAATGCAAATCCATCCTGGTTTTGGGGTCCCCATATCCGGCGCCAAAGGGAAATTTGAAGGGCGGAAATATTGCCTCCTACGCCTTGAACCAAGATTATCATGATGTTTTGCCGGATAAGTTGAAAAGGCTGGTGGAGTTCCTGGAGGAGAAAGTTGGCCGCCCGGTCCCAAATCGCTGGTACACCGATACAGGTCCTGTCCTGGAAAAAGAATTGGCTATGCGAGCCGGCCTGGGCTGGATCGGAAAAAACACCACCCTGATCAACCGGGAACATGGATCCTATTTTTTGATTTCTGAGATCCTGTTGGGGCTGGATCTGGTGACTGACTTACCAATAACGGAGTCTTTTTGCGGCAGCTGCACCAGCTGCCTGGACACCTGCCCGACTGGCGCTCTCAGGGAACCCCATACCCTGGACGCCAACCGCTGCATATCCTATCTGACCATCGAACACAGGGAGGAAATATCTCTTGAGCTCCGCCCCCAAATGGGGGATTGGGTCTTTGGCTGCGACATCTGCCAGGTGGTCTGCCCCTGGAATAAACCTGGTGCAGAAAGCTCAACCATCTTGGAGGAACTTTTCCCCAGGGAAGAGTTGGCTAATATCAACCTGATAGAAGAATTGGGCCTGAGTCAAGCAGATTTCAGCGCCCGTTTTAAAGGCAGTCCGATCAAGAGAGCCAAACGCCGGGGATATTTAAGGAATGTAGCGGTTGTCCTCGGAAATCTTAAGGATCCGGCAGCCCTTCCAGCCCTGATAGCCGCGCTGGAAGACCCGGAGCCGCTGGTACGATCTCACGCAGCCTGGTCCCTGGGGGAGATCGGAGGGGAGGATGCTAGAAGGTCGTTGAATAATAGAGCAAAAACAGAAACTGATCCCCAGGTTATGCTTGAGATCCAGAGGGCATTAGAATAGTTGTCAGAGGACAGTAATTGACTCTTAATCAAATGAGGGGGAATTAAGTGCGCAGTTTCCACTTTTTCCATTCTACCTACCCCCAATCTGCACCGAAAAGCTAAAAAATCAATGAAAAAAGCCTACAAAACGGTATCCACCGACTGTATGGACTCCTTTTTACCATGAAATCTCGGAGTGCAATTCCGAATTTTCATGGTAAAATCAAGTTATGATCAAGAGACCTTTTTATATCTCCACCCTAACCACTGCACTAAACCGATCGCCCATTACAGCTCTACTGGGACCTCGCCAATGTGGAAAAACAACTTTGGCGCACCTGCTCATGAAGCAACAGCAAGCTGTATACTTTGATCTGGAATCTGTCCCCGACCAGAGGCGATTAGAAAACCCGGAATTAGTATTGGGCGACTTGGAGGGGTTGGTTATCCTTGATGAAATTCAGTTCATCCCCAGTCTGTTCCAAGTTCTACGAGTGCTTGTTGACAGACCAGGCAACAAAGCTCGATACTTGATCCTAGGAAGCGCTTCTCCTGACATCATAAAGAATGCTTCTGAAACATTGGCGGGGCGGGTTGAATTTATCGAGCTAAGCGGATTCGACCTGAGAGAGATTGGGAAGGAAAATTGGGAGGCACTTTGGCTGCGCGGGGGCTTTCCTAGATCTTATCTGGCAGAGTCAGAGGAAGATAGCCTTATTTGGAGAGAAGGTTTTATCAGGACTTTTCTAGAACGCGATATTCCTCAATTAGGCATTAACATTTCCCCTGTTGCAATGCGTCGGTTCTGGACCATGCTGGCCCATTATCATGGACAAACCTGGAATGCTTCACAGATTGGGCGATCTATGGGTTTAACTGACAAGACTGTTCGTTCTTATCTTGACATTCTAACTGGCACATACATGGTTCGCCAACTTCAGCCCTGGATCGCCAACCTGGGAAAAAGGCAAGTGAAATCACCTAAAGTCTATTTCCGCGATAGCGGAGTGCTTCATGGTCTGCTGGAAATCCCGGACAGTCACAATTTATTAGGACATCCCAAAGTTGGTGCTTCCTGGGAAGGCTTTGTAATCGAGCAGGTGCTCCAACTTGTGCGCCCCAACGAAGCCTATTTCTGGGCCACACATAATGGCGCAGAAATTGATTTGCTGTTTTCTAAACAGGGGAAGAACTATGGTATTGAGATCAAGCTCAATGAAGCGCCTAAAATTACAGCTTCAATGCATACCGCTCTCTCAGATTTGAATTTGGATCACCTGTGGGTAATTTACCCCGGCAAGGAAGCCTATCCAGCTAAAGAAAATATCTCGGTTTTACCTATCAGCCAGATCGATCTACTGCCCTTTGGAAAAATTTAACAAGATTGTATTAATATCAAACTATGTCTCATTTCAATCGTTACTAACTGCGCTAGAACTAGTATCAAAAGTTGGAATGATTACAGAATCTATCCAATTCCTTGACGGTTCCCCTCTAGCAAGAGTTTGTTTACAAAATCGGTTTTCTTCTCCTCAATGACTTAGAAACCCAGGCGATCACGAATATCAAGGTTGCCACCAGCACGATAGCTGGCCCGGAAGCCACGTTGATGTAATACGACAAATATAAACCAACCACACCAGAGATCGAGGCAATGGTTGCGGCCAGGATCATCATGATCGGCAACCGTTTTGGTCAACAAATAAGCTGCAGCAGCCGGGGTGACCAGCATGGCAACCATCAATGCTACTCCCACTGCCTGGAAAGATACCGAGATTGCCAATGCGATCAGCACCAGCTGAAGGTATTCAAATAAGCGGACGGGAATTCTCAGCGTGGTCGCCAGGATGGGGTCAAACGTCAACACCAGGAATTCCTTGTAAAAAGCGATCACCAGTAAAATGATCAAAAAGCTGAAAATGGCAATGATTGTCAATTGATTTCCAGAAATTCCCAGCACATCACCAAATAGGAAATGGGTCAGGTCCACCGTGTAGCTTTTCATAGTGGATATTATGGCGATTCCCAGGGCAAACATGCCCGCAAATATAATTCCGATAGCGGTGTCCTGTTTGATTTTTGCGCCCTTGCTGATCGCTCCAATGGCCAGGGAAACAATAACGGCTGTGCCTGTTCCCCACCAAAAAAGAGGTTCCCTGGCTCCTCCTGTCACTAAATAACCTACTGCAACACCGGGCAGGATCGAATGCGCCAACGCGTCGCCAAAAAATGCCATGCCGCGGATAACCACATAAACTCCCACCACGGCGCAGACAATTCCAGTCAGTACAGCGGCTGATATTCCCCGGACCATAAAGCTATATTGAAGTGGAGTGAAAATCAGATCAATGAGGTTCATGTTGATCTCCTTCGCAGCAGTCATCCCCGACTGCCAGGGTGTCAAATTCTCCCTCGACAAAATGCAGATGTCCCCGGTATGCTTCCAAAAGCAACTTCCTTGTAAACACATCGTTCGGTGGGCCAAAACCCAACAATTCTTTATTCAGCAGCATCACCTTATCGAACTGTTCTGCCGCAAGTCTGAGATCATGCATCGAAATCATAAATGTGACTTGCTTCTCCTGCAGGGTATCCAAGATTCTCAGGATCTTTTCCTGGGCAGGAACATCCAGCCCATTAAGAGGTTCATCCAAAAGCATCAGCTCCGCTTCCTGGGCCAGGGCCCGGGCGATGAACATGCGCTGCTGCTGCCCTCCTGAGAGTTCGCTGATCTGACGTCCAGCCAGATCTATTAAATCAACAAATTCCAGGGAACGATTCACTATATCCCAATCCTCCGACTGGGGCCATAAAAATGGACCCATTTTATTGATCCGGCCCATCATGACCACATCGGCAACTGTGGCCGGAAAGGACCAATCCACCTGGCTGCGCTGTGGGACATAGGCGATGCAGGTATGTCCGCCGGGTTCATGGCCGGAAATATGTACAATGCCTTCATCAGGGTCCATGATGCCGGCAATCACCCTGAACAGTGTAGTTTTTCCCGCGCCGTTTGGTCCGACCAGGGCCACGCCATCACCAGGGGTTAATTCAAAACTGATCCGCTCCAGCACGGTCCCGGTATCATAAACAACTGTGATGTTTTCCAAATCCAACAGGGGGGCATCCGGTTGATGGGGAGCATATCTCCGGGAAAAAGATCCTTTTCGAAAAGACTTGATTAAATTTTTCATATTTTCAATTATTTCAAGGCACTGACTATGATTTCAATGTTATAGCGCATGAAATTCAGGTAAGTATCTGCCGGGGGTCCGTCAGATAAAGATCCAAAATAAAGCACCACCAGCTCAATACCTGTTTCATCTGACACGCGTTGGGCCAGGGTAGGGTCAAAATCCACACCGACAAAAATGGCTTTGGCCTGTTGGTCCCGGATGGTATCGATCAATTTGGCCAGCTGCTGACCGGATGTTTCAGCCTCGGTGGTCATAGCCGGTATCACTGCACCGATTTGTCTGAGACCGTATTCATCCGCAAAATAACCCAGTGAACTGTGATCGCTGACCAGCTCCCGGTTCTCCTCAGGAATATTATCCAATTCCGCCCGGATCCAGATGTCAAGATCTTCAAGTTTCTGGAGATATATATCCGCGTTATCCAGATAATAATCCGCGTTTCCGGAATCCATCTTGATCAAAATTCCGGCAATATTATCTACCCAGATCTTGATGTTATTTGGATTCAGCCAGACATGGGGATCAACCCCTGGATTGTCGCTTGTAATAATTTCATCAAGCCCAACTTCAATCACGCGGGGGGAAATGCCCTCAGAAACAATCACCAGGCTGCCCGGGAAGTCAGATCCTTCCAGGAGCTCATCCAAAAACTCCTCCAGCCCAAAACCATTCACAAATAACAGGTCCGCCTCAGTCAGGCTGACCATATCCCGGGGAGAAATAAGAAATGAATGAGGATTTTGGCCTGGCTCTAGCAGCACCTTTAAATCGATCTTATCGCCAGCAATGCTTCCAACAATATCCCCCACAAATGTGGTTGTCGCAACGACCTTTAACCGCTCTTCGCCAGCGGGAGATATATTTTCCGGTCTCGCCTGGCAGGCAGCCAGGAATATACTCATAACTAACAGGAGGATCGGGATAATATGAATTCGTAAACGTGTAATCATCTTGTTACCAGGTGGATAGCCCGTTTTCAATTTACACAGCCCTCACATAAACCAAACAACTGCAGCCAGTGTTCATCTACCCGGTATCCGGTCTGGTCTTCTATGGTGGAGATATATGCACCCATTTGTTCACTGCCTTCAATGACGCACATGTGGCCGCAATCCTTACAGATCAAGTAGTGTTTGTGGCCCTCCTGGGCCGGCCAGATCCCGTGGCAACCTCCGGGTTGGTGAACCTGTTGAATTAAACCAAGCACATCCAGCATATCCAGGGTCCTGTAAACGCTGGCAATACCTGGAGGATCAGTTAGTTTGAGAGTGTCCCGGTATATTTCCTGGGGGGTCAACGGCCTCTTAGTTGAAGCTACAATTTCCATCACCTGAAGACGGGGCCGGGTAACCCGGAAGCCGCCCTGCCTGAGAGAGTTCTCCCAAACATCAAGAACGTTTTTAGTATCAGGGGCTGTCATATCCAATACCCTTATTGATAATGATAATTATTATCAATAACATAGTATAACGCCGAATTGGTGTATGTCAAGTTCAATCGAAATAAAATGAATGGGACCTACCAACACTTGAATAGCTATTGGTCTCAATTAACGTAGTTTTCAGCATATAGTTCTAAATTCTTACCTGCGTTATGAATATTGCCCGGCCATCAATGGCCGGGCTGAGAACCTCGCCCCGCTGGGGCTTTCATAAGATACTACTTATTCAACTCAAACCATGATTTTACGGATCCGGCAGCATGATGGTCTTTCTGTCTATCAACATATTTTGTCAGTTTTGGGACCATAAACTCACTGATTGTGAAAATTGAGTACCCCGATTGCCAGTAGAATTGATCTTCACCAACCTCTGATTTATTTAGTCGGGTTGAAGATGATCCTTTGATTTTCCCGACATACTGGGAGACAGGTATAGTTCTTGGGATGTGCACCACTAAATGAACATGGTCAGCTGTTCCATTCAACGCGTATACATACCCTCCTAAACCAATTGCCTTGCCCCGAATGAAGTCAAACAAGAGTGGTTCGATCTTTGATGTTATCTTTGGTTCTCTATTTTTCGTCCCCCAGATAATATGGTAGTACAACCTGCTGTGCGACATACATCCCCCTTCATCTACGATAGCAGCCCGCCAGGGCGTAGTTTTCAGCCGTGTGATTTATCACACGGTACTAAGATATTACATAACTTTTAGGTAAAACTCAATCCCAGGGCAAAAGAGTTTTTTTGGATCAAGGAAAACATTAAGCCAATTACCCGACCATCAATGGCCAGGCTGAGAATCTCGCCCCGCTCTGTGATTTGTCATTCCGAGCCAAAGCGAGGAATCCATATAGACATAGAAAACAAGTTGATTTGGTATGTCCAGACCGATAGTTAATGCAATCGTTGGTTTAGTGGATCCTTCCCCTTCGCCTCCACTCAGGGTCAGGATGACCATCAGAGAATTAAGGGAATTTATCGTCACTTAAAATAAAAAGGGCGACTCGTTGAGTCGCCCCTACATGTGGCAATAAAATCCCCAGGATGTTGGGATCGTTATCTGTTCACTACTCAGGTGTCGGAGTTAAGGTTGAGATCGAGCCCGGAGTACCGGCCGGAGCATCTTCCCCTTCCTCTGTGGGCGCCGGGGTGACCAGGTTGACCCGGACTAAAAGAATTTGCCCCGGGAAAATCGCGTTGGGATCTTCCAAGTCGTTATATTCCAGAATGTCATCTACAGTACTGCGCAGGGCAACGGCGATGGATCCCACCGAATCACCCGGCCTGACCATGTATTCCACCCGGAAACCAGGCAGGACATCAAAGGGTATTGGCGTGGGCGTGGGAACTGTTGCTCCCGGAGCAGGTACTAGAACTTCGTCACCAACAAAGAGAATCGGGTTCGATAGATCAAGGTTCAAGCGATCTTCCCCGGCATTATAAACAAGCAGGGTGAAGATATCTATATCAAATCGCTCGGCAATTGATGAAAAAGTGTCATTTTCTTCAGCAATGTAAATGACTGCGCCGGACCTGGTTGGGGTCGGGCTGGGTGCCGGAGTATCAGTAGGTAATGCTTCGGTCGGAGTCAGGGTGATTGTGAAAGTTGGCGGTACAGGACTGGGAGTAAAGGTCATTGTTGGTGTGGGTGTTTTTGAGGCGAATATGGAACCAAGGCTTATCTGGGTCCCGGTCAGCCAAAAAATCAGGAATGCAGCGCCCAAAATGATCAACACCGCGGTCCCAACAAAGAGCGCAATATTACTCTTGGTTTTATTCTTGCGTTTCCGATAAGAGTTGATAATATCTTTGGTCGAATCTTGTTTACTCATTAGATCTTATCCTTCCTGCATTGAGCAATCATTGTACCACTTTGCCTATCTGGGTCTGGAAAAGCTCAATCCGGTTGAATTCGAGTCAATTATTTACATTCTACCTTATTTTAGAATGCCTGACGAACAGCGACCAATCCAGGGATTTTATCGATGAATTGAAATAATATCCCAAACTGGCTTGTTTTCCGATGAGTCTGTATTGGCCACAACGATCAGGAAAATCTGGACTGTTTCTCCCTTGAAATCATCCAAATCTATTTCAAAGTTCTTTAAACTTTTATCGCAGGTTTCATTCCACTCCCAAAGCAATACCAGAGTAGAGGGGTCACCGTTCCTCATCAGGTGGATCCGGAAATCAACGTCTCCGTCTCCACAATTCCCGTTTGAGTTGGCAGTCAGGCCTACTCGTGCGAACAAGAGATCTCCGCCATTGACCTTATAATTTGGGAACCGTCCGATAATGTAATTCCCCTTTCCTTGCGGCGGGTAGGTTGCCAGCAAGACTCCCGAAATACGGCCACCCTCAAGAAACTGCTCGTCCAAGAGGCCCGCATAGGGATCACCAGGTTCGCCGGGAAAATCATAATTGAGAATCGTGCCTCCCAGGTCAAGAAAATCAACCGGGGTTTTTCCGCTGCCCCAAGCAGCCTCATCAGCCCTGGCTTTTAAGTCCAGCATTAGACCAGCGCCCTCGACCACATTGATCTTTACCCAGAATGCTTTGGAAAACTCACCGACTCCAAAGCCGTCTCCTTTTACATTTCGAACTTTCCAATTTCCCTGGTAAGAACCTGTCTCCAGGGGGGCAACCAACTCCACAGATATATCCATGGAATCTCCAGGCTGAATTGTTTCGGAAGTCAGTTCCTGTGATGATGGGCCGCCCATTATATCCCCGCTTTCGAAATAGAGCAGATAACCAATCGTCCACGGACAGGATCCCGCATTCTGGATCCGCCAGGTTTTAGTAAAATGTTCTCCGGGTGCCAAATCCATTTCATCAGGTATGGTGACATCTTTGATGAAGTTCACTTGATCACAGGCCCGAGAAGAATCAGACCCTGAACCCTCCGGGGTTAATGAAAGGACACTAACCGGGGAGCTGGCAGAAGGGGCTGGAGTTCCCTGGGATTCCGATATTTCCAGAGTTCCTAGAGGACTTCCTGTCCCCGCTGCTGTCATCTGGATAGATAGGGTCAGGGCTGCTTCAGTATATAACGCGCCGGGTTTTCCCTCAGGCGCAGGGTTATCCTGAGGAAGCTGACAGGCTCCCAGAAGAAAGACCATGAGGCTGATAAGTATCAATTTTTTAGACATCGCGGTAAGCCTGGAATAATATTCTCTGGTTGTATTGTACCGAATTCCGGACTGAGAAGGGGAGAGAATCAGGGGTTTCTTTTTATCAGGTAATTCTTAATGAAGAAGCCCAGGAATATGTCTGGGTCGAATTGAATGAAGCTTACTCCTATCCTATCGATCAGTATCTCCGGCACTCGCTGG
>PVMK01179305.1_pt1 | contig 11537 bp, 9 predicted proteins | sample 1853481 | NCBI WGS metagenome assembly PVMK01 (sample SAMN08533507, study PRJNA380276) | Marine sediment metagenome, whole genome shotgun sequencing project. | reverse complement strand
TTTTTTCTGCAATTTTTGGGTCAGGAATTCTTCCAATCTCAGCCTCTACTTCGATATCTACGCTTAAACGCCTGATTTTAGGAATTGGCTGATTTAGTAATTCTGCCCAGTTGGTAATGCAATCTATGAATTCTTTTGGGTCAACCATCATATCGCTATCGACCTTATCCCAAAGGAGGCTTTTCAGAGCAATCTTTACCTCATCGGAAATTTCTAAATCAGGCGTTTAAGTGTAGATATCGAAGTTGAGGCTGAGATTGGAAGAATTCCTGACCCAAAAATTGCAGAAAAAAAGGTCACTGCAATCGGATTCAAAGGAACAGATGGATTTGATCAAGTCTTTGTTTTAAGAACTGAAACAACAGAGGAGGGAAAAAATGAACTTGATGAAAATGTCAAAGTTGTATTTTATGAGAAGGATAAAGAAAAGGAGATGATATTTGATGCCTTTAAGATCATGGATGAATTTCCATTTGTTCTAACCTACAATGGCGATGATTTTGATTTACCTTTTCTTTACAACAGGGCAGAAAGACTTGGAATCAAAAAAGTAGATAATCCACTTTATATGATGAGGGATTCGGCGACATTAAAACGCGGGGTGCATTTGGATTTGTATAGAACTCTTTCTAATCGCTCATTTCAAATTTATGCATTTAGTCAATCATATACAGATTTTTCATTGAACAGTGTATCTAAGGCACTATTAGGAAAAGAAAAAATCGATTATGGGATTGATTTAAAAGATCTTAGTCTATACCAAACTGCCAATTATTGTTACAATGATGCACTGCTTACATACGAGCTTACAAGCTTTAATCATGATCTTTTGATGAACTTACTTGTAATTATCGCAAGAATTGGCAGGATGCCAATTGATGATATTGCAAGACTTGGAGTATCACAATGGATTAGAAGTTTGCTTTATTACGAACACCGACAGAGAAATGCATTAATTCCAAGAAGGGAAGACCTGCAACGAAGATCAGAAGGTGTTATGTCTGACGCAGTTATCAAGGATAAAAAATACCGAGGAGGATTAGTTGTTGACCCAAAGGAGGGAATTCATTTTGATGTAGTTGTCATGGATTTTGCCAGTCTATATCCCAGCATAATTAAAGTAAAAAATCTGTCCTATGAAACAGTAAGATGTTCTCATGAAGAGTGCAAAAAAAACACAATCCCTCAAACAAATCATTGGATGTGCTCAAAGCGAAATGGAATTACATCAATAATCATTGGTTCTTTGAGAGATTTGAGGGTAAATTACTACAAAAGCCTGTCAAAAAAAGAGACCTTATCAGAAGAACAAAGACAACAATATACTGTAGTCAGTCAAGCCCTTAAGGTCATTCTAAATGCCAGTTACGGTGTAATGGGTGCTGAGATATTTCCCTTATATTTTCTCCCTGCAGCAGAAGCTACAACTGCCATTGGGCGACACACAATTCTTGAAACCATCAAAAAATGTGAGGAAATTGGAATTGAGGTACTTTATGGGGATACGGATTCTATTTTTATTAAAAAGCCTTCTGAGCAACAAATCCAAAATGTAATAGAGCAAGCAAAAAAGGATCATGGTGTAGATCTTGAGATTGATAAAGTATACCGGTATTGTGTTTTAAGCAAAAGAAAGAAGAATTATCTTGGTGTAACAAAAGATGGAAAAGTCGATGTAAAGGGATTAACTGGAAAAAAATCTCATACACCGGCATTTATAAAAAAATTATTTTATGAACTACTCGATATTTTATCCAAAGTCCAAACAATGAATGATTTTGATAGCGCAAAAAAAGAAATTAGTTTAAAAATTGCAAATTGTGCAAAAAAGGTTCAAGAGAAGGATATTCCTTTAGAGGATTTAACCTTCAATGTAATGCTAAGTAAAGCTCCTTCAGAATATGTGAAAACAATTCCTCAGCATATACGGGCTGCAAGACAGCTAGAATCTATACGGGAAATAAAAAAAGGCGATAAAATTTCATACGTAAAAATTTTGAATAAACCGGGAGTGAAGCCACTTGAATTGGCCAAGAAAGAAGAGATTGACTCTAAAAAATATATGGAGTTTATGGAATCTACACTAGACCAAATAACATCTTCAATGGATTTGGATTTTGATACTATACTTGGAAAACCAAAACAAACCGGATTGGATGAGTTTTTCTGGAGTTGATTTGAAGAGATATGGAAGTAGATAGTACCCTTCTAACTATTTTAGGAACTCTTGCAGGAATTTTAATTCTTTCAGGTTGGGTAGAACAAATAATCAAAGGCTACAAAACAAAAAGTCTCAAAGATGTTTCTAAATATTTAATGATTTTTATTTCTGCAGGTGCTGCATTATGGCTGCTTTATGGAATCATAGTATCCGATGTCTTCATCACAGGCACAAATATTGCGGCAATTGTCCTAATGATAATTGTATTAATTATGAAAAAAAGATATGACAAAAGCTAGGCCCACTGATTTTCTAATCAATGGTTAAATAGAATACAAAAATCTCAAAGAAAGATGTTCATAATTAATTGTAAAAATTATGAAGAAATTGCTGGAGATAAAATAATCAAATTTGTAAAAATTGTTGAAAAGATTTCAAAAAAATATAAAATAAAAATTGCAGTTTCTCCACCTCACCATCTCATCGGGCTGGTTTCCAAAAGCTTTATTCCAATCCTAGCGCAGCATGTTGATGTGTCAAAGGTTGGTAGTACAACTGGTTTTGTAGTTCCAGAACTTTTAAAAAAATCCAAAGTTAGTGGGTCTTTGATTAATCACAGCGAACATAGGATTTCTAGTAAAGAAATTGCCTATCTTGTTCCAAAATTACGTGAGTTAAAGATGATTTCTGTTTTATGTGTCAAAGATGTTGCAGAGGCAAAAAAATATGCCAAATTAAATCCTGACTATATTGCCATCGAGCCCTCGGAATTGATTGGCTCAGGTAAGGCAGTCTCGAAAGAAAAACCAGATTTGATCATAAAGGCTGCACATGCCGTAAAAAGTGCAAAAAATAACACCAGATTACTTTGCGGGGCAGGAATTGTTTCTGGGAAGGATGTGTCCGCAGCATTAAACCTCGGTTCTAAGGGAATTTTAGTTGCTAGTGGTATAATCAAAGCAAAAAGTTGGACTAAAATCATAGATGAATTTGCAAAAGCAATGTCCTGATTTTCTGTTCGACATTATCTATTGTTAAATTTGTGTTGACTAATGGTTTACCATATGCTCATAAAATCATTAAAATCAATTTATAATGCATAGAATTTCATGAGAAACAGAATAATATGTTCAGACTGTAAGATGGTCCTTGAAACTAGATCTGAAAGAAGTATTCAGAAATGTGATGGTTGTCAACTTGCATAAGGAAAATTCCTAAAATTCCTTTATGATGGCAACAGACGGTTTGGAAGTTTTTCATAAACAACTAAATCTTTTATTCATAAATTTAAAAAAAGGCTAGGGAAAATAACAAAAACAATTTAATTTTTAATTACCAGATGACTTTCGGAATTAATTTTTCTCTGTCAAATTAGTTTAAATCCCTCTAATTTTGATTGGATAATCTAGATAAAAAATGAAGCAAATTTACTTTTATGATGAAGGTGATGGGAAAAACAAGAAGCTCCTTGGTGGAAAAGGAGCTGGTATGTGTGAAATGACCAAACTAAAGTTGCCAGTTCCACCTGGATTTGTAATTACCACTGAGGTTTGCAGGAAATACTATGAAAATAACAAAAAATTGCCAAAATCACTGATTCAAGAACTGAAAAAAAATCTTTCAAAAATTGAAAAAAAGACTGGCAAAAAATTCAACTCAAAGTCAAACCCACTCTTAGTCTCCGTAAGATCTGGCGCTGCAATTTCCATGCCTGGAATGATGGACACGATTTTGAATTTGGGCCTAAATGATCTTACAGTTGAGGGGCTTGCCAAAAAAAGTAAGAATCCACGATTTGCTCTGGATTCGTATAGGCGATTTATTCAGTTATTTGGAAAAGTAGTATTTGGGGTTGATGATACAAAATTTGATGGCGTGTTGGACCTCGCAAAAAAAAATCAGGGTGTAACGGAGGATAGCGCTCTAAATGAAAATTCTTTAAGAAAAATAGTTTCACAATACAAAAAGATTTGTCAAAAACATACTGGCAGAAAATTTCCTTCAGATCCTTTTGATCAGGTGGAGTTGGCAATCAAAGCTGTCTTGGGAAGTTGGATGGGGGAGCGTGCTGTTGTTTACCGAGAAAAAAATTACATTACAAAGGATATTGCAGACGGTACTGCTGTCAATATCGTCTCTATGGTATTTGGAAATATGGGGGATGATTGTGCAACAGGAGTTGTATTCACAAGAAATCCCGGAGACGGCACCAAGCAGATCTACGGAGAATATCTAATAAACGCACAAGGTGAGGACGTTGTAGCTGGTGTAAGAACAGGAAAACAAGTCAATAAATTGAAAAAAGAGATGCCAGATTCCTATAAGCAATTAGCAAAAACTTGTGAAAAATTAGAAAAATATTTCAAAGAACCACAAGACATTGAATTTACTATCGAAAAGGGAAAATTCTATCTTTTACAAACAAGAAATGCAAAAATGAACGCTGTTAGTATGACAAAGACTTCAGTTGATATGGTAAAAGAAAAACTAATTGATAAAAATAGGGCATTGACTAGATTACAAGCTGAGCATCTTGAACAACTTCTCCACAAGACACTTGATCAAAAAGCAATCAAAAATTATACCCAAATAGTTACAGGAATTGCAGCATCACCAGGAGCTGCAAGTGGAATTGCTGTCTTTGATGTAAAAAGAGCAACAGCTATGGGTGAAAATGGTGTAAAGGTTATTTTAATTCGAGAAGAAACCAAGCCAGAGGATGTTCCTGCATTCTTTGAATCAGCAGGTATTCTAACCAGCCGAGGAGGAAAGACATCCCATGCCGCAGTTGTGGCAAGGGGAATGGGAAAACCATGTATTGTCGGATGCTCTGACTTGAAAATAAATTACGATAAAAAAACTGCAACTGCAGATGGTAAAACAATCAAGGATGGAGATTCTATTACCATAGATGGAAGTAGCGGTAACGTCTTCTTTGGTGAGATTCCTACCATTGAACCAAAAATTACTCAAGACTTTAAGATTATTTTAGATTGGGCTCAAAAATCCAAAAAAATTGGAATTAGGGCAAATGCAGATACCCCAGAAGCGGCAAAACTAGCACGAAAATATGGGGCCCAAGGGATTGGACTTTGTAGAACTGAAAGAATGTTCAATGGCCGTGACAGAATCGGATTATTTGTAGATATGATAATGGCAAAAACAATTGAAGACAGGAAAAAAGTTCTCAAAAAACTAGGTCAATTACAAAAAAGTGATTTTATTGAAATTCTACAGACCATGGAGGGATATACGGTAACTATTAGATTACTAGACCCACCACTCCATGAATTTTTACCAAACCCTGCAGAGCTGGCTGAAAAAATTCACAAATTGGAAATGAACAAAAAGACAAAAGAACTTGAAGACACAAAAATTATTTTTAACAGGGCACGAGAACTAGCTGAAATTAATCCAATGATGGGACACAGGGGTGTAAGAGTAGGAGTCACGTATCCTGAAATTTATGAAATGCAAATCCGTGCAGTCTTTGAAGCTGCTGCATTTTTGGCAAAAAAGAAAGTAAAGGCTCATCCTCAAATTATGATACCTCAGGTTAGCAGCATTGCAGAATTAAACCTCATAAAGAAAATTTATGATGACATTAAAGAAGAAATTGAAAAAAAACACAAGATGAAATTAACAATTAATTTTGGAACGATGATTGAAGTTGTGAGGGCTGCGCTAACTGCAGATGAGCTTACAGAAACTGCAGAATTCTTTAGTTTTGGTACTAATGATTTAACTCAGGCTACCTTTAGCTTTAGCCGTGAAGATGCTGAAGGTACATTCCTCCCTGAATATTTAGAAAAGGACTTGCTCGAACGTAACCCATTCCAATCAATCGATGTTAATGGTGTTGGAAGCCTAATAGAACTTGGAATTGCCAAGGGACGAGGGGTTAAACCAAATCTTGAGATTGGTATTTGTGGTGAGCATGGTGGTGATCCTAGTTCTATAAAGTTCTGCCATGGTGCGAATCTTAGTTATGTGAGCGCATCTCCGCATAGAATTCCAATTGCAATAGTTGCAGCTGCCCAGGCAGCAATTGAACTATCAAAAACCAAATCCAAACAGTGATACCTATATTTGAAAACCTGCAAATTAGACTGAAAACACATGTTGCCTAGGGTAGATTCTATTAAACAGATTAGACTCAAAATTGGAATAACTCAAAAAAAACTCGCATCATTAGCTGGAGTTAGTACATCCATGATAAATCAGATAGAGTCAGGACGAAGCCAACCAAGTTACCATACTGCTAAAAAAATTTTTGATATTCTGGGGGACATGGAAGGAAAATCATCTTCTCACAAAGCTGGAGATTTTTGCAGCAAAGATATAGTAAAATTAAAACCAACAGATACTCTTCATGATGCAATCAAAAAAATGCATAAACTATCCATCAGTCAGATTCCTATATTTGAAAAGAATGAACCAGTTGGAGTAATTTCTGAAGATGGAATCGTAAAACATTTGGCAGATGTTGGCGAAGCAGAATTAAAAAACTCAAAACTTTCAGATACCATGGATTCTGTTCCACCAATTGTGGATTTTGATACTCCTGCAAACGTTCTGGTCCCTCTGATTCGATATTCTAAATGTATTCTAGTTTCAAAAAAATCAAAAATTATTGGTATTATTACTGCATCAGACACTTTGAAGCTGATGGAATAAAATAATTATTTTGGATGAGAACAAAGTTCAGCTAGAACACCGTAAAGCGACTTTGGGTGAATAAACGTGACTTTGGTTCCAGCTGATCCGGGTCTTACTTTACCTAGAAATTGAATACCACAATTTTCCATTCTAGAAACTTCGCCATCAATGTTATCAGTTTCTAAAGCCATGTGATGGAGACCTTGTCCCTTTTTCTCCAAGAACTTTTTAATTGGACTGGTGTCATTTGTAGGCTGCATCAATTCAATTCTACCGTTTTCTAAATGAAGTATTGCTACCTTGACTCCTTCTGATTCGATTGTTTCAAACTCAATTTCATCAATACCCAGAGCCTCTTGGTATACTTTGGCTGATTCTTCTACATCATTTACTGCAATTGCTATATGGTCTATTTTCATATCTTGTATCTAATTTACTGGAATTTCCAAGTTTTTATTTATTTTCGGTTTTTATGGAAATTTTTTGCTTTAGATCCAAAAAAATTACTTTTAGGAGGAATTAGACGTTTGATTAATATACGATTATACTTGAGTGTGGTGGTGAAAGCGACTCTACTTCTGGGATTAGCCTTGGGTCTTGCAGGCCTCTTAGTGTTTGGCTCTTTTGGGCTTGGGTATGCACAGTCAATAAAGACAGTTGATGTGGTAGAGAATAAAATTGTCACTTTGATTGGAGTGGGTTTTGATCCTGATGATGATGATCTTTCTTATTTCTGGGAGCAACTTGATGGAGAGCCCATGGATTTGTCCTCATATACAGTAGAAAATCCACAATTCATGGCCCCTGAAGTCGCAAATGGAATGATCAAGATTTTAGCTTTCAGGCTATCTGTAACAGACCCCAGTGGTGAACAGAGTTCTGCTATTGTTGAAATTATTGTAAACCCTGTCAATCATGTGCCATTAGTTAGTGCCGGCCGTGATCAGCTTATCTTCCCATCCATTAATGCAATTACTTTAGTTGGCAGCGTAGTAGATGTTGATAATGACCCATTAACTTTCAATTGGGAACAGATCAGCGGTCCTGAAATTGAATTAGTTAATACTGATTTGAGATATCTTACAATTATTTCTCCTTCTATTGATTTTTCAAACTTTACACCTATGACTTTTGAACTTACTGCAAATGATGGATATGGTGGAGTTGGGAGGGATTCAGCTATCGTATATCCATTTCATGCACTTTTACAAAATAAAAGAATCTCGATTGATGCTGGCCCTCTTCAAACTGTAAGACAAGGCGAAACTGTAACTATGGATGTAACAGGTGAAACATTAGATGGTAAACCAATAAGCTATTCATGGGCACAATTACTTGGTTCAGGTGTTTCGCTAAACACCTATGTTGGTGATGAAGTTCAGTTTGTTGCACCTGATCTTAGAGGTGAGAATCCAGAATTACTTTCCTTCCAGGTTACAGGATATTCTGAAGGTAATGGATGGGCATCAGATCTTGCAATGGTTAGAGTTATTCCATTTAATGGACCTCCAACTGCTGATGCAGGACCAGACCAATCTGTAAGTCAGAACGTATTTGTAAATCTAGTAGGAAGTGGAACAGATCCAGAGGATACCAAACTTAAATTCAAATGGTCTCAAAAATCTGGCACCAAAGTAACACTTTACCAAAGAACTTTGGAGGCGAGTTACTTTGTTTCTCCCTTTGTTATAAGCAGTTCTGCGGATTTAGCTGGTGAACGTAAAGTTACTGATAAAGAAGGTAACATTGTTACTCCATATATTGAAGGTACTTCTGGAGATTTAGTTTTTGAACTTAGAGTAACTGATTCTGATGGCAATTTTGATACTGATGATGTTACAATTACCGTTAGCAAACAAAACCATCCACCAAAGGCAAATGCAGGTCCTGACAGAAGAATCTTTAGTGATTCAGAAGTAGCTATTCAAGGTGTTGGAATTGATCCAGATGGCGATGAGATAACCTATTCTTGGAAGCAAATTTCTGGTGATAAAGTATCATTTGATGGCTCTGAGGCAAGAATTTCATTTACTGCACCAACCGTTACATCTGGTGATACAAAACGTGTAATACTGCAACTAAAAGTAACTGATACGCTAGGACAAAGTGATACAGATATGTTAACCCTTATCGTTGTTCCAACAAACAGCAAACCAATAGTTGATGCTGGTCCTGATCAAGTAATAGATGAAAATACTGTTGGTAGTGTACTTTGTACTGCCTTTGATCCTGAAAATGATCCATTAACTTACTCTTGGACTTCAGCATCTAGTGATTTGGTTATCCACAATCCATCAAGTTCAGGTACTACCTTTACAGCACCAAGTGTGGTTAATTCAAAACAAGATGCATTGACCTGTATGGTATCTGATGGGACTTTTACGGTATCAGACAGTTTGACTGTTACAGTGCAAAATACAATATCGCTTGACATTGTAGCAAATGCAGGCCCTGACCAAATTGTAAATGAAGAGGTCAGAATAAACTTGGATGGTAGTAATAGTTTTGATCCAGAAAACCAACCATTGTCCTACATGTGGACTCAAATCTCTGGTGAGAATGTGATGATTAGTTCTTTCGATAACGTAAAGGCATCATTTGTGAGCCCATCTGTTGCAAATAATGAAATCAAGGTATTGACATTTGAGTTGAGAGTATATGATGACAACGACCGAGTAGCATATGATATTGTAATGATCACAGTTGATCCTATCAATGCCCCACCAACTGCAGAAGCTTCTGCAATTCAAGAATAATTTTACCTGATTTATTTCAAAATTGATTTTGAAAATTTTAACTATTGAAGATTCTTTCGCGTATCTGTGGGATATTTTTGTATATGATATCCCTGACTTTGATTTGATCCTCAGTTGTTGGTGCCTCTTTTTGTGCACTAAGGAAAGCTCCGCTCATACCTAAGGCCATTCCCATAACCATTCCGTACAGAAACTCTTTCGGATCTTCAACCTTTAGGGTTTGTTTATTTTCTTTAATTTCATCCATGTATGCTGGTATGGTTAAAATGGCGCCGTTAATGGTTTGCTCAATTAGGTTCTCTAGTTCATCTTGGCCATTTTGTATTGGGTTTCCATCTATGATTGCAGATTTTTCCACTTTTACGTTAGTTTCATTCGGTATATTTACTGTCGGCGTTATTGCAGAACTAACGGCAGCTGTTTTTTCTTGTTCTTTTAATTCAGTTTCTACAATAGAAATTAGATTGGCATTGTTCTTTGCCCAAATTTCATATTGTTTGGATGTCCATTTTTCTTTGTAATAGTTATAACACTTCAAGGCGTGTCTGCATTCTGCTTTACCTGAACATTTTGAACAAAGTAAATCCCCGTCTTGCATTTTTTCAACTATCGGATCAGACACACCAAGATCCCGATAAAATGCTACAAGTTTATCAGCGGAGGTGAATACGGGCCCAGTAAATGTTTCACTTTTCATTCCACATTCAAAACAAATTTTTTCCATAGACTCTCTGAATGCTGTATGAACATAAGGATATTGGAGTTTTTCATAATTTGAAATTATTTTTTTGGAAAGGACGAGCACCTAAATTGTAACAATTTTTCCGAACAGGTGATTACGCTTAATACAAACTTGTACGTAATTTACGTACTATGGGCGATATGAGGGTAGGACATTATGTAAAATTAGCTGCATTTAGTGCAGTGATATCAGTAAATATTTCTTTGGCACTAATACTAGTTGATCTTTTTTATCTTTAGGACTGCTCTTTAGATTCTGTTCCACATTTTGTACAAAATGTATTTTGTCTAGATATCTCATTTCCACATTTTCCACAAAATTCTGTTTGGTCTGAAGATATTTTCTGGTTGGCTTTAGACGATTTTATATCTTTAATTACAAAAACAACCCCCGCAATTAAAAATCCAGGACCCAATAGTAGTGGGAGAATTAGACCGGGTGTAGATGGCAGAAAAATTTGAAATCCTTTAGCAACAGGAAAGTACAAAATTATTCCAATGATGACTAGAACGACTCCGCGAGAAATTTTTATCATCATGGAAGCACATGGAGTATAATTTCACTTAGAGGTCCTATTGGGGCATTATCTACATCAGTTAGACCACTTGCAAGAATATACATTACAAACATTTTTTCACCATTAACGTCAGGGGCATCAGCGTGGAATCTAATCGTTCTAGAATCAACGACAAGATCTACATCTCCGATTAACTCCATTGTAGTTCCAATTATTTGAAATGAACCATCGTCATGAAGTGTAACTACAGGTTCATCGCATGGACCACCTGCATCAAATCCAACACAACTATCAAGACCAATATTATCCCAATCTCTTGGAACATTGATGATTAATTTTGTGCCGATACCTATGGCATGGTTAGCAGACTCATCAAAATCTGTTAAGACTATATTAAAATTCTGAAGACTACCTCCTGGAATATTCATTCTAGAGGTTTCAATTTTATTATCAGCAAATCCATTTACATCTGGAGAAAGATACACATTTACAATTATTCCAGGATTCTGTGTAGAACCTCCCAGCATTGTTGCTTGGTATCCTGACTTTCCAAAAGTACCAAATGTAGAAAAAACATTACTAGTAATAACTAGTGTATTAGCTTCACCATCACTGGCTCCAGATAGCCCTGGTCTTACTTTTGCTAAAAAGGACTGTACCGTATAAGGCTGAAGAACAATTGGAACGGCATAATTTTGCCAG
>PVMK01128067.1_pt1 | contig 11537 bp, 14 predicted proteins | sample 1853481 | NCBI WGS metagenome assembly PVMK01 (sample SAMN08533507, study PRJNA380276) | Marine sediment metagenome, whole genome shotgun sequencing project. | reverse complement strand
CCCCTGCGATTGGGCCAACGTGAGGAAGCCGCTCATGCGTGCGAGCAACAAGCTGTCCCCGACCGTCCAGGCGTCCGGCCGAAACCTCACGAGCTTGAGCTCCCAGGGTACCGACTCCGCAAAGCGCGCATTCACGCCATTGCAGTACGCTTCGCAGGCGGTGCGCCCCTCAGCGCTGAGCTTCTGCGCTTCCGCCGCCACTCCGCCACTCCAATTCATGCGCCGAAAGAATCGGTCGACCTCCACCATCTCGTCACTGCCATCGAGCAGCTCCGCCGCCCGCCCTTGGCCGAGGATCCGCATGATCAGCATTTGCATGCCGCGATCCATGGCGTGGCAGTAGCCCATGCCCCAGTAGAGGCCGGTGATGTCGTCAGCGACGATCTGCGGAATGCCGTGCTCGTCCCGGGTCCAGCTAGCTCTCATCGTCATGTGCATTGGCGTTGTAGCACGGCCATGGGGCGAAATTCGGGTAGTATCCGGGGATGAGGTACACGCATTTGGGGCGGACGGGGGTGACCGTTTCGCGGATTTGCCTTGGCTGTATGAGTTACGGCACGCCGGAGTGGCGGCCGTGGATACACGACGCCGACGCGTCTGCGCCTTTTTTCAAGCGGGCGATCGAGGCGGGCATCAACTTTTTCGACACCGCCGACATGTATTCGCTCGGGGTGAGCGAGGAGGTGACGGGCCGGTGGCTTCGCGAGTATGGGGTTCTCGACGAGATCGTGATCGGAACCAAGCTCTTCTTCCCGATGAACGACCGTCCCAACATGGGTGGGCTTTCGCGCAAGCACATCCAGCAAGCATGTGAGGACAGCCTGCGGCGGCTAGGCGTCGAGACGATCGACCTCTATCAGATCCACCGCCTCGATCCGAACACGCCCATGGAAGAGATGCTGGCCGCCCTCGATCAGCTCGTCACCCAGGGCAAGGTTCGGTACATCGGCGCTAGCTCGATGTACGCATGGCAATTCCAACGGCTGCTCTCGATGTCGGAGCGCAACGGTTGGGCGCGCTTCGTCACGATGCAGAACCACTACAACCTCGTTTATCGGGAAGAGGAACGAGAGATGATGCCGCTGTGCGAGGATCAGGGGATCGGTGTGATTCCGTGGTCGCCGTTGGCTCGGGGCATGCTCGCGGGGACGCGGAGCAAGTTGGGCGACGGCTCTACCAGCCGGTCGTCCAGCGATGGGCTCGATCAAATCCTCTACGACCAGCCTTCCGATTGGGACGTCGTCGAGGGGGTCAAGAGAGTGGCGGCCGAACGGGGCGAGCCGCCTGCTCGCATCGCGCTAGCTTGGCTCCTCTCCAAGCCCGCAGTAACCGCTCCGATCGTGGGCGCCACCAAGCTCAAACACTTGGACGACGCAGTCGCAGCGGCCGAGATCGAGCTCAGCGCAGACGAGATCGCGATTCTCGAAGAGCCGTATCGTGCCCATCCGGTCAAGGGCATGGAAGCGCCACGCACCTCGGCGAAGTAGCGGTCAGGGTTAAGAGCGCGCTGGTTTTGCCAACCAGGGTGAGCACGAGCCGTCTGCAGGACTCGATTGCCCTCGCCGTTCTCGACAGCGACGCCGGGGAGGATGTTTGCAACGCCCTCATGAATTCCACATCCCCTTAATCCAACTGCGACTTCTCGACGTAGGGGTACTTGAAAGGCGGAGTTGCTCCGCTGGCACCCAAGAAGGAGAGACATCATGCTCAAGTGCTGCGCACAGATCTCGATGGGGTTCGTGCCGTCGAAGACGGAACATCCAGCAAGCAAGTAGTACCCCACCGCCCCCAGCGCATAGAGATCGGACCGCGCGTCGACAGACGGAGGATCCAGGATTCGCTCGGGGCTCATGACTAGAACCTGCGCGAAATCGAGCGCAACAAAGAGCTGACCGAGGTCGACCAAGAAGTCAGAATGTCATGCGCTGCCGTCGACAAGCCTCAGAGAGGGCGGACGTTCTCCGCGCGTGGCCCTTTGGGACCTTGGCCTTCGTCGAATGAGACCCGCTGGCCCTCACGCAAGTCCTCGAAGCGCACGCCTTCCACGTTCGACATGTGGAAAAAGATGTCGTTGCCGGGAGAGGTTTCGATGAACCCGAAACCCCGATCCGTGAGACGCTTGATTGTACCTTCAGCCATTTTGTATTCGTTCCTACCCGAGATTGTCGGTGACCCCGGCAGCTCGCAGCCGTTGTGGTAGCGAGGGTGGGAATCACCCCGGGAATGGCTTCTAGCCCAAATCGTGTCCGATGTCTGGTGGGTTCAATGGCCGAGAGGGCATGCCCGCCGCGACGGCAGCTTTCCGCGGCACCTCAGCGGCAAGCGACGACGAAAGTCGCTAACCGCACAACCCATTGAAATCATTTGAGGAACGGCGGATCGAAGGACCGAACCTCCTGAGGAGGATCACCAAACAGGATGAGAAGTATCTCCCCGTTTTCCGACGCTCCTCCCCTGCGAATGTGACCGTCCTGAACCTCGTCGGTCTCCAATAGCTTGTCGATCGTCGTTGAGAAGCTCAGCACGTTCCCGAATAGCTCGAGCTCGATGCTTCCGGTTTCAGGGCGCTCGTCCAGCCACAGAACGTTCCCACGTTCAGGCGAAGCCGGGAAAGTGCTTCCATGTCGCCGAGCTGATAGTAACCGCAAACGTCCCCCATTCCTTTCCTGATGTCCGTGACAGGCTGGGTTCTGCTGAGCCTGCAGCATCTCGACGATGACGTGATGATCAGCGATGATCGTTTTGGGCGACGCTTTTGGACAGCACCCTGAAGATGAGCGGGACGATGAACGACCCCCGATGGAACCTCCGCCTCGTCGCCTTCAGTGGTGCATTGGTCATGTCGGCGCTCAGCTCGTCATGGGCATGGGCGCAGTCAGTAGAAGATCCGACACTTCGCGTGTTTCCGCGCGATTCCCTCTTCGCGCCCCTTTCCGCGGACCCTCGCTGGCCTCGGTTCACGCTTGGTTACCTGTACTACTTCGATGATTCACAGTTCACCCACGTAGGCACGGTCGACGCTGGAGCTTCGATCGCAATCGTTCAGCAGAACCGACCCGGGCGAGGCGGTTGGGAAATCGGCATTCAGGGCGGCGTGTTCTCGATCTTCGACTTTGGCGCGCCCTCGAACGACCTAGTGAACGCCGACTATCTCGGCGGCATCACGTTTGTCTACGCGTTCGACGCGTTCTCCTTCTTGACTCGGCTCATCCATCAGAGCTCACACCTCGGCGATGAGTTCCTGTTGAACAACGAAGTCGAGCGCATCAACCTTTCGTTCGAGGAGCTCAGTGTGCTGGCCTCGTATGATCCACGCGAATGGATGCGGGTATATGGGGGCGTAGGGGTCATCGTGCGGCGTGAGCCTTCGAACCTCGATCGCTGGTCCCTCGAAGGTGGTATTGAGCTCCGTCCTGTAACCGCTTCCACGAAGCGCCGACTTCAGCTCTTGTTAGCTCTCGACCTACGGTTCTGGCAGCAAAGCAATTGGCAGCCCGATGCTTCCTTCATCGCTGGTGCAACGCTCGATCCGGTCGGAGAATCGAGTTACCGAGTCGACTTTCTCATCAGGTATTACAATGGCCACTCCCCGAATGGACAGTTCTTCACGCAGCGGATCCAGACCCTCGGCCCGAGCGTCCAGCTCTACTTCTGATCGCCGCTTCAATGCGGGGATGGAACAGGAGGGCCGGTCGAGTATTCAACTTCGAGATCTGGATGGCTTTGAGGAAGGCCGACGCGGAACCAAATGAAAGGGAAGAGTGGGTTCGGCAGCCAGTACATCCAGCCCAGGTTGCGAACGCGCTCGCCTGTCGCGAGCAACAGGTCCAGCCAAACATACAAGAACTTGTAGACACAAAGACCGGGCATGAAGTTCACTTTGAACCCATCGGTCCGTAGGAACTTGCGTCTGATGTAGAAGTTGCCCTCGAACGGCATGATGTTCCATCCGACAGGGCCCTCAGCCAATGGCATTCCCGTTGGGCGGTGCGAGATACGAACCCATCGGCGGGCTTTCCGTGTCGCTGACTGAGGCATTCGATGGCCCATATACGCAGCGCGACGGAGATGTTACGGACGGAGCGAGCTAACCACGCAACCCGTTTAAATCCTTGGTCGGTCTACCTAGCCCGCCCACCTGACCCCCTATAGCCCCAGCCCGAGATACAAGGTTGAACAGGCAGCGGTTGAGCGTGCGCGACCCACGAGCCCCGCAAGCACTGCGAAAAGCAGCGGCCGTACGGCCTCATCGACTTTGATTCGGCAAGAAGGGGCTAAATGAGGGCCGAAGGAGCTCAGGGGCGAAGGCGTTTAGCAATGGCGTCGACGACGTCGAGGGTTCGGTAGGTGCCCTCGGCTTCGCCTTTGTCGAAGTCGTCCCCCGCGGCTGCCATCGAGTTGGTGACGTGGGCAACGCACACCACATCGCGCTGGCGGGCCGTGGCGTAGGCGTAAAGGGCCGCAGCTTCCATCTCGACCGCGTGCGCGCCGAAGCTTCGTGCCGCCGCGATGGCAGTCTCCGTTTCTCGAAACGGCGCATCAGTGGTCCATGACACGCCGGGGTGCACTGGCTCATCGAGTTCCTCGAAGGCGCCATCGAGAGCGGCCTCGAGGGATGCGGCAAGGTGGCTCCACTTCGTTGGTGGCAGATAGTGCAGGCTGGTGCCTTCGTCACGAAGCGCTCGTTCGATGAGAATGAAGTAAGGGGTGTCACCCAGTGGTGTGATGACGCCGGCGGAGGTGACCGAGATGACCAGCGAGCAGCCGGACGCGGCGAGCTCTTCGGCGACAAGCACCGCGAATGGCGCGCCGACCGCGCAGGCCACGATGCCGATCTGGCGTCCGTCGACAGCGGTGAGCCAGAGATCTGTGTGGTAGCAGGCCCAGTCGTCGTGTCGGGTTGCCTGGCCCTTCGCCCGCAGCTGGCGGACGATGTCGCCGTCGGGGTCGAGCACGCAAACGTCCGGAACGGGCTGATCGCCCAAGCCGCGCTGACGGCGGGCTTCGCGCAACAGGTTTTCGGGAATGAACACCGACGTCTCGTGGTAGGCCTTCCCGGCACTGAGTTCCGGCTCCGGGTTCGTGCTCATCGACCGTCGCATTCGTTCATTGGGTCATTGAGAAGATCCGACCGACGTTGGCCAGAAAGTCGAGACATCACACAACGTCTTAGCACGTCCCCTCTGTCCCCTCGTCGCGTTCATGATCCCCGGCGCTCCTCAGCGTACATGCGTAGGGCGAACTGTCCTGCAGGGTGAGCCCGCATCTCCTCGACCAGCTCTCGTCCTTCGGCATCGAGCGCTTCCAAGGACGGCAAGACCGCCCCGTAGCCTTCCTCTGGTGTCGTGCACAGCACGGGCGAAATGAGTGCCGCAAACGTGAGGTCGGCGGCAGTGAAATGATCTCCGCACAAGTACTCACTCTGTTCGAGTCTGGCTGCGGTCGTGTCGAGGAAGCTACCTTCCCACGTTCAAGAGAGCCACCTCTATCTGCCAGCGGGTTGTTGTCCTTGCCGCCAGCCTCGAGCAGCAACACTCGGTTTGCAGGGTCCGCGGAAAGACGGTTTGCAAGACAGCAGCCGGCCGACCCGGCCCCCACGACGATGAAATCAAAAGCTTCTTCGGACATCTCTTCTCATGCGCTCCGGGGCTAGAAAAACCAAGGTTTCCTATCACAGGACGGGGCGGTGACAACACGCGTGGAGCTAATCATTAGCGGAACTGGTTCCGTCTGTCGCCGATTTGGCGCTCGCCCTTAGAGGCGTGTTGATCAAAAAACGCTGGTTCGATAGTGTGGGCGCCAGGTTTCAATTGAGAGCGCGTTTGGAGGTGCCCGATGCGGTGGCTACTTTCGGTGATGCTGGTGTGTGGCTCGCTCACGCTGATGGGCAAGAGCTGCGAAGACTCCAATGGTGGCGAGGGGGGCTCCGGCGGGGACCCCGGAACGGGCGGCGACGCTGGAATGGGCGGAACTGCTGGCACCGGCGGCAGTCTCGGTGGGAGCTGTGGCGCCGAGGAGCCCTGCACGGTCGGCGTAGACAACTGCGAGGACTTTTGTTTCAGTCTCTGCACACTGCCTGAAATCGGTTTCTGCGGGGAGGATGGTGCGTGCATTTGCGTGTGTACCGACGGCGATTGCGATCGAACCGGATGCACGCTCGTCGAATGCACGTTCGAGGCGGACGGCAGCGGCGACGAATCCTGCGCCGCGCAGGGCACTAGCCTTTGCGGCGGCACCCCGCGCGATGCGATTTGCCTCGACGCGAACGGAGGGACCTGCGACATCGTCTGCGCCTCCGGCGTCGTCACGTGCGCGCCCGATTTCATGTAGCTCCGAACGCACTACCGCTTGTACGGAGGCCGGTACCCATCGCGCTCAGAGGCGTACTTCAAGCAGCAACCCGACCCAAGTCGGCGGACCGTCCGCGCCAACCCGGTTGAGGTTGCGGGGAATTGCGGCACACGCTGGAAAGATGGAACACTGCTAACGGATGGGGACACGGCGTCAGAGCGGAACCAATTGGCCGCTGGTGGTGACCTTGGGCATCGCGCTCGCCGTCGGTCTGCGTGTCTGGTCGCTGTGGTCGCAACTGCCCGACACGATGGCCTCGCACTTCGGCCTCAGCGGGCGCGCGGACTCGTACATCGGATAACCAACCTTTCCACGTTCGAATTGAGGAAACCGAGCAGTGAAGCGACCGACACAAGGGCGCATGTCTCTTCCGCGACGCGTGCTCCCAAATCAAACCTACCTGGTCACCCGTCGGTGCCTCGGCCGTCGCTTCTTGTTGCGCCCAGACGGCGCGCTCACTAACGCCTTCCTCTACTGCCTGGCCCTAGCGGCGAAAAAGCACGGCGTCGCCGTCCATGCACTGTGCGCGATGAGCAATCACTACCACCTCGTCATCACCGATACCGAGGGTGTGCTTCCCGACTTCATGGCCTGGTTTAATCGTCAGCTGGCTATGTGCGTCAAGAGACTCCGCCACTGGGACGAGGTGGTCTGGGAGCCGAACGTGGCCTACAGCGCCGTCGAGCTCGGCGGGCCGTCCGAAGTGCTCGACAAGGTGGCCTACGTGCTTCTGAATCCGGTCAGCGCCGCACTCGTGCGTTCACCTGAAAGATGGCCAGGAGCATTGAGCACGGTCGAGACATTGCGTTCAGGCACGATGGACGCGAACCGTCCCGCCGTCTGGTTCAAGGACAACGCGCCCGAGAAGGTCCGTCTTACGCTGAGCGCACCCCCATGCTTGTCGGACCAAGGGGATTACGTCGAAGCTCTCGCTGCGCTTCTGTCGAGTCGCATTTCGCAACTGCGGGCCGAGCTCCGCAGCCAAGGACGGGGCTATCTTGGCCGCGTCCGGGTGGGTAGGACCGTCGTGACCGACCAACCCACGACTAAGAAGCAACGCTTTGGGCGCAGTCCGACTTTTTCGGCGCTGACCCGTACTGCATGGCATGCCGCGGTCCAGCGGCTCCGCGCCTTCCGCCTGGCGTATCGCGTGGCCTACCGGGCGTGGCGAAGCGGGGCGCGAAGTGTCGAGTTCCCGGCGGGCACCTGGTGGGTTGTTCGGTGTGCTGGCGCGGCTGCGGCCACGTAGCCACGCCAGTCCCGGTTCAAAGCTCGAGCGCCGACTTTTTTCCAAAGAGCGAGAAGCACAGCTGCGGCCGGACCGCGCTCGTCCACGCCCGTCCACACCACCAACGGCTCCCTAAGGCGCGCGCCGTAAGCGAAACGGACTGATCGCAGATGCGCGCAATGGACTTGCGTCAAATCGGAGAGGCGACCATCACGCCGTTTCCGGCTTCAACGTCGTTTCCGGCTTCAACGTGGGAAGGTTTAGTCGTCCCACACTCGGGAAGGCTCTCGAGAGGCGGGCTGGCGCCGCACGGGATTTCCGCGACTGGGCCGAAGAACTGGCTGAACGCTGGCGGGACGCCGAGAACCTATGCGCGGCTCACACTGCTACGCTGACGGCGGAGAACAACAACGGGGGCTCGATACACGCTCGCCTCCTCGAGACGCTCGGCAAAGTCGGCCGCACGCTGAAGGCGCATAAACGGAAGTACGGGTAACCAAGGTTGCCGCGCAAGACATGCGTTTCAAAGGCGCAAAATGCAGAACTTGCTCGTCATGATTTTGCAAAACCACTTGAAAACCTCGGCATTTGCCGTGGCATGAGACTTGCGTACTGCAAGGACGAATTGTTTGTGGGGTGTGTTGGGCGGTAGGCGGCCCGACCCATTTAGGGAGGTTTGTATGCGGTACTTATTTTTGGTTCTTGCGTGTGTTTGTGCGTTGGGTATGACGTCGGTCGGCTGCGGTGATGACAACGGCGGCGACGGCGGCAACGGCGCTGAGGGTGGCACTGGCGGCGGTGGAACCGGCGGCGGCGGCACTGGCGGCGGTGGAACCGGCGGCGGCGGCACTGGCGGCGGTGGAACCGGCGGCGGCGGCACTGGCGGCGGCGGCACTGGCGGCGGTGGAACCGGCGGCGGCGGCACTGGCGGCGGCGGAACCGGCGGAACCACGACGTAGGCGACCGAGACGCAGCGCTTGGGTTTCTGGCCAAGCGGTCAGCTTTGCAAGGCTGACCGAGGAAGCTACCTTCCCACGTTCAAGAGAGCCACCTACGTTCCCACGTTCAAGAGAGCCACCTTCCAATTTGAAGCGCGGCCTCACGCGTTGCCGCGCATCGGGTGTCGGGCGGGCCGGTCACGCTGGGGTGCACTCAGCCGGCTTCGCGCGCCAAGCGTGCCGCTTGGGCTCGTGCCTGGCCCGCATCTTCGATTCTGGGCACAGCTATTCCGATCGGTCGTTGAGAGACCGACGCGTGCGCCTCGAAGCTGGCCTGCAATACTCGCTACGTCGCGGCTGCCGCCCCGGCGCAGCGAACGACCCACCACGTGCCAGCCGGGAAGGCAACGTCACGCGCTCCACTTCGCCATGCCCGGTAGGCTTCGCGATAGGCGAGGCGGAAGGCCCGGAGCTTTTTCATCGCGGCACGCCAGGCCCCACGGGTGAGCGCAGAAAACGTGGGGTTGTGTCCAAACCGCGGCTTCTTGGTAGTCGGTTGGTCGGTCACGGCCGTCTTTCGGACGCGGGTGCGGCCGACAAAGCCCCGGCCTTGGCGGCGAAGCTCGGCGCGCACTTGCGATAGGCGGCTTGTGAGCAGCGCCTCGAGGGCCTGGATGTAGTCGCTCCGGTTCGCAAAGCACGGCGGCATGGTGAGTGCCAGGCTCGTTTCCTTGGGTGCGTGGTCCTTGAACCAGATGCCCGGATGCTTGGCTTTCATGCTGCCCGTGTGCAGGGTTTGCAGGGTGCTCAACGCCCCCGGCCAGCGCTCCGGCGAGCGCACCAACCCCGCACTCACGGGATTGAGGATGGTGTAGGCGACTTTATCGAGCACTTCGGCCTGACCGGCGAGTTCGACCGCGTTGTAGGTTACGTTCGGCTCCCACACCACTTCATCCCAGCCCCGAAGACGCTTGATGCATTTGGCAAGCTGCCGGTTCAGCCAAGCCATGAAGTCCGGGAGCACCCCTTCGACGTCCGTCAGCACGAGGTGGTAGTGATTGCTCATCGCGCCCAGCGCATGGACCTCCACCCCGTATTTTGTTGCCGCAAGACCAAGACAGTAAACAAACACGCTGTTGAGGGCGTCATCCGGACGCAATAAGAAGCGGCGGCCGATACAGCGTCGGGTCACGAGGTAGGTCTGAGCGGGGAGGACGCGGCGTGGCAACGTCATGCCTGGATATCGGTCCGTATTCCGTCCCGTTTCCTCAATTCGAACGTGGGAACGTTTGACGCCGCCCGCCTACAACGCACGCCGCCGCGAATAGCAGCGCGAGCGCAAAGGCCACGAGAGTGACTCTAACGCCGAGCGCCCATGCCGGAACCTGGTACTGAATTCGGGCGAAAGTACCGTCGGGAATGACAAGCTCGAGGGGCTTTCGGTTCTCCGAGACGATCCTTGCCGCACCATCTGTTTGCACCACGCGCCAGTCGCGATGGTGGTTGAAATTAAAGCGCACATGCGTGGGAGCGGAGGTCCGCACGACAATCTCACCCCAGTTGAGACGTTCGACTTCCACGGAGGGATCGGCGCTGAGCACGAATCCATGTTCGGCCGCAAGACCCTCGGCTTCTGGAACTTCGAGCGCTTCGTAGCAATCGAGCACGCCAACATTTGGCTCGAGAACGCGCATCATTCGCATCCCATAGCCGGTAGGCGCCCACTGAAAACCTGCGGCGTGCTGCGCCGGCTGCGGCCGATCAACGCCCCGCTCCTCATCAAAGAGGCTGAACTGAAAGTAGCCAAAATTAAAGAGCACCAGTGGAACGAGGGCACCGCCCAGAACCCACCGGCGCCAGTTCTTACTCCAATGCCCGTTATCCAGAATCTGTTGCCACGCGAGCCCAGCCACCAGCAGGATGACGGGTATGGCGGTGATGAAAAAGCGCGACGGCACGCGCATGGACTGATAGCCCGGCACGAACTGCCGAAGGAGATCGAAGGGCATGATCGGGGGCAAGTCGAATGGCTCTAGACTTCCGATCGCGGTCAAAAAAGCGAGGGCGCCCACGCCTACGAGCGGCCGGAGCTCCGGACGAAGGAAGATGCGACGGCGGAGCCCCGCGATGAAGAGAAAGAAGAGGACCGGCCCGAGCGCATAGTAGCGCTCAAACTGGTCGTGCTGGAGTTCGAACGGGATGATCGGGTAAGGAAACAGCAGCATCTGAATCAAGCTCAGCGGCGGCTCGAACTCTCCCGCCATCAAGCGAGGGAACTCTTGGTTCCAACTCAGGTTCGGAATCAGAAACACGCCGAGCATGCCGACGGCGAGGACAACGCTCAGCCCGTACAATGCTAACTTCTTGGTAAGTCGCGGCTCGCGGCGCCACATCCACGCTTCCAAGAGAAAGTGGGCCACCACGAAGGGGAACGCGTAGGCGAGGAAGTGGTGATTGTAAAACGATGGAAGGACCAGCGCGAACGGCATCGCGGCCAGCGCCCGTAAGTCGCCACGGCGCGCGATGACCCGGTTGAGAAGCAAGAGAAGCGGCAGCAGGTAAAAAGCGCTGTAGAGCACGTGCATGCTCCCCAGCTGGCCGATGAAGAATCCGTTGAGCACCCAAGCGGTCGCGACCCAGGCGGCAGGCTTGCACCGCAAGCCATAGACTTGGGCGAGCTTCCACATGCCCCAAAAGCCAGCAGCCATCCATGGCAGGAAGGATAGGCCGAGCCCATTTACCGGTCCGAAGAGCCAATAGATCGGCAGGTTCGGATGAAAGAGCGGCACTTGCGGATTGCCCACCAAGGTCGCGCCCCCACACAGGTACGGGTCCCACGTCACGGCGCGGTCGCCGAGCGCATGCCACCACAGGGCGATCTGGTTGAAGGCCGCAAACTGGTCGAAGTCCGCTACCCCGATCACGCCCCAGTTCAGGGCGAACGGGAGGAACGTGCTCAACAGCGCAAGCCCACACCACAGCCGGGGCCCGGGGCCTGCGACCGGGGGACCCTCCCCGCT
>PVMK01126123.1_pt1 | contig 11537 bp, 9 predicted proteins | sample 1853481 | NCBI WGS metagenome assembly PVMK01 (sample SAMN08533507, study PRJNA380276) | Marine sediment metagenome, whole genome shotgun sequencing project. | reverse complement strand
CCACTATAAAATAACTCTTCTCAATCTCCTCATCAAGCTATTTCGTATAGAAAGGTGCTATACAAGATCGCACGCTTCAGGTGGCATCCAATGTGCATCCTTTCCCTCCCACTTAACATTGCAACCAATCGGATTTGACATCGGTGTACTTAGGGGTTGATCAGCCAGAAGTTCCTCCAAAGCCCTGTCCAGATCATTGACTGTCATCTTGGATGTATCGCGCGGATTGTCCACGCCACGCCCGGTGTAGGCGAGCTTTCGTTCTTGGTCGAATACGTAGAAATGCGGTGTCCTAAGTGCACCATAGGCCACCGCCACTTTCTGCGATTTATCCCTTGCGTATACCCATGGAAAATGCTGCTCATTCATCCGGGTCACCATATGGTCAAAATCATCGGTTGGATGCGTGTTTTCACTATTCGAATTGATACCGATAAATGCAACCCCCTTATCTTTGAAACGCTCAGCTGTGGCACGGGTCACTTCATCAGATCCGACCACGTATGGGCAGTGGTTGCAGGTAAAGAAGACCACTAAACACTTGGCTTCAGCAAAACTCGCCAGACTATATGTATTTCCGTCTGTTGCCGGCAACTCAAAATCCGGAGTCTTATCACCGATTTTTAAAGTAAAAACCATCTCTATCCTCCTTGAATAATCGAAAGAAATTACTTGAAGTCTCTCATTTTTCGCCTTAGTGAAGAGCCGATCGTTCTGAATCCTTTTAAAGATAAGAATTTGTTTTTTCGAGTGAAGTCTATTGAATAATTAGACTTGTGGTTCTGCCCCTATGACATAACAATATGTAGGCTTCGATGAACATGCCACTTCTTAAGCATCAACGTGATTAAAAGTCAACTTCTTATTTTACCCTTATCATCGCAAATCGTACCGTTTTTCGGCCTTTTTAAGCATTGTCGTTCGCAAAAAGGTAATTTTCGGCATTTGTGCGAAAGTTCTACATCTTTCAGCCATCAAATTTAATGCAACTGGTCTGAAACCGACTTTATTTTGCGTTTATCCGGAGCTATCCAGAAGACTTTCTTATCAATTAATTTGGGTATTACCCATGTCAAAGCAATAGCCGGAATGACCTAAAAACGGTTGGTCTCAGGAGATCAGACAGTAAGCAGTGAAATCTTTGTCTACGCAGCCTCTTTCCATTCGTACCGATGATGCAATCCGCCGACCCGGGCTAACTACTACTCTTGGCCGGTCTGGGCTGAACCGGGCGCTCAAAGGGAGTGTCCTTCCCGAGTCCATAATGGGTTCAAACTTTGCAGGCCTGTGTGAAAATGTCAATAATTTCGGTAAGGACGGAATATTTGCGAGTGACAGCTGAAAACACCTATTTCTGGAATGTTAATTAATAGATATCAAGATGATATCTTGACCCCAATACGCATTTAGTCAAACAATCGGTATGTAAGGAGCTAAAGTAGATCTGTGGCTCTAAGGTGTTCCGCCTACCCCAGGAGTGGGCGGAACATTAGCAGACGGTGGGGCTGTCTGCGGAAAATCTCAAGCATCCCCTTTCAGAAGAATATCCATTTTCCGGGCAGTATCCCAGATGCCCTCCTCCGGGCAGAACGGATAGGGCGGAACCTCCGCGATCAAATATCCATCATAGCCAATTCCCCTGAGCGCATCCATGACCCGTCGCCACGGCACGTCCCCCTGGAAGAGATAGGTAAAGGCATCTATGTTGTTGATTTTTTCGGAATAGTCCTTCAGATGAATGTTCAAAAGTCGCTTCTTTCCAAGAATGGAAATCCACTGTTCGGGGTATCCATATTGAATCACGTTGCCCACATCGAAATGGACCCCCACATACGGACTGTCGAACTTGTCAACGAAATCCCTCATCTCTAAGGGGGAATAGAATATTTTGCCCCAGATATTTTCAAGGCCGAGGCCGATTTTCTTTTCCTCGGCGGCATCTTTCAGCTTCCAGAAAGCCTCCTCTAAACGCTTATATCCGAAATCGTAGCTCACTGTCGGCTCCACTATTCCGGGCACCACGAGCAAATTCGGCGCTCCCATGATAAGCGCGAAATCCATGAGCCGCAACATCAGATCAATTCCCGTATTCCAAATTTTGTTGTCCGGGTGGGTGAGGGTGTAATAAAACTGGGCAAAAGTAAGCAGCGATGAAACAGCAAGCCCGTTGTCCGAGGCCATCCGCTTAACTTCCTTGAAACGATCCTCCGGGCTGTCATAGCTCAGAGATTTGCTTTTGCCAAGCGTCGATCCGACTGTTTTGGCAATTTCGGCTATAATCCCCTGACTCTCCTGAGTCGCCATGACTTCAAAGAAGGGGGGATAGTCAACACAGAGCTCAATACCTTCAAATCCAACTTTTTGTGCAAGACTGAAGACGTCCGTCCACGTCCAATCGGCAGGAAAACACCACTGATTGATTGATTTCTTCATATAACACCTCCGATATTAGGGGTCCGTTCCAATAACGCCGATGCGCCATAGGCACTCGGGATCACCTATCCAACGAGTTCGCACCAGTTCATGGCCATCGCAGCATAGATCTTGCTGGCACCGATGACGTGCTCAACCGGTACATATTCATTGGTTCCGTGGACGCCGCAATCCGCATTTTCGGGAACAAAATAGAGACATAATCAATTGTACTCATCAGCTTTTTTTAATGTCTTTGATGGATAACTGGGGTGCAAACATTGAAGCGATGGTCATTTCACACTCCCCTGCCTGTGCCGAAAAGTTTTCTCCTCAAGGATAAGAATTCGCTTTTTGAGAGCGGATCAAGCAAAAAATCAAGGGTGACAGGGTTGTGTCACGGCTGGGGATGAGTAACAACATATTGGGCCGCTGCTGATGCGGCACCAAGCCCCAACCGGCTCTATCCAATAAAGACCCCTATACAGAATGAAGATTGTAATGTCAACCCGGAAAATTGACCGGGGTGGAGGTAGTATATGGTGAACTGATAAATGATCCTCTCAGCATTTATAGCATTGCAGATCTAACTCTTTATATCTGTGACATGCAACAAAGGTTTCTGATGCTCCTGAAATGGGTTCAAGCACAGGTAATACTTCCTTGCAGATATCTTTTACATAATTACAACGAGGATGCAGTACACAGCCTGAAGGTGGATTTGAAGGGTCCGGTATGCTGCCTTTTAACAAAATATCCCTGGTACTGCCAGCCTGAAACTTAGATATAGCGGCCAATAATGCTTCTGTATAAGGATGCCTGGGGTTTTCGTAAATATCTTTTGAATAAGCTATTTCAAAGATCTTTCCCAAATACATTACTATTACTCTTTCACTAATATATTTAACTACGCCTAAATCGTGGGCAATAAACAGGTAAGACAATTGAAACTCATCCTGAAGATCCAAAAGCAAATTCAAAATTTGAGCTTGAACGGATACATCTAAAGCCGAAACAGGTTCGTCACAGATTATGAAATCGGGTTTTATGCTCAGTGCCCTGGTAATACCAATACGCTGCCTCTGACCACCGCTAAATTGATGAGGATATTTACTAATATCATCTGCCGATAATCCTACTCTTTCCATCAACTCTTTTGCTCTGTCTATTCTCTCTTTTTTGCTCCCAACGTTATGTATTGCCATAGGTTCGGTAACTATATCTGCTACTTTCATTCTTGAATTCAGCGATGAATAAACATCCTGAAACAGCATTTGGAAATGTTTTCTAATACTTTTCATTCCTTTCTTTGGAACTTTTAGTAAATCTATCATATTACCATTTATATTGAACTCAACACTACCCTCTGTTGGTTCGTATAATCTGACAATACAACGGCCTACAGTAGTTTTTCCAGAACCACTTTCCCCGACTAATCCGACTGTTTCTCCCTTTTTTATAAAAAAGTCAACTCCATTAACCGCCTTATTATAACTGGCAATCTTATAAAAGAAACCTTTGCGGTTGGGAAAATACTTTTTAAGACCTTTTACAACCAATATATTTCCATTACCCGTTTCTATGATCCTAACCCTCCTTCTACTTAAATTTCCAGCACCTTACATAATGCCCATCCAGATCAAAAAGACCCGGGGCTTTTTTTCTGCAGGTATCCATCGCCACATCACATCTTGGTTCAAAATTACATCCTTCCGGCAGCAGATAGGGGTTTGGGACCGACCCTTTAATTGAAGAGAGTCTTCCTTTCGTTCTAATTTCAGGCCGGGATTTAAATAGAGCTTTAGTATAAGGGTGTAGAGGTTTTTCAAACAGCTTCCCGGTTTTTGCTTTTTCCACAATTTTGCCGACATACATCACTGCAACCTCATCCGTCACTTCCCCAATAACTCCCAGATCATGGGTGATCATCATAAGAGACGTTCCCATCTCTCTTTGAAGGTCTTTTATTAATTTCAGCGTTTCAGCCTCTATGGTAACATCCAGGGCTGTAGTAGGTTCATCTGCTATAAGCAGCTTGGGATTACATGAAAGTGCTATCGCGATCATTACCCTCTGTCTCATCCCTCCGCTTAATTGAAAAGGATACTCGTTTATTCTCCGCTCAGGAGCTGATATTCTTACACGGTTTAGCGCTTCAATTGCAATTTCTTTTGCTTCAATTTTATCAACCTTTTGATGCAATAATATCGCCTCCATGATCTGCTGGCCAACTTTATACACGGGGTTCAGGGACATCATAGGTTCCTGAAATATCATAGCAATCTCATTTCCCCTGATGGCACGTATTTGTTTACTATAAATACCTAATTTCGCAATATCTATACAACTATCGCCATCAGGGTAATAATATATATTCCCACTTTCAATCTTACCTTCCGGCTGTGGATGCAGCAGCATAAGAGATAAAGCAGTTATGGTTTTCCCACACCCGCTTTCACCAACTATACCAAGAGACTGTCCTTTTTCTATTTTAAAACTGAGCCCGTCAACAGCTCTTACAATTCCCTGCTCAATATGGAAATAAACTCTTAAGTCTATTACATCTATTAATAAATTTTCCTCTTTCACTTCATAAACCTTTTCAAAATCCAAAAGCGACGCTTAAAACGCAATTAAATTATTTGGAATAGGGATCACTAACATCCCTTAAAGCATCTCCTACAAAATTGTAGCAAAGAACTGAGATTACGATAAATCCAGCAGGAATTATCAGCCAGGGATAATGCATAAGTGCCTGCACTTCTCTTAGCTTGGTTAAGAGAAGCCCCCAGCTTGTCATTGGCGGTTTTATACCCAGGCCTAAAAAACTCAAGGAAGCTTCGCCTATTATCATCATTGGTATACTTAAAGTGGCAATCACGATTATATGACTTGATACATTCGGTATTATATGTTTGAAAATAATTCTGCTCGTACCGGCACCGGCTATCTGCGCGGCATAAATGTAATCCGATCTTTTAATGGCCAGTACTTTTCCTCTGAGTTCTCTTGCCAGACCTGTCCAGCTGATTAATCCAAATATAATGACGATCCCTAAATATACATAAGAAGAAGGCCACTCTTTAGGTATAATAGCTGCAAGTGCCATCCATAGAGCTATTTGCGGAATTGTTCTAAGGATCTCGATGAACCTTTGAATAATATTGTCCACCCATCCCCCGAAGTATCCAGAGACTGTTCCCATAATCGTACCAAGAATAATCAAAATTATGACTCCAATGATCCCAATTGATAGTGATATTCTCCCGCCAAAGATAATCCTTGATAACATATCCCTGCCGAGGATATCTGTCCCCAGTAAAAATAATTTTCCTTCGCCAACACCAAATAGGTGAATATCACTTTTTATGAATCCTAACATGGTATATGCTTCCCCATGTACAAAAAACTTGATAAAATCTTTCTGATTTATATCACCTTTATAAATGAACCTCAGGGTTTTCGGGTCCCTCTCAGCGATTTGTCTATACATAAAAGGCCGGAAGTGAAATTTACCCTCACTGTCAACAAACTTTATTTTGGTAATCTGCGGGGGAGCATATAAATAATCTGTATGGTTCGTAAGCATATTATAGGGCGCAATAAAATCAGCAAATATTATTACTATATATAAAATAATCAAAATTATCGCTGCTGCAACTGCAACTCTGTGCTTTAAAAACTTTCGCCACTTGAGCTGCCCTTCCGACAGAACTATATATTCTTCTTTCTCTTTTGGGTTTCTTTTTTTTGGCATAATGAGCTTTTAACTTTTTTTCAAAATATTTAAATTATCCTTCCATGTAAAGCAAAAATCAAAAATTAAAATCTTTTAAATTATTTCAATTCAAATCTTACTCGAGGATCTGTCAAGGCAAGGACAATATCGGCAATTAAATTGCCGATTACAAGTATTACTGATATAACCAATAATATGGTACCAGCCAAATACATATCCTGTGAAATTAAAGCATCGTAAAACAATGGTCCAATAGTGTTTAAATTCAAAACAATAGAGACAAGCATTTCAGTAGCAATGATCTCCGGAAGATAAACCCCTATCCTGCTGATAATTGGGTTAATCGATATCCTGGCAGCATGTTTCCAATGTACGGCGAACTCCGTTAGTCCCTTTGCTCTGGCTGTTTGTATAAACGGTTGTTTTAAAACATCCAAAGTATTTCCCCTCATTATGCGCATGGTGTTTGAGGTTTGCGCAATGCCAATTGCAATTATCGGTGCAGGAAGATGTTTCAAAAAATCAACAAACTTGGCCAGGTTCCAGGGAGCCCCAATAAATTCATTAGAGTATAAACGACCGATATATGAGGAATCGAGCCAAAATATTGATATGGCTATTATGATCACCGCGAGTATAAATCCGGGGATAGATATACCAATGAAAGCAAAAAATGTTAAAAAATAGTCCAGAAGACTATACTTATGTGTTGCTGAATACAACCCTATAGGTAAAGCTATAACCAGCGCAAAAAACAGCGCAAAAAAATTTAAAAAAATAGTCATAGGAAGTCTATCTTTTAATAGACCTGTTACAGATGCGCCCTGGAGAGACATGGCTACACCAAAATCACCTTTAGGAAACCCTTTCACCCATTTCCAGTACTGGACCCAGAAAGGCTGGTCCAGGCCATATCGTTCTCTCAGCATATCCATATAATCTTCTGAAGCAGAAGCTCCTCCAGTAGCCGTAACCAGTGCTGCATAGGCATCGGCATAATCACCAGGGGGTAATTGAATTATGCTGAAACATAATATTGAGATTAATACAATAACCGGTATTGCTATTATAATTCTTCTTATTGTGTATATAAATATGCCCATTACAATAAATTTCCTATTTAACTGTCTTCTCTATTAATATGTTTTCTATCGAGAAAACAGTTTATAATTACTAACTCAACCATAAGATTCGGAAGAATAATTACAGGAAGTGGTAAAATCTCACCACTTCCTGTAAATTTTCCTAAATCTGATTATCAGGGTCTTTTAGCAGGATATTTAGCATAAACCTGCATATACCTGAAGGGCGGATCAAAGTTACCATATTCCTGCACTCTTGTTGACTCTAAAACCATGTTTCCAAGTCTATTTGAATTAATGAACGGACGCTTACGTACACCGACATGTATCTGAAATACATTTTCAGCCATAATTCTAGACGCTTGTTGTCCCAGTTTTATGCCGTCTTCTATATTTGATATACTAGCCTTTTTCAGTATTTTGGTATATTCATCATATTCCGGACTAAATCCTCCCTGCTTAAATCCATTTTTATGGAAATAGGGAGAACCAGGCTTGGTAGGAACCCACATTTCAATTGCTAGAAGCGGTTCGTTGTAAAATTCAAAATCTTCAGTAGTCATTTCAAAGTTTCCTGCACGATAATTATTGGTGTGAAGAGTTTGGTGCTTCTCATTCAGAACAAGTTTAATTCCTACTTCTTTAGTAGTTGCAACTATCATTTCTGACATTGGGGTAAAAAGATCATGAGCGTACATATCCCAGACGAGTTCCAATTTCTCACCGGTTGGAAGTTCCCTGATACCGTCCCCGTTTCTATCTGTAATGCCGGCATCGTCCAGTATCTTTCTGGCCTTAACCGGATCATATTCAGAGTACAGGTATCCGGAATCCTTATCGAAATATGGTGAATCAGGAGCCCATGCGCAACCTATCGGTGTCATCAGATCAAAAGCCAGAGTTTTGGATATTGTAGGTCTATCGATCGCTAAAGAGATTGCACGCCTAAAATTTACATTTCTCAGTACAGCCCTGGCTTCCGGATCAGCAGCATCATAATTGAACGCGATTTTCATTCCGGGAGCGTTTGAAAAACCGATAGAATAATCTCTTCCAGGTTTACCCTGCTCTTCCAGCCACATCGAATAGTGTGGGTAACCTGTCCACATATGGTCATGATCATATTCTCCGATCATGTTGCCTAAACCAACTGATGGTCTGTCACCGGCTATTAATATCTCAAACTCATCAAAATATGGAAGCTGGTTTCCTTTGGGGTCAACTTTCCAGTAATATGGATTTCTTGTCATATGCAGTTTTTCATCGGGAACATACTCATCGATTATCCAGGCATCCAGAGTAACACGGCCGCCTTCTGAGTTCACACCCAGGATTTTGAGTTTCTCATTCAGTATTTGGTAACTAGAATCCGCATTATATTTTGGGTGCCATTGAGTAAAATGGTGTTTTGGCAACGCGGCCCAGCAGACATTTGAATATTTTTTTTCAAAAAGAAAAGCTGTGTCATCATACTCAAACTTCAGTGTATAATCATCGATTTTCGTGAGTTTAGGAAAGTTTCCATTTGCATCATAAAAGTTTCCCTCATAGAACCATATATATGCTACTTTTTCATTATTAACTATATCTTCCATGAAGAATACAACATCTTCCGCGGTAAACGGCACACCATCTGACCATTTGATACCTTTTCTCAAATGTATTATTAACTCGGTACCATCAGCGTTCCAGTCCCAGGACTCTGCAAGGTTTGGCAGTATCGGCCCTTTGGCAGGAAATGGATATGTAAATTGAAAAAATCCATTTCTATCAACACGGACAGGGAGCCTCTCGTCATCCAAAAAGAATGCAGTGCCCAGAATCAACTTATCACCATATGTACCTATTTCACTAACCGGCACTTCTACTAAGGGGTTTTCCGGCAGCCTCTCTTCAAGAGGCGGCAACTTACCTGCTTTTACCAGTTCGGTCAGCATGGGAGCTTCCTTTCCACTTGCAAATAAGGAAGAAGCCGAAAAAACAAAACAGACAGAAAGCATTACTACCACTAATACATTTAGCTTTTTCATTTCAAAATCCTCCATTTTATTATTAACTTTTAAAGCAATCTGAATATTTCCCTGTTCTCACCATCACCTCCTTGCATACGTGATCGTCTAAGACACCTCCTTGTGTTTATTGTAATAGTTTAGCAAAAGTCCGCACATATTCTTTTCCATTAGTTATTGGGTATATCCCATAGTAAGGTAAAAAATGGCCGGCTATATATAGTACACCCCAATTAGCTATCCTCAACTTCAGACACATCAGTGCAAATTCAAGGATAAAAAAGGATAAGAATTCGTTTTTTGAGAGCGGATCAAGCAATAAATCAAGGTTGACAGGGTTGTGTGACGGCTGGGGATGAGAAACAACATATTGGGCCGCTGCTGATGCGGCACCAAGCCCCAACCAGCTCTATCCAATAAAGACACATATACAGAATGAAGATTGTAATGTCAACCCGGTAATTGGCTAAATTCGGCTGAAAATAGCGAATTTTGGATATAGGAAGCCTGTCTTCCCGCTTAAGATTTTTTAAAAGTAGGCTTCCGTCTTCGTTCTTCGAACTACGCCGCGACAAGTCGGCAGGGTAATCAGGGTCCCTGATGTAATCATCCGCACTGGGTCCCGGCTGTTGGTCATATGCGTGAAAAACATCAATGGGCGGGGCATTTGCAACGGGCCGCGGCTTGCGCTTTACATCCCAAAGACCCAAGTGTTTCAAGATCTTTTTCATCACACCCGGGTCCTCAATGAATGAAATTATCCGCATTTGCACCGAAACACTTAGGGCATACTCCGCATAGCACCGAAACACTTAGGGCATACGAGGGGATCGACTTCGTATGTTTTCTGAATCAGCCGCGCCCAATTTTGGCGGAACGCCTTGCGCGATATATCCGAATCAATCAATGCCGGAACGTCATCATCGGTGCCGGCCTTTTTGCGTAATCCACGCGACTTATTCGAGTAAAATCCGTAATATCTTACCATCTGTTCGCCCTTATTAGGGATGTGGGTCACCAGTTGGGCTAACCAGTCCAGGGCATCAAATGTTTTGCTTGTTTTAGCATCCTTTGACTCGTAAATGACTTTGGCCGTGCCGTCGGCTGACTCATCAGCCGCAATATAGGTCATGCGCTCTTGAGAAAAAGACGCTCGAATGATCCTCCTACGGCGGACAAGTTCCACGTGCTAAATTTTCTAATCCATCTTCATTGTGCGGCCATATGGTTTTGCCGCAATACACATTGAAGCCACTGTGGTGCTCTTCGAGGCGTAGGCTCTAGGCGAGCCGGAGGCCAATTCATCATGTTCTCGATCACAACATCATTGATTTTGCCTTCGGCTTTGAGCATTTTGAAGACTTCATAACGAAACAGCTTTTCAAGCTCACCGGTATCAGGCGGTGACCATACCATGAAGGCGGCATCGTTGTAAAAGCAGCCATCGGTGGCGAGAACATGTAAATGCGGATAAAAATTTTGAAAATAAATAGAACGGATGTCCCCTTTATCTCCTTTTAGAGTTAGAGTATTGGGAAGCTCGAGAAATGTTTCATAAAATCAGGTCCTGATCTATGATGGTTCCTGCTTTGATAATCGCCCGGGATTTTTGGTGGTTTTTGATGCGTACCGAGCCCTTAATGGTCACATCCTTCTCAAAACCCACATCACCTTCAATAGTGAAAGAGTCGCAATCCACCAGTGACGGAACCCCAAACGCAAACCTTTCATCCAAATTGTCGATTTTGCCGTAATATTTAGGATCCAGTTTGATTTTTATCACATCAGTCTTTTTCATTGCTTCTCTTGCAGGGTTAATCCGCAGACCTTGATCCTCCGAATACACAAAGCAGTCAGAGCGTACTGCCAGAAGATCACTGCAGGTTTTAACCGGAAAAAAACGATTTCTGGGGACCCTGACCGCAGCTGCTCCATCGAACAGAGAAATAGCAGCTCCCATCGCAGATTCAACCTGGTATACCGGCGGGCTGGTCTCATCTCTCGGATCCAGGGTCTTGGAGTTGAGAATCAATGGCAGGTTGATCATTTTGCGTTCATCGAACAGCGTTTTCAGTGCTTTTAAATTGATCCAGATGTTATTGGTATTGAAGTATCGGTAGCGACGGATGTCCTGAAATGCATCCAGTTCGTTTTTGGGGCATTGAGCGGCTTCCCGCAGGATCAGGCGACCGCTTTTATGTCGGGCGACATGACCCCCTTTAATGTCGGCCGGCGTTTTTTCCGCAACTTCCATCATAAACGGGAACTGATGTTTGGCAAAATAACCCAAAAGCG
>PVMK01143396.1_pt1 | contig 11539 bp, 10 predicted proteins | sample 1853481 | NCBI WGS metagenome assembly PVMK01 (sample SAMN08533507, study PRJNA380276) | Marine sediment metagenome, whole genome shotgun sequencing project. | reverse complement strand
ATTGTAGGAACGGGGCCGGTGAAGAGAGCGTTAAGAACGGACAGGGGTCCAGAATTTCCAGCTATAGCCTTCATATAGCTCAGGGGAGGACTTCTGGCCATGATTCTGGGTATCGCAGGCATGGGAAATATCGCCATTTCCCATAAGTCGCTCGGCTCCTGGAGCTTCGTCCCTTTGGCCTTGTCCCTCACCTTTCTAGGTTACGCGATAAACATCGGGCTGAGCCTCAACGATTCTACGAGCGTGGCCATCCTGATAGATATATTCTCCGCTCTGACCATGATTGGTTGGTTGCTGCTTGGCTATGCACTTTGGGCCTCCCAAGAAGAGTCACCAGCTCCCACTGTACCGGTATAAACTAAAGATTGCCAGCGCACTCCTGCTGCCAGTGTGCTGGCCTTTCTTTCATCTACAAGGCAAGGGTACGCTCAAGGTTGGGCAGTTCAAACATGCTGATCGACGAGGATTGTGTTTCCATCAGGATCCACGGCCATAAAACTGGCCGGTCCCGTCGTGTTCTCGTCTGCCTCGCTCATTAGCTCTACGCCCAGCGCCTTCAATTCGCGCTGAAGATCGCGCACGTCTGTAAAACTATCGAGCTCGCTGGCGTTCTTGTCCCAGCCAGGATTAAAGGTAAGTATGTTATTTTCAAACATCCCCTGAAAAAGACCGATCACGTGATCACCATTCTTCAAGATCAACCAGTTCTGGGAGGCATCTCCGCCGAAGACCTCGAAGCCGAATTTCTCGTAGAAAGTTTTTGAAGCCTCAATATCGTTAACTGCCAAACTAATTGAAAATGCGCCGAGTTCCATTTTTTGCTCCTTGTCTGTGCGAAATAGCTAACTTGCAGACTTTATTTTCCCGAGTTTCCGTAGAAAAGCCAACGGCCGTCGCAAACGATAAGTTATCTTATTGCATCGGAAGCCTCGACTACCAGGTCTTCCTGCTGAAAGATACTCTTCCGCTCAAAGACAAGCCGCATCCATCAATTGGATAATGGGCTTGACAATTCACCGGGCGTTATGTATTAAATCTCAGTACGAGATATATCGTTGCCCGATACATACTGTTTTCGAGGAAACCAAAATGACAGAATTCAAGCAAGATCCAGAAAGCCATTTGCCACTGTTTCCAGCTGTATGTCTATCCGATCCCATTCCGCTGGGAATACGGCGGTCACATGGCCCAGGTATTCCGTGATGAGACGCGTTACACCTTGCAAGAAAGCGGGATGGTTGGCTTGACAGGCTTATGGTTCTTCACCTTATATGATCTATTAAAGACGGCCATTGCCGAACATCTATGGGATGTATTTCACATGTCAATGGAAAAATTACTACGTTGGAGTGGCCCCGCGGCGGCCATCCTACCGATTTTAGTGCAGTTGGAAGAAATCGGGCAGATAGCGAATCTCCCCGTCCTTCGCCGAGAGTTGTCTATGGCCTTGGTGACAACCAGATGCGCTCTTTTCAGGAAGCACCCGTCTCCTGATCTGCGGGCAGCCATCGAGCGGTCGTTGTCGCCATTGGTGGCTGCTGCGGCCGATCCCCTCACACAAGCGCGGGCATTGGTTACGTTGGACCGGCCGCAGGAAGCAGTGCCCTTGCTGGAGAAGCCGACAGCGCAAACCGAGGCTGACGAGCGTCATGGCCTTTGGCTTTCGGCGGCGGTTTTGCTCTGCCTGGCCTACCAAGATATAGGAGAAACCACCGCAGCTCTGGCGTGCCTGCATCGGGCTGTCAGTTTGGCCGCAACACCTGGCTACATTCGCCTCTTCCTCGATGAAGGAGAGCCGCTACGGCGACTGCTAGAAAGAACGGCACAGCAAAAGACCGCCCCCAACTACGCCGCCACACTCCTCACTCACTTTCCCGCTGCCGCTCCCCTTATCACCCCTCCACCGGCCAGCGACCCCCTTAGCCCGCGCGAACGAGAGGTCCTTCAACTCATTGCCGGGGGACTAACCAACCAGGAGATTGCCGCCAAATTGGTGATCGCCCCCAGCACTGCCAAGCGTCACACCAGCAACATCTACAACAAGCTCGGTGTCAACAACCGCGCCGAAGCCACCGCCCGCGCCTACGAATTAGGCATTGTGAATTTGGAATAACGAAACCTTTTTCATCCCTTAGACAAGCTGGGGGTTGTTTTTAGCGGTTAAGGGGTCACCGCTAGAGATTCCAGAAATTGCTCGGCTAAACGTCGAAAATTAGGTTCAAGGTAGGCTCCTTCATCATTTAGCCTCAAAGTCTCAAGAAACTCAATGATAGCTCGATCTTGTTCGCCCATCTGGAAGAAGGCCGCTCCCCGATAATAATAGGCTGGAGCGTATAATGGATCCAAACCTATTATTTGATCAAAATCAGCAAGGGCTTGTTCCAATTCACCGATTTCATAGTAAAAACTGCCCCTAGTAACATAGGCCTGAAAGTCATCTGGGGCTAACGCTATGGCTACACTAAGATCGGCGATGGCCTGGTCTAAGTTACCCAGTTGGGCATGAACATTTCCTCGTGTATTGTAAGCGGGCACAAATGTTGGGTTGAGTTCGATAGCTCTGTCCAAATCAGCGAGGGCCAGATTGAAAGAATCCTCCAAGGCATACGCTGATCCCCGGTTATAGAATGCTAAAGACAAATTCGGATTGAGTTCGATAGCTTTATCGAAGTCAGCGATAGCCCGATCCAAGTTTTCTGCGTTAATATAGGCAAACCCCCGATTATTGTAAGCGTCAGCGTTCCCTGAATCAAGCAAGATAGTTCTATCAAAGTCAATAATTGCTTTGTCCTGATTACCTTGTTCAGCATAGGCAAGTCCGCGATTGTAGTAGGCCAGAACATAGGCTGGATTTAAGTCGGTGGCCTGGTCGTAGTCCCCAATTGCCAATTCTAGGTCACCTCGTGCATAGTAGGTTAAGCCACGATTGTTATAGGTGACGACTAACGCAGGGTCTTGATCGATGGCCCGATTGTAGTCAGCAACTGCCCGATCGAAATTGCCTTGGACATAATAGGCCAAGCCCCGATTATTGTAAGCAAGGGTGAATTCAGGGTCTAACTCAATAGCCTTGTTGTAATCGATAATGGCTCGAGTCAAATCCCCTTGGCTGTAATAAACAAAGCCACGGTTTACATAGGTTGGGGGGAAATCAGGGTCTAAGAGAAGAGCCTTATTATATTCAGCTAAGGCGTTATCAAAATCGCCTGCTTCCGTAAAAGCACTCGCTCTATTCAAAGCTTCTTCTATTTCGCCAGTCTGAGAATCTAGCGAGCAAGCCGTATTCAGCAATATAATTATTATCAGGACAAGGGTATGGGGCAACAAAGATGGCATTTTGGACAAGTTAATTGGCTCTCTTTTTTTCAGAATCAAATCGACGATCCATTGACCTATTTTTATCGTGAGGTCTGTAGTTCTTTTGGATTCAGGAATCAATAAGTGTGTCACAATTTAAGATTGAAGAAAAAAATCATGCTACCTCAAAGTGATCGGTTCACATGTGAATAGTTCACACATATCCTTGAGGGAAAGTCTGTATTATTTTGGTTAGTTTTGGCGAATTTGCAAACGAAAACAAATATTTGGGAATTATTGGACTAATCGGCCGTGACCGAAGATTTTCTTAGACCTTGTATTGTAGAAGGTGATGGCTCGATTTGGGAAACGGTTTGTTTCTCTCTGTGGGCTGTAATCATTACAACGGCCAGTAAAATGATCACCACTGCTAAGATCATAAGAGGTGTCAACGGCTCGCTTAATACCAGCCAACCCAAAAAGATGGCGATAATTGGATTGACATAGGTATAGGTCGCTGCTCTAGATGGGTGAACTGTCTTCAGAAGCCAGACGTAGGCTGTTAGAGCAATGATAGAGCCAAAAACCGTTAAATACAGCATGGCAACTAGCGATTGCCTTGAAATTTCAGCGACGTTTAAATCAGCCGCTTCACCGGTCAGTAGGCCGGCAATTAGAAGCAATACTCCTCCGGCCAACATCTCCATGGCTGTCGACATGAAAATATTATCCGGAAGGTTTGCCTGTCGAGAATAGAGTGAGCCGAAACTCCAAAGTATGGGAGCTAGCAGCAGGACAAGCATGCTTGGCAAGTCGAAGGTTGCTGTTCCAAGCAACTGTCCTGGTCCTATTAGTAGCCCAATGCCTATAAAACCAAAAGCTAATCCTATTACAATTTGTTTACTGGGCCTGGCTCCTCGATAGATAAGCCAGCCAAACAAGGTGATCCACATGGGTACAGTGGCCACAACGAGAGCAGCGATGCCCGATGGTATCTGTTGTTCCGACCAGGTTACCAGTCCATTACCACCAACAACCAAGAATGCCCCAATAATGACGACCGATCGCCAGTGAAATCGTTTGGGAATTGGAATCCCACGAGCACGTAAAATAACGAAAGTGATAATACCGGCGATTAAAAAACGTGTGCCGGCCATGAAGAAGGGAGGGATTGTTTCCACCGCAAGGCGTATCGCCAGGTAAGTTGTGCCCCAAATGATGTATATGGCGGCAAAGGCAAAAACAATTTTAATGGTGTTATTTTTTTCTGATTGGGTCGAAAAGGTGGACATAGAATGAATCTCTTTCGGTTTAAGCTAAGATTGGCCGGCCGATCGGCAGCTCCCTCTGACTAATAACCGGGATATATTACCATTTTCTGGTATATGGGTAATGGAAAAGGTTGTTGACGTGTCCAAAATAACCTGTTACCATGATTATGGTGGTTAGATTGTACTTAGTAATTATAACCTGTAAACGGGGTTTTGCCGGTAAAATAGTTTACTTTGGTGACTTTAATATCGAGTATTTCGTTCGTGTTTGATGGTAAAGGCACTCATTTGCGAGTTATTAAAAGATGAGTTCAACAACATTTGATTTGGAAGCCGGTGTGCTCTGCTTGGATTTCGCTAATACGGTGGATTGGCATGCCAGTGAACATCCTCAAGATAGATTATCTGACTATTCTGATTTACTGGCTTGGGGAGAAGCAGCCGGCGAACTGGTAAGCAATAGAGCGAGGTATCTCCGGTCGCTGGCCAAACAACAGCCGGGAAGCGCGGCGGCCGTGTTCGAGCGGGGAATTCAATTGAGGGAAACTATTTACCGGGTCTTTTCGTTTCTGGCAGCTAGCAGGAATGTCGCCTCAGATGATCTAGCTCTTTTGAACGAACTATTGGGCAAATCTTTAGCCCATCTACGGATCACTCCTTCCTCCGATAGTTTTGATTGGGACTGGAGCGACACATCAGAGCCGCTTGACCAGATTCTCTGGCCCATTGTTCGTTCAGCTGCGGAGTTACTGACCTCGAAAGAACTAGATCGGGTCAGGCAATGTGCTGATGACCGCGGTTGTGGATATCTGTTCCTCGATATGAGCCGGAACGGGAGTCGTCGCTGGTGCTCAATGGAAACATGTGGCAACCGGGCCAAAGCACAACGACATTACCGCCGCAGCATCGATAAGGCCTGAGCTATGATTTGTTTCCGCTACTCAGTCAGATAGTTTCCCAGGCGCTGAAAAAGATGATAACCAGGCAAAATAACGCTAAGGATTGACTGTTAAGGTCGATAAAAACACGGAATCCTCAGCGATATCTAATATCAGTCGTTCCGAGGTTTGTGGGGAATAAAGACCTAGCAACAGATCATACTCGGCTGGGGGAACGCCGTCACCTATCGGGATGGGTGCGTAATGGGCTATGATGTCACCTGGTTCAAGACCGCGCACGGCCGTTTCCCATCCATCATATTGGGCGACGATCTGCCACGGTTCGCCAGCTGTCACGTGCACAAAGGCGGCTAATGGCGGCCCGGTAGCTGGCGTAGGAGACAGTATTGGCCGCTCTCCCACTTGCCAGTAAAGTTTTAGTTCCACATTCGTGCCAGCCCTTATCTCATGGCTATTGAGAATTTCATATCCTAGCAACCGAAACCTGTTCTCAAAATCCGCATCTACCAACTGAAAATTGGCTTCAAAGTTTTCGCCGCGGGGAAAGATCTTTGTAGCCTCTGTTTTTGTCCATCTAGCGATCGTACGTTGCTCTGGGTCGAGGGAGGCTTGCGCCACTGGGATATGGGCAACAACGATGTCTTGGGCCGGACGGTCATCTTCCACATGATAAAGATAAATAGAATAGCCGGCTCTGTCGATCGGCTCCAGCTGGGAAAAATACTGGTAGTAATCTTTCGTTTCAGGGGATAGAGTGCCCAATCTCAGCAATGTTGCGCTGATGGCATACCAGCCGGGTGCAGGCGACACTGGATTATAGGCAAAAATTTCTGGCCCATCGCCAAAGCGCAAGTAGCCAGGAAGCGGCCGGTATCGGATGCCGTACTTTTCCGGAATGCCCATTCCGAAATAGGCTAAATTTACTTCTTCTATGCCATGATCCAATAAGACTTTTTGCAAAGCGATAAGATCCTGACCCCAGTCCAGGTTTGAATCGACCAGGATCTTGCTCCACTGTGGCCAATCGCCGGCAATCTCGTTGAAGTACGCTTCCTGATGGGGGTAAATTCGCCCAGCAGTAACAGCCGTCCACAGAAGCAAACCACCAACGGCGATAGCTGGCCATGGACGAGCGCGGGTCGTCCGTTCCAGCAACGCGCCTCCCCCCCAGCCAGCCAGCATGATCAAGAAGGGTACGGCTGGCAAGATATGACGAAACCCGATAGTTAACACCCCAGTCATACCTAACAGTAAAAATGATAACGGCGGCAACCAGATACAAGCCAGGCGCCGTATACGGTCACTACGGACCAGGGATACGATCCCCACGGACAAAAGGATAAGCGTTGGCAGTGGAGTTTTAACTCCTAAGGCAATCGGGAAGTAGTACCACCAGCCCTCTAAACTTACCTGGCCAAGTAAATAACTGAGCTTGTCACCTGACACAATTGGCAACTTAATAAATGTATCACCTAAACTTTGCCAATAATAGGGTGCGGGAACCACAATGGGCAGCCATTCTGTATACCCCCAATCAAAACGATAGACTGCCCAGATAGTTAACATGCCGATTACACCGATGCCAATCAGAGACAAAAGGCGTCGGCCGAGATTCCGTCGATCTACTGCTGGATACAGTAATGCGCATAGCAGGACGAGTGGGACTAACATCAAACCGGTGTATTTTGCTGTAGCCGTAAGACCGGCCAGGATCCCGACAACTAGACCGGTAAGCCAATGGGGTCGTTTCAGCCAATTCCAAAAGGACCACATCGTCAAAAAAAGCAAACAAGTTAGGCCCAGGTCGCTGGTAACTAGACGGGCATTGGCGATCAGGTTTGGGTCAAGTAAAGCCAAGGCGAAGGCTAGCCAACCGGCCCAGCGGCCAAATGCCTGACGCGTCCAGGCAAAAATGACCGTAATCAGAATGACTCCTAGGAGCATGATGGGAATTCTGGCCGTCTCCAGCAATTCTTGAGGATTCAAGTTTGCTTGCCAGAGGAATTGGTCCCCAAACAAAAAACGGTTACTCTGCTCCCAGGATGGATGCTCCAAAGGTAGCACAATATCATCTCGGCCAAAAAAAGGAAGCGCTGCCGTTAAGGCAATCAAGGGTGGGTGACTGTTAGATAAACGAAAGTCACCAGTCTTTAAATAAGCGTAACCAGCCCCAAGATGAAACTGTTCATCGAACGAGGCCGACTTCTGAGCTGATGAGAAATAGGCAAGCGCCATAAAAACCGTCAACCCAAGGATGAGAAGTAGCCACTCCCGCCTCAGCATCTGGGGTGGGTGGTCACTTTTGTCCATCATTCACCGTTTTTATCACCAGGCTATTGTCCACGATCTCAAACTTGTCGGATAGAGCCGGCAACCGTTCTAGTGACGGCCAACTATACCAACCGACGCGCAGCATCACATCCCCGGACTCAACTCCTTGGGGTAGCGTAAAGGCCAGGCGGTCCGTTACGGTCTCCCCCGGACGCCAGTCGCTGGTTGGATAGTAGCCACCTAGCGGCTGGCGATCCTGCTGAGCTAGTATCTGTCCATCCTGGTCCGTAAGATGAACGAAGCCAATATAATCAGAATTGATGTCTGTTAAAGCCGACCAGGTCAACTCGATTAGCATTTGATCGCCTTGGGTAGCCAGATGATAGGAAATCAACTTAAGCGGGCCAAATGAAATATCAACTTCAGTCACGTCAGCCGCTGCCAATGGCCGGGTTGTCAAAACAAGCCGTCGTTCATCATGCCACCCTTCGTCCTCGCTGGCCCACGTCTGACGTATCTGTCGCTCATACCAGTTGCCGGCATCGGCCGGCGGATACCAAGTCACTATCCATATTCGCTTAGCATCCCGTTGGACCCGCTCCCACAGAGTTTGAGCCCGGCTATCATCTTCGGCAACATTTACAGGCAGGCCAAAAACAGGTGGTAGATCCGCTGCTTCTAAAAACTGCTCCTGTAAAGTGAAATCAAGTAGAGCGATCATATCGCCTGCTCGTTGTCTGGTCTTAATTTCCTCGACGATTGTTGAGCGATCCTGGCCGTTTTCCCGCCACCATCCTAACTGCCAGGGACCTGTTCCCGAGGCGATTTGTCGCCAGTGTTGCACGATCGGCGAGGCGACTGCGTCATAAACCAACGACGGATTATGATGGTAGCGCAGGGGTTGATCCACGGGAGCCGGATGTTTAGCATCGAGTTCCTGCTCATACAGGTTTGGATTGATGGTCACCCCGGCGATCTGGACAGTAAGGCCGGCGATTAGAAGAACAAGGATGGCCAGGCGCCACGGCCAACTACCACTTACCGCCCGGGCCAATCCTGGGAGGGTCACTATCAGTAAAAGAGGTACGATTGGCAAAAGAAAGCGAGGGCCCCAACCGTAGCCACCCCACCATTCCCACCACAAGCTAAAAGCGACAATGTGAAAGAGGAGGATGATCGCTATCGCCCAGCTTAATCGCGGCTGTTGGCGATGAAACAGCGGCCAACTGAACAGAGCTAGGATGACTGGGGGACTGTACCAGAGAAGTCCCCGGGCCGGGCTAATTGTTAAGCCCAATGCTCCCCACCACAAGGGAGTCCTGAAACCTTCTCCGCCTTCACCAAATTGGTATCCGGTTTCCCATATTGAACCGAAACGAAGGTGATTGTAAACGATCAGAATAGCGACCACGACCGCTACAGGGAAGGCAAAGAAAAACAGTCGTTTGAATACCGTGGGCCACGAATTTGCGGGCCGAAGCCAGAGCAGGATAAGCAGTGCGACGATAGCGGCCAAGATAAAGTAGATAGAATTAACGCCGCAGGCCAGCCCTAAACCAACTCCGGCGCCGGCCGCTGCCCAGTGGTCGCCACCTCGGATTAAGCGAAGCAAAGCCCAAACCGCCAGCAACAGTCCTAACGTTGCTACAATTTCTCCAAAAACCGTCTGAGCGTACGGCAGAATCATCGTGCCGGCTACCAACAGTATCACGGCTATCGTGCTGGCTAAACGACTATAAGCCATTTCACGGCCGACCCGATAAAGAATCAGGGCGATGATGGTTATAAGTAAAGGTCCGAGCCATAGAACAGCCCGGCTAATCGTCAGGAACGGCAGTGTCCGGCCGAGTAAAACCAGCGGGGCCATCAGGAAGATCATCAAAGGGCTTTTCTTAGTGAAGATATCCCCATTGTTGCCTAGGTGGTCACTTCCTCGCCAGGCCGGATCCCCCAGAGAGAGTAGCCGATTTGGTTGGCGTGGAATTCGCCACTGTCAGCCACATTGATAGCTGTGACAAACATGGCTACTTCATCAATCGAATGAAAATCGGCCGTCATCAAGAAACTAGTGATTAGGAAAACGCCCAACCCCAACAAAAATAGCCACAATCGCTCCGGAATGTCAGACAAAAAATCCATTAGGCAACCATAATCAGATAGGCAACACTATGCAAGTTTTTCTAAAACTGTGGTCTTGGGCCTGCGATAAGACCATGACGCTCAGGCACTTGAAAACAATCTTTGCCTGCCACCTGATGTCTCAGAAAAATTGTGTTATCCTAGCAGCACATCAATTTTATAGGAGGAAACAAATGATTGGCCCTCTACAGCTGGTGGTAATCGGTTTTGATGAAGACAAGTATGCCAAAGAGATCATGGTGGAGCTAAGAAAGCTCCGGCAAGAAAATGTTATCAGGCTCTTTGATCTGCTCTATATCATCAAACATGAGGATGGCAGCGTCGCTTCTAAAGAGGTTGACGATTTACAGGCCGAGGAGCAGCGAGAGTTTGGCACCTTGGTTAAGAGCTTGATTGGACTATCCACTATCGATGCAGAACATATCGACGCGGACGAAGTGTCTGAGGCGATCCGTTCCGCTGATGCCGAATTTGGATTGTCGGAAGCGGAAATTCAAGAAGTTGCTGCTGAGATACCTAATGGAAGTTCCGCGATCTTTGTTATTTTCGAACATTCATGGGCGCGTGGAGTTAAGGCAGCAATCCAACAGGCCGGCGGATATACCCGGGCCCAAGGATTGATCGATCCGGATACACTACAGAAAGCGACCAATGAACTGGCCATTGTCCTGGAGGCCATCAACAAAGCCGAATCGGAGTCGATGGAGAAGATGGCAACCGCTGTAACTGGGGCGAAAGCTCAGGAAGAGGAAGCTCGTACAAGGGCCTCTGATGCTGTTTCGGAGGCTGATGCGATTGAAGCAGCGGCAATGGCAGCCCTGGCAGCGGCCGAATTGAAGGCCCGGGAGGCTGAACAGGCTGTCGCTGAAGCTGAAGCTCGTGAAGAGGCGGCTCGCCAACATGCAGCCGAAGTTGCTGCAGAAGCGGAGGCGATGGAGGACGAAGCCTTTGCCCAGGCAGAGGCAGTACGCCGGGCGGCCGAACGGCAAAAAGAAAAGGCCCAGGCTGATGCGGCTGAGGCTGTCAAACAAGCTGAAGAGATTGAAGCCGCCGCGGTTCTCCGGGCTATGAATGCCTTAGTCACGGCCAATATCATCGAGAAGACGGCTGTGCGTGAAGCACTCAATGCGGTTATTTCCGCCAATGTGATTGAGGCTTCTGCTGCCCGTAAAGCAGCAAAATCATTCTCCTCTGACCGTTAGGAATTTTATGGGGAAAGGGTAACGATTCCCTCCAATTCAATAAGATATATGGGCCTTGTTTATCAGGCGGTCGGGTACTTTCCCAGGCCAAGTTCTTTTGCTCTCCGATAGACCTGGGGAAGGATGGCTGCATATTCACCCCAAATTCCTAGGGCTATATAAAGGATGATTTCATCATTCGTTTCCCGGCCGGCAACACGCCCCGCAGCAATTTTGGGCCATTCGGCATGGATAGAGCTCTCATCCAGTTTGCCTTGCTGAATAAGCTCGATTATCTCTGGTACGCGGTAGCTGACATATTGCCAGCGATCGACGATGAGCTTGTCGGCCTGGAGGATAAGGTCAAGGGCGATTTCCTGGTAAGAACCCATTCGAGCGATAAAGGCGCCCGGTTTTAGCCAGGGGAGCTGGACATTGATCGCGCTTCCGGTCGTCACAGTGATGATAATATCGGCTCCGC
>PVMK01122047.1_pt1 | contig 11539 bp, 16 predicted proteins | sample 1853481 | NCBI WGS metagenome assembly PVMK01 (sample SAMN08533507, study PRJNA380276) | Marine sediment metagenome, whole genome shotgun sequencing project. | reverse complement strand
CTTGCCGGCGGCCGGAAGATGCGCTGGATAAGGAGATCGGGGCTGTCATGAGCCGGGAATCGGACTGAGAACCGGCCAGAAGCTGGGTGTGGATTATGAAATCGAACAGTTGCGGCAGGAGGGTTTTGAGGCTGTTTTTGTTGCTGTGGGAGCCCAATTGAGTAAACGTATTGAACTGGAAGGCTCCGAACTGGTTGATGTTGACTGGGGGGTTGAATTTTTAGCCGCAGTGAGCGAAGACAAAGAGATCGCGGTCAAAGACCGGGTGGCCGTCATCGGCGGCGGCAACGTCGCGGTTGATGTGGCGTTGACCGCATTGCGCCTCGGGGCTAAAGAGGTCAAGCTTGCCTGTCTGGAAAGCCGGGCGGAAATGCCGGCAAATCCCTGGGAAATCGAACAGGCGCAGCAAGAAGGAGTGGAGATGCTGTATTCCTGGGGGCCCGAAAGAATAAGCGAAAATGATGGCAAGGTTGCCGGCGTTGAGTTGGTGCGCTGCACCTCGGTTTTTGATGATCAAGGCAATTTCTGTCCGTACTTTGATGACACCAAAAAAAGCATAACGGCCGATCAGGTCATTCTGGCCATCGGTCAGGCCAGCGAAACGGCATTTTGCCGGGATTTTTGTTTTCTGGATGATCAAGGTTCGTTGCCGGTGAACCGTGGACTTATCGCCATCGAAAAATCCACCCAGGAAACCGAGATGAAAGGGGTATTTGCCGGTGGTGACGTGGCCAATGGCCCGGCGACTGTTATTGAAGCCATTGCTGCCGGACGCCGGGCGGCAATTTCAATCGATATTTATCTAGGCGGGGATGGCACCTTTGAATTCGGAAGTCGGAATGCGGAATGCGGAAACGGTCAGCCCGATTATGACGGAAAGCGTGAAGCCGGATTTGCGGAGTTGAAACGGGTTGAAGTGCCATCCCTGCCCCTTTCTGAAAGGCATACGGGATTTTCTGAGGTTGAGCGCTGCTACACTGATGAACAGATAAAAGCCGAAACCCACCGCTGCCTGCAGTGCGATCTGGAGATATGTCTGGCCAGAGAAAAGCGGGCTGAAGAGCTGGAGAATTAGCCGCACCCACCTCACTGAACACAATCGACTAAGCGTCAACCCCAACATGATGTGTCGTTTTTCGCCATGACTTGTCTGCCCACACCATGAACTGTCCTCCTGGGGCCATGAACTGTCGTTTTCCGCCATGAGCTGGCAGAAGTTCATTTCCATCCTTAATTTGAGATACAGTTTTAATTTTTTTGTTCGTTAAATAAAGATTTGTAAGTAAAATCAATAATAGTTTTGCTGCCGAGAGAATTGTGTCTTCATAGCCGTTATGTTTCTAGTTTTATTATGTTGTTGGAATTTAATTCTCTTCATATAGTTCTTCTTATCTTATTCCTTTAAAATAATAAAAAATCCATTTAATTCTTCTAATTCCCTTTTCATTGCGCTTCTTTCTTGATAGTTTATTTGTGGCCTGCAGAAGGTGGTACTCAGAGAAGAAAAAGCATTACCTGCTGTAGTCCTCAAAAACCCCATCATAAGGGCCTCAGAGCGAAAGGAGAAGTAATTAGTATGCTATCTGAACGCTTGAGGGAAAGAAAAAAGTTGGTACTGTTAAGATGGCCTTTAAGGAAGCTACTGGCGATTTGAAGTCCAACCATAGGGGTGCCCAGGCAGTCACGAGTTATGTTGCGTTCGCCGATTACAATTTTGTAACATGCCTCATAAGCAACTGAATATATTATCGATATGAATTTACATGGCTTTCACCAATAAATATAATAATTTCAATTGGATAGAAGGGCTCGCAACATAATAGCCGAAATCCATCATTCAGCTATTTTTCACATTGCGTATCGCAATCCAAAACATACAAACAATTTTTAAGGCGGAAAATCGCGGAGAACGCAGCTCATTGGAAAAAGAATCATTTAGAAATTGGAAACTTTAGCCGTTGGGTAGTAGTAACCTTATTCCCTTCACGTTGGTTTTGTCAATCAGATGCGTTTTGCGCAGGGAGCGTTTTCGTTTGGTCGTCTTTTTGCTTAACATATGACTTGCACAGGATTTATTATATTTAATCTTTCCGGTGCCTGTTTTCCGAAACCGTTTGGCTGCGGCTCGATTTGTTTTTATCTTGGGCATCTAGAATTCTCCTTCACTCTGAATTTTTTAGTTTTTTAATTTTATGATGGTATATTGTAAAAATAGATGGCGTGAGCAATCACGAAGTCGGGCTCACGCCACCTGAAAAATAATTCAATTGGATCTATAGTCAAGGCCTTAAAGGTGACCTAATTTAAAACAATTTTATTTTCAGATCAAACTATTTCGGTGAAAGAACCATTACAAGGAATCGGCCTTCAAATTTGGGGCTTTGTTCCACCATCGCAAACTCCTCTGTTTCTTCAACAATCCGCTTGAGCACCTGCATTCCAAGATCCCTAAGTGTGATTTCACGGCCTCGAAAAATCACCGTTACCTTGACTTTGTCCTTTTTCCCGATAAATTTTTTAATATGACCGATCTTAACCTGCAGGTCGTGTTCGCCGGTTTTCGGGCGCACCTTTATCTCCTTAAGTTGAAAGGCGCTTTGTTTTTTCTTGGCCTCCTGTTTCTTTTTCGTTTGCTCATATTTATAGCGGCCATAATCCATTATCTTACAAACTGGGGGATCCGCGTTCGGCGAAACTTCAACGAGGTCAAGGCCAACATCGGCGGCTGCCGCAAGAGCTTCTCTGGTCGGTATGACACCGACTTGATTTCCCTCAGAGTCGGTTACTCTTACTTCTCTTGCTCTTATTCTTTGATTAATATTAATTTTGTCCGATCGATTCGGTCTATTGGGTCTTCTTGGAACAGCTATGCTTGCACCTCCTATGATAGGGTTATAAGTCGGGATTAATCGGGTGTGAAGTCTCCTTAAAAAATTTCATAACGTTATCAGGTTCGGGTTCTTAATGCCCACACCCTTTTCATCCGGCGAAGCTCAAGAATTTTAATTCTGAATTATGCGACACTTTTTCCAAAAAACCAGTTCCGCATGCCTATTTGCCAATTTTCGATCAAATTCTCTCTCTTCAAAGCGGATATTTGTTTTGGCAAAGCCCAAAACACCATCAGACCGTTCCAATACCTGCTTGAATCCAACTTTTTCGTGCGTTTTGAAAATACCTCTCTTACCAGATCTTTGCAAGCCATTTCTCAGTGCATGCACCCTCAGCACTGCCAGCCAAGAACAGCCCGGTAATGGTGCCCCAACGGAAAAGCTGACGCCACATGAACGTGCCAACGCCTGGCGTGATAGACGATCCGGGCGCCCGCTTTCACTAATCTCGTAATGATCCATTCTATAGACCGGCGCGCATCTTCACCCCACAAATAGAATCGGCGAATCAAGTGCAGCAGGTTGTAGGCGAGAAAGCCCATTTTCAGCCGGGCTTCGTTCGCTGGGAAACGGTGACAACTCGTCTTATCCCAACGCAGGGTGTTCTTGCCTTCTTTGATCCGGTTTTCAACATCCCCGCGCCCATTGTACACTTTGACCACTTTACTCGCTGCAAGCTTTGACTGGGTCACGATGAAATAGTACCGGGCAAACAGTTCCCCAAAATGCCACTCGATCTTCCCAACCACCCGTCGGGCTCTATCCCAACTGCCCGCCTGATATTCCAGGTTCACATACTTTACCTTCACCCCGCTTTTCGGTGGGCGCCCAACAGGTCTTTGTAGGTGCGGTCTAATTAACTTCGTAAGCACAGCGTTTTCCCGCAACCGGATGAAATAGGTGATCCGGTTAGCTTCACAATATTCGTAAATGTCCGGGTCCGCAAATGCCGAATCACCCCGCAGCCAGAACAGCTTGAACTTCTTCCTATACCTGGTGACTATGGGCTCGATGAGATCGAGAGTCCCATTGGCTGAATGCACATTGCCCGGTCGAAGTTTTGCTGCCAGACCGTCACCATTACTTGTGAAACAGAAAATCGGATGAAAACAATTCTTCCCGAAATGTCCGTTGTAAGCCATTTGATCCTGGTTTCCATGCGCCGGGTCTTCCGTGGAGTCTACATCTATGATCAGACGCTTCTTGTTTTTCTTTCTAAGAAGCGCGTCTGCTGATTTTGTGATCATGGTGTCAAGAGCTTGCCGCCCGGCAGTGGTTCCGAGAATATCATTCTCAAGCCGCGACATTACCGACTGATTGGCACCATACTGGTGCCCCTTGCCCAATGCAAGCCGCATTGCTGGATCTATGCGAAGATTATCAGCGTCGTTGCAATCTTCGTATCCTGCCGCCATCTGGTAAACTCGTTGCCTGATCATCTGTTCGAACGTATGTTTCTTGTGGGAGGCAGATCTGTCGTCCACTAGATGGCTGCACCCTAATTTTACCCTTGGCACGAAGTCCAAAATAAATTAAGGCTCAAAAAAGTGTGTATTTGCCCTGTCTAATCTGCAATATTCACATCAGTTTTCCGCTTCAAGATACTGTGTATCAACTTATTTGACACAAAGTCATATTTACGATATTTCAATTTCAACATTCTACATAATTTCAACATATTTCAAGATAATTCAGAATAACACATCGGATGGAGGTTTTATTCGTGGCACGAATTACAATTGAAGATTGTCTAAAAAAAGTTGGCAATCGATTTTTGTTGGCAAAAATGGTCTTCCAGCGCGTCAAACAGATTCGGGAAGGATCTGATCATCTGGTGAGTTCTCCCAAGAATGAAGATGTTGTGGTCGCTTTGCGGGAAGTGGCCGCCGGAAAAATTAAAATGATCGAAAAGGAGGAGGCAGAAACGTAACGCGGAATAGCGCGAAATACAAAGCTTTAAACCGGGCTGTCGGCAAAGCCGTGCACCGGTATGACATGCTGCAGGGCGGCGATCGAATTGTTGTGGGGATATCCGGGAATAATATAGTTTGACTGGCACGGAGTGTGGCTTGAGGCTAATGCAGGTATAATTTTAACCTCATACCCGGAGGTAAGGTGTGTATCACGCGTGTTACAGGACGGATGTCCGGCAGAATCATTTTTTTTAATGGGCCAGAACGCGATAAACATGGAGCTCAAAGTCTTGGTGGTGGATGGTCATTACATACCCATCATATTTATGGTTGAGACGATCCAATACTGATTTCCAAGAATTACCATAATAGCGCTCCAGTATGTCTTCATCGACATCCAAACCCTTTTCGTGCTTTATCTCATAGCGATCCATGTGGCACCTCCCAAAACCCGATCCAAAATTCGCTACATCCTTCTAAATTAATTATCGGAATAGGGACGAATTTCTTTAGACATATAGTGGTTGTCAAAAAAACGTTCCGGTATTCAAACGTTTTTTTCTACAACCACTTATGCCGCGTTTCCCTAGTTCGGAACATTGTTATGAAAAGCGGTATAAATTCTTGACAGGGCCTGATTGTGTAAATACTAACGCGGAATATCGATCTAATGATAGAGTTACTATAGCATCTTGTGATCTTGACGATAAGGAAGGTAACAGACATGTCCTTTTGTTCAGCCTGTGGCAAGCACCATAATGTGGGTTTCATTTCTACGCGCTTTGCCGGGACAGACGGTGTATCTTTAGAGACCGCGAAATGGGCAAATGTTTTTGAAAAAGCCGGATTTACATGTTTCTATTTTGCCGGCAAACTTGATCGCCCCGCTAAACAATCATATCTGGTTTTAAAGCCACCGGCGCAGGAACAAGAAAAGTTTGCGTGTTGATGAGTCAGAACACAACGTTTGCTTAAAAACCTTCCCCATACGAAAAAAAAATCTTGCGTATCGTAATTATGCAGTCCGGCAAGATACCTGCCGAAGTCGATCCGGTTGTAATCCATATCAAGCTGCTTGCGGATAGTACCATGGAATAATTCCAGCGCCTCAGGATCTAATTCGATCAACTTCATGGCTCTTAATATCTGACCGTCCAAAAGGAAAAACTGAATTGCTTTCTTTGTGGTATCATCGTTACCGGCATCAAGATATAAATCAAGCCATTTACGCCTGGCGAGTTTGGCATTGAAGTTTCCCTCGATAGAGCTAAGTGGATTCGGAAAATCAAGTATCCACAATGCTATTGGGATCGGTGTATCCGATTCAAGGTAACTGTATTGCTCAAATCCCTTGTTAAAAGCGCTCAGTTGGTCTCGGTCGAGTTCCGGCATCTGAATCAAGACGGTTAGTTTATCGTGCCATAATTCTATCTGCACACCTTCTTGATCAGGGACAGGACCCGGAAATATTTTGTCCACTTCAATCTTTGTAAAATCATCTATTGCGATCATTCATCTAACAGCCAGGCGCTGCGCAACTCGTGGTATAGAGAAAATATCTGGGAAGTGTTCATTTTTAAACGCCTCATGACCTTATTAACGGACCTGGCACTTTTTTGGGCCTGACAAAACTCGAAAGGGAAAAAGGCTACCCGGCCGCCAATCACCCAAAAAGGAAAGAGCTTGCAATAAAGCGGCCGGGCTTTGCCGGGCAAAAGACAGCCCGCTGGGCCAAGAAAAACGCAACGACCGCGCTCATCCGCTGACAAGTGTTCGTGACGGCCATGTTCAGGGTAAAGTGCCTGGATTCTGTCCAGGTCATTAGGGGAAAGATTTTTTAGACGGGATATAATCCGGGTCGAATTTGATACACGGACGGTAAAACACATGCCTGGCCACCTATCACAGGCAGAAATGGTGTCCTTTTCTACGTCGCGGATAGGGGAAAACTGAAGTCCGCCTGCTCCTGCCCGAACTGACAACAGGTAGGGCCGTTTTGAGCGCAAGTAGCACAAATGGTAGTTTCAATTGAAGCTGAAGGTATGTTGGTTACCATATGCAAGTAAGATTGTTAATAGCTCCAACCCCCCACTTAACTCTCTTCTTCAATATCAAGTGATTCATCCTCTTCGACTTTAATAGGTTCAGTCAGATTTTTTATTGTATCATTATCTTCAAGCAATCCACCGAGATTCTCTGGCTCTTGTTCAAGCGTTTCATCAGATTCGCCCGGTTCATCTTCGATCGCAACCACATCTTGAGACTTTTTCCAATCCTTTAAAAGGAAGTCTCTGTCATCAATAAAGAGCTCTATGGATTGATCGCGTGCGGAGCTATATAAGTTCACAACCGCTTCGGCTATTTTCCCCACAGATAGACCCGGTGGATACAGGTTTACAGTCCTCAAAGCCGAAATAAGAGCCTCCTTGCCCTTTGAAATTGCAGATTCTATGGCCTTAGCGCTATATGTCTCTTCGCAAAGAAGAGTGTACTCATCTTGCTTTTTTAGCTCGGCAAATTCTTGGATTGTCAGCTCGTTTTTTTCATCGTTTTTCAAAATCAAATATTTTTGCTTCATGGTTTTTCTCTTTTAAGGCCCTTTTATGAAATAAATACCTTTAAATTTTATACAACGAATTGTATATTTCATTTGTAACTAACACAATTTTAGCTATAATCTCACTAATATAATTTAGAAAAAATTGATCATGCTAATAATTCAGCCAGCGGCGTCTTCATCGGCTTTGAAACCCCCTCGCCGGAGGGGCTTCTGGAGCTCGGCAAGAAATACAATCTTCTGAAGGGCCGAGATTTCCGAGCCTCCGTGCGGCGCATACAGCGGCACAACATATTGGTCGTGGGTTCCTTTATCATTGGTTTGGACATAGACGAGCCGGGCATCGGCAAACGTATCGCCGAGATGGCCAGCCAATACGGCCTGGACACTCTCAACGTGCTGTTTCTGACACCCTTGCCAGGCACACGCCTTTGGGACCGGATGAAATCAGAGGACCGCATTGCCCTCGATGCGTTCCCGGAGGACTGGAAATATTACACACTGACCTTCCCGGTAGCCAGGTATAAGCATTTGTCTCTGGACGGCATCATCGATGAAATGATCTCCTGCGACCGGGACTTCTATTCCATGCCGCGGATTCTGCGCAAGGTGTGGGGCAACTTATGGCAACACCGCAAGCCGCTGATCAACTTGGTGGGCAATCTTTCATACCGGAACAATCTCCGGCTGAACCGCAGGGCTTACGCGGACTTCAAGCGTCAACGGGGCAATAGGCACGATTGAGTAAGTGGAGTGTAAGGAAAAGCGAGTGCCGGACTCAAGATAAAAATTCAGAAACGGAGAAAGGAGAAAAGTAAAATGGCAAACCCAGAACACTTAGCCAAACTTAAAGAGGGCGTTGAGGCCTGGAACAAGTGGCGGAAGGACAACCCTGAAATAAAACGTGACCTCACGGAGATCGATCTCAGGAAAGCCGACCTCGGGTATGCCAGCCTCACAGGAGCCGGCCTCGAGAGAGCCAACTTTACGGGGGCGGGAAACTTAGAGGTTGAACAGTTATGTCAAGCAAAAACTCTTTATAAAGGGCAATTAGATCTCGATTTAGCATGAACAAAATTCCTGGAATCTTTGTCATTCATCTTAAATTCACTTTATTCTATCTTATCTCTACCGATAATTGCCAAAATCCCGGATAACATCAAATTACGAATTTATTGAGAGTATACAAGTTTAGGGTCTACTTGTGGATATCATATTTTTTTGATGATATCACAACAATTTTTGGGCTTTAAAAATCTGTCATTTGTTGGAGATATTGCAGGTTTCAGCAACGATAGTGAAACCACAATATCTGGTATAGTGAGCATAATAAAAAAAAGCCCTGAAGATTACCAATGATATTGTTGACAAACTCAGGGCTTACGGATGTTTTGCATAGGATAATTATAAGCGATTTTACATTAAAAACTGGAAAATAAAAAGTGGCCCAATAATTTTGAACCACTCTTATTTCTATCCTCTGTTAGATTCATTTTAGCAAATCGCTTAACTTTTCAACACAGGCGCCGGCTACGCCGGACTTAGAAGTGTCATCACCGGCCATAACCGACCACTTGCCTTTTTCAATATAATCATCCCTCCGCCAGTCATCTTCCTTCTTGAGCGCGGCCAAATTCTTCTCAAAATTGGGATCAGCCTTAAAATTGTTGGCGCATATCTCTGCCGCCAGCGGCAGCACGGCCTCATCAATCCTCTCTTGAGCAGTTCCGCCCGTAACCCATCCACCCCAAGCGAAGCCAATAATTATTGTTAAAATCGCACCACCAATAGCACCATACAATAACGGCTTTATCATTTCTTGAATTTTAGATTCCGGCATTAAGTATCTCCTTTCGGTTAAGAATTAAGTTCACGGTGAAACAAGACATACACACACGAGTGGTGTGGTTCATGTCAAGAGCTTTCCATGTTGTCAGTTTCCAGCTTGATATAATTTAAACGGTGGTTCTGGCTGCAGACACCTTTGATAAGTCCCGAACAAATCATTCAACCGATATAACAAGCTTTTCTTTACCTGATTCAACCTCGATTAGTGCGCCTTTTGAAATACTTTTACCAGTTCGGACAGCTTTATCGGTTCCATACTTTATGATCCGGAGCGGATGAAGCTCCACCATGGATATGGGCCGCTCGTTTCATTTTTCAATGTCAGCGCAGTCCGATACGGGATATCCGGCCAGCTCATTTATTTATTTTTATCTTTTTTTTGCTTCCGCTTCTCCTTTAGTGTGTGCTTGCCTTTTTTCTGTTCTTCTCGTTTACCTTTATCTCTTTTTCCTTTGTCGCCCATCTCATCCCCCTTGATATTTCTTTTCCGGTGGGTTCTCGCCTGTCATTTCATGAAATATTCGAGTATTAAAATCTCCAAATGATACGCTTAGGATAATTATTGTTGAATTTCAGAATATCGAATCTGTAACCAGGTAGACTTCGATTTTCAGAACCCTCAAATGTCAACAATAACAGCCCTTAATATGTTTTTCAGTGAGAAAAACAAAGTGGCCCAATAATTTTGAACCACTCTTATTTCTATCCTCCGTTAGATTTATTTTAGCAAATCGCTTAACTTTTCAACACAGGCGTCGGCAACGCCGTACTTAGAAGTGTCATCACCGGTCATAACCGACCACTTGCCTTTTTCAATATAATTATCCCTCTGCCAGCTTTCTTCTTTCTTGAGCCCGGCCAAATTCTTCTCAAAATCGGGATCAGCCTTAAAATTGTTGGCGCAGATCTCTGCCGCTAAGGGCATTACGGCTTCATCAATCTTAGCTTGAGCTGTACCGCCGGTAACCCAACCGAATGCCGCAAATCCAAGTATCCACCATCCAATTATGCCGATAACGATTCCCCAAGCTAAAAATTTGATCTTTACTGATGTTCTGGCTTCATAAATTTCTCCTACTCGTTAAAAGGTTAAAATTAAGCAACACCCTTCGGAATGTGTCAATGAAAATGAGACACACACGTTAATAAATTAGACTCTAATTGATCAGTTTCCGGCTTATTAATCCAAGCCGCCTTTGGAAGTAATTTCGGAACCGGCAGTTTACCCTTAAACCGGTTCGGATTTTTTTCGAAAGCGGCAGCCAGTACATCGGACCTATGTTGAAGAATCTGCTTGTTCATACCGTAATGGACTTGTTCCGTTGTCCCCATGGCTGAGGTTTCTTGATCGTTGGTGCTTCTTTGTTCCTTTTTTATCGTTCCCATAGGTGATACTCCTACCCGCCCTACACTAATTTTTCAAGGAGTAAGTGTCTCACCTTCATTGGCACAGAGGGTTACCGTTACAAAGAACTAAACTAAAAATAGTTTATCACAAAAGTGTTACGGAACTGAACGATTTGTTTCACTGTGAATCCATTCGATCAAGCTAATAGAACCCACTGCCATCTGTAGTCCAATTCATCTCTACCTTAATATTTACAACCAGAGACCACTTAAAATTCCTAGTTCAAAAGTTATTAAAAGAAAAAGTCCTAAGCTTATAATATTTATTTCAATCTTCTTCAATTTATTGTCCGCCTTATATGGTTTGTTTGCTATATTTTCAATAAAACAGTTTAATTTTTGCTTTCTAATTCGATTTTTATCGCCTTGCTGGTGCTCTTAACAAGCTCCACCCCCCGGGAAGGAATTGGTTATTATGAAAATTAATCGGCACTCTTGACCACAACTTGGGGAGAAGGCAATAAAATCCGGAAACAAAAATCGTAAGGCCATTTAACCCTGCCTTGAATGTCTAATGATTGAAGTCTGTTTAACTTTTCTTAAACTTTCTCTTGAATCCCACAAGAGCGATAATCCTGACGAGCCCGCAATCGATTCTTTCATGGATTTTCACCCAAAATCGAGATATTCTAAAGTGTCATGATAGGTTTCTTAAATCAATACAATTTGAGGACGGCCGAAAGTTACGATTTCGATGACGAATGTTTGTTCTTGAACCAAATTATCCAGTTCATCCGGAATTTTCAATCCATCTGCTGATATTCTGTATGATACCATTCGCGTAATGCTACGGCCTGCGGCTTTGGCCGGTCGAGTAGAGCTCAGGCGCGCTTGATCTTAGGCGAAGGCTTGGCTGTTTCGGCGTTTCCGCTGTACGTGCCCGTTTAGCCTTCTCCATAATCCACGTTTCCTGCGCCCCCTCA
>PVMK01128010.1_pt1 | contig 11540 bp, 9 predicted proteins | sample 1853481 | NCBI WGS metagenome assembly PVMK01 (sample SAMN08533507, study PRJNA380276) | Marine sediment metagenome, whole genome shotgun sequencing project. | reverse complement strand
GAATTCGGAATTCGGAATTCGGAATTGCCATCGCCTGCCGCCATTGAGGTCCATTCCTAATTCGAAACGTCAGCCGGCCAGGCGAATGCCCTGTGCTCCTGGATCAAGCTCGACGTCGCTCGGCAGGTGACGGCCCCTAATGAACCCGCCTACAAAGGCTGCCGGGAGGTCTGTAGGCGGGTCCTTCAGGGCGCGCCACCACGACGAAACGGAACCAGAGGGGGCTGACGTTGGGGGGCGTGATGAAAAATTCGAAATTCGAAATTCGAAATTCGAAATCCTAGAAATCGAGCTCCTGCGGCATGATGCTGATCCGTCCGCTGATCAGATCTTCGACCCCGATCCAGACCTTTTGCTGCCCCCCCCTTCGACCTCGACCGTCAGGTCGTATGAGAAGTAGCCCCGGGCCCTCGCCTGCTGGATCTGGTCCATGGGTATCGAGATCGGCGTCTCGCCGCCGACCGGCTGCGACTGGTTTCCGGCCGCGTCTTCGCCGAACACCGTCACCGCCACCTTGCCCCAGAATATCTTTCCCTGAGGGATCAGCTCGAGGCGCCCAATGGGGATCTTGATCTTGATCGGCAACCGAACCATCTTCGAGCCGGCTGCGCCGATACGCAGCCTTTTCTTGGGCTCGCCGAGCTCGACGCGGATGGCGAGCGGATTGGCGTCGCCGCCAAAGAGCATGGCGGACTGGAGGCGTGTTGCCGACCGTTCGGCCGCCGACCGATCGACGTAGGCGCGCCGGAACTCGGTCTCGTACTCGGGGTGTTTCGGAAGCTTGACCTGGATCGAATAGGTCTCTCCATCGCCGCTGTGCCTGGCCACATAGGCGAGGGAGTAGTAGTGGTCGAGGGAAGCGGTCACATTCTGGACCGCCACAGCGGCGTTCGAGAAATGGGCGGAACCGCCGGTGTTGGCCGCGGCGGAGATGAGGAGGTCCTTGCGGACCCGCTCCAGCCACGGGCCGATCGACTCCGGTGGGCTGCCGGCGCCAAACGCGAAATCGGCTCCGGCCGACTGGTCAGGGGATATCGGATTGGTTGACCCGGGTTGATCGTCTGCTCCGGCGCCGGCACCAATATCCGCCGTGGTGGCCTGGCTGACGTCGCCCTCGACGCCCGGCTGGATTCCGGCCGAGTCGATGGTGAAGAGGGTGAAGCCGAGATCGGACGCCTCGTAAGAGAGTTTCTCCCACAAACCCTTGGTGGGGTAGTTGGCGGACTGGTTGACAAAATCGACCGGGGAGTATTCCGGGACCCAGCGGGTCTGTGGATGGCCGGGAGTGAAGACGACGAGGATCTTTCGCGCATCGGCTCGAGCGTAGCGCGCCATGGTCGCCGAGATCGCCCCCCCCACCTTGGCGACCCGCCTTTCGAGCTCGACGATGAACTCTTCACTGCGTTGCTTGCGCTCATAGAAATAGCGGTCGCGAGTTCCGGTGACCGGTCCGTCCGACAGGGCCTGGGTGAACGCGGACTCGTGCTCCGAGCCGTGGGCCCGCACCTCGGTGATGGCGTCGAGTGCATCGAGGATCTCGGTCCTATTCGTGCTGCGATCGACGAAGATCCGCAGCGAGCCGTCGAAGACGACGATTGAGACCTCTGCATCGGGCGGAACGGATCGGGAGTAACGGCTGCGGAGCGCAGCAACGGCCTGGTCGCGGCCGCCCTTCCGCATCAGAAAGAGATCGAGGAAGTACACCATCTCGAGAGTGCGGTCGGTAGTAGTGCTTGCTGTCACCGGATCCGTCGATCCTGCGCCGGCATCCGGACGTGAAATTTCCAAGAAGTGGGTGATCTTCTGTTTGCGCCTATTCTCGAAGATTTGGAAGTCCTTTGCGTTCAGGCCGGTCACCGGCCGCCCGGTCTCGGGGTCGATGACCCGCACCGGAACCTCGATGACGTTGACGGTGGCTTCTCCCGCGAACTGCGCTTCCTGAGCGAGGACCGTAGGCCCGGCGGCGGCGATGCCGAGGACCAACAGAGTAATGGTGACAACCGACGAAGCACTCATTCTGAGGATGATACAGGGTCGGAGCTCCCGATGATCTCGGCGGAGATTTGTCAGATCACTTGACAGCGACGGCGAAGAAGATCAAATATGAATGAGGATTCATTCATCCGGGGGTACCATGCCGGAGAGCAAGAAATCACGTGAGCTCACAAATCGTGAACAAAAACGGCAGCGAATTCTCAGGGCGGCGATCGACGTTTTCGCGTCCAAGGGCTATTTCGCGGCGCGAATGACGGATGTTGCGGAGGCAGCAGAGGTCGCCGATGGCACGCTGTATCTCTACTTTGAAGGCAAGGAGCACCTCCTGATGTCGATCTTCGACAGCGTTCTCGGACGTTTCATCGAACGCCTGGACGCGGAAATCGAGAGGGTCGAAGATCCGATCGAGAAGCTCAGCATCATGATCCGACTGCACCTGGAGACCCTCGGCCGCGACCACGCCCTGGCCCATGTTCTGCAGATCGAGACCCGACATTCGCGGCGATTCATGAGCCTCTTTACCCGTGGTAAACTCGGCGAGTATTTGAATCGGGTGCGCGACATCATAATAGAGGGACAGGAGTCGGGTGTATTCCGCGGAGACATCAGCCCGGGGTTGGCAACCAACCTGGTCTTCGGCGCGGTGGACGAGATCGTGACGTCCTGGCTTCTGGCGGAGCGCCCGGGGGATCTGGTGCGTCATCATCGCCCGCTGGTCCGAATGCTCACCGATGGCATCGCACCCTGCAAGAGTCACGGGGAGGAGCAGGCATGACCGAGAAGACCGTCCTCGATCTATACCGACACGAGTACGAGTCGCCGCGGAACGAGCATTACTTCCACTACACGCTCGATGGTCACACGACAATGAGCACTGCCGAGTTCTTCACTCGAACCGCGGCATTCGCCGCCGGGTTGGAGAAGTTGGGGGTCGGCCGCGGCGACCGGGTGATGCTGTTGACCGACGACCGTCCCGAGTGGCACATGGTTGACCTGGCGGTGATGGACATCGGTGCGGCCGACGTGCCGATTTACGCGACGCTGGGGCCGGAGCAAATCGCCTATCAAGGCAAGGATTCCGGCGCCGTGGTGGCGGTCGTAGAAAACCCCGAGCAGATGGCGAAGTTCCTCGAAATTCGGGGCGAGTGTCCCGACCTCAAGCACCTGATACAGATCGAAGGCCCATGTGCCGCCGGAGTCGTGTCGCTTGACGAGGTGATCGACTCGGGACGATCCGGTGAAGCGGAAGATCTCTTCTGGCAGAGGGCTGGCGACATCGGTGAGGACGATGTGCTGACCCTGATCTACACATCGGGCACCACCGGCAAACCGAAGGGAGTCACTCTCACCCACCGCAACCTCGTCCAAAATGTCCTGCCGTCATCAGAACGCGCGATAGTTGGTCCCGACGATCTCGGTCTCGAGTTCCTTCCCCTGTGCCATGTCTTCGAACGAATGATCGGGTATCTCTACATGTATCGGGCCGTGACCAAGGCCTACTGCTCCGTCTACCACGTCGGCGACCTTCTGACGACCATCAAACCAACGGTCTTTGCCAGCGTGCCGCGCATCTATGAAAAGGTCTACGACAAGGTCATGGACAAGGTGAGCACGGCGCCGGCCATACGTCGGGCCCTTTTTAACTGGGCGATCGGAGAAGGTCGAAAGGCATACCCTGAGCGCCTCGCGGGTCGTGAGCCGAGCGGCCTCGGTTTCAAGCTTGCCGACAAGATCGTGCTGTCCAAGGTCCGGGACGCTCTCGGCGGAAGGTTGCGGTTCTGCATTTCAGGAGGCGCACCGCTGCCGCTCTTCACCAACGAGTTCTTCCAGTCGATCGGGATCTGGATCCTCGAGGGCTACGGTCTCACCGAGACGTCGCCGGTGATCGCGGTCAACGGATTTTCCGCAGGGATGACCAAGCTCGGAACGGTGGGCAAGCCCATCTCGAACGTGGAGGTCAAGATCGCCGACGACGGCGAGCTCTGCGTCAAGGGGCCGTCGGTGATGAAGGGCTACTGGAACCTACCGGAAAAGACCGCCGAGGTCTTCGACGCCGACGGTTTCTTTCTCACCGGTGACATTGCCGAAATCGACGACGGGTTTATCCGCATCACCGATCGCAAGAAGGACCTCATCGTCACCGCGGGTGGCAAGAACATCGCACCGCAGCCGATCGAGGCCGAGCTCAAGCGATCACCGTTGGTCGACAACGCGGTCATCATCGGTGACCGGCGGCCCTTCCTGGTGGTACTGCTGTCACCAAACGACGAGGTGCTCGAGAAATGGGCGGCGGCCGAAGGGATACCGTTCACATCAACCGAGGAGATCACCAAGCACCCAAAGGCCGCCGAAGCCTTCGCCAAGGTCGTTGAAACCACCAACGCCGGCCTCGCCAGCTACGAGCAAATCAAGAAACACGCGGTGCTGCCGCTGATGCTGTCCATTGATGACGGCACCCTGACGCCGACCCTCAAGGTCAAACGCCGAGTGGTCGAGAAGCAGTACCAGGAGCTCATCGAGGATCTGTACGTGGATGATCGGTAGCCTAAAAGCTGTTAGCTGTTAGCAATTAGCTGTTAGCTCATCTCACTTCATGGACCCGAGTGGTGCAAGGGGATATTCCTCGCTGGTTAGTTCGTGTTCGTCGCATGGCGTGATATTGCGGCCGCCTGTGATGAGCTAACCGCTAACAGCTTTCGTCCGACAGACGCTCTACGATCAGCAGCGTGGTGTCGTCCTGCAGGGTTGCACCGCGGGTGTGATCATCGACAGCCTCGAGGATCTTGGCGCATGCCTCGTCGGCGGTCACCTCGGTCAGAGAAGCGACGAGATCGACGAGCCGCTCGACCCCGAACTCCTCCTCATCCGGATCCTCGGCCTCGGTGATGCCGTCGGTGTAGAGGACGAGCAAATCTCCGCGGTCCATCCGGGCCGTGGACTCGGTGTAGCGCGCCGCGTTGAGAATCCCGAGCGGCAGGCCGCTGCTGGCGATCTGGTCAACAGACCCGTCGCTGCGTCTGATCAGAATCGGCAGATGGCCGGCGTTCACCGCGCGGATTTCTCCGTCGGGGTTGATCCGGGCCATGGCAAAAGTGGCAAACCGATTATCAGCCGTCGCCCCGAAAAGGTAGGTGTTGATATGGCCGGCAAGCTCAGACAGGTCCCTGACACTCCCCGCCAACAACCTAACCCCTGCATGGACGCCGGATGCGATCATTCCGGCGCCCACGCCCTTGCCGGAGACATCGGTGACAGTCGCGATCAAGGAGTCGTCACGGAGCAGGACATCGTACGTATCGCCCGCCACCTGGCGGCTCGAGGATGAACGTGAGGCGAGGCGAAAACCCGAAAAATCCGGGAAGGTTTGGGGGTGGAGGTGAGATTGAATCACCGCCGCCATCTCGAGCTCATGCTTGAGGCGTTCGCGCTCGAGAGACTCGTGGGTGAGGCGAACGTACTCCATGGCCACCGTGACCTGTACGGCGAAAAGCTCGAGCAAACGCACGTCGTTGGCGGCAAACGGTTCGGTGCCGGCCCGCGCCTCTTTTTCGGCTGCGACCAGGACGCCGACGGGGCCGGAGTCTGAGTGCAGCGGAAGGGCCACCAGCTCGTCGGAGTAAATGCCGTTCTGCCACGCACGCTCGAGATCCTCCTCGCTGAGCCTGGGTGGTCCAAAACCGCTCACTCTTTTGGCCGTCCCCGGCGATTCGCCGAGGAAGAGATGGGCTGAACGAACGCCCAGGAGTGCCACCAGATGGCTGATCAACTCTTCGGCCAGGACCGAGGTGTCGAGGATCCCACCGATACTGGTGGCGATGGATCGGATGGCCTCCAGCTCCCAAAGGTGGAAACGGGCGTCGAACTTCGTGCGTTTGAGCTCCTCGCGGAGGAGGAAGGCGCTGAGACCGAGTCGGGTGGCACCGAGGGCGGACTCGTCGAGACGTTCGAGATGGAGCAGCCGCAGACACCAGTCGCCGTCGTTGCCGCCGAACGGGATCTCGCTCCATCCCTCGGTCGCGTCCTCGACCTGTGGAGAAATCGTCCGCGGCCAGCGGGCGATGACCTCTTCATGACGCCGCAACACGCCGGCCCGCGACCCCGTTTCTTCGACAACCGCCCGCAGGAGTTTTTCCGGAAGGTCGGGATCGGCGTGGCCGCTGAGGGCGATCTCCGCCAGACGAAGAAGGTCAGACAGAGGCCTCTCCCATTAACGCGGCGCGTGCCGCTTCGCGGTCCGGGTACACCGAGGCATACTGCACCAGACCCATGATCTCGAAGGTCTTCGAAATCGTGGGTGTCAGGTTGCAAAAGGCGAGCCGGCCTTTCTCGTCCATCAGCTTTTCGAGGATCTCCAAGAGGATCGAAACGCCGATGGAGTTGATGATGCGGGTTCCGTCGAGATCGATCAACAGCGTGTTGGAGCCCTGATCCATCAGACCGGTCGCCGCATCGGCGATCGCCTGCCCACCCTCATTGTTGATGTAGCCGGTTGCCGAGATGAGACCGACTTCTTCCGACAGCATTTCGCTCGATACCTTGATTCGTTCTTCGTTCATGGTGCACTCTCCACATACTTGCGCATTGAGACTATGGTCATTCCTGGTTCGGATCGGATCTCAACCTCATCCATCAGCTCGCGGATCAAGGTCAGACCCCAACCTCGTTTTGAAGCGCTGCCGAGAACTCGTGATGGGCTGTTTTGCGGCGCCGTGGCCGGATCGAAACCCTCTCCGTGATCCTCCACCTCGATCACCAGGCACGGATTCGCAGCGTGGTCATCATCGCTCAGCCGAACGGTCACCGGACCGCCCCCATGCTCGATGGCGTTGAGGCACGCCTCGACCACGGCGACGCTTGCGGCCTCGACATGGGTCTGCGGCATTCCCAGGGCCGCGCCCAGGGTTTCCACGGCTTTTGCTGCCACGAGCTCCACGTTAGGCACCACAGGTAGGTGCAGCACCACCTCCATGATGAGCCTACAACTGTAGCAGAACTCGTGTCAGCGTCCACGCCAACCGAATATGTTGAATGGGGATATCGAGGTTCAGGTTCACCGCATATGCTGCGGTCGCAGCAAAAGCTGTCATTGCGGCAAACGCCGAGTATCGCTGGAGCGCCAGTGACCTCATCAAACAACCTCCGCCTCGCTGTTCCGCAAGATGTGTGCCAGCCATCGGGCAGGACTGGCGGGAGCAAAAGGTTGCAAATTACAACATGCCGTAGGCTAAGGCATACAGATTGTTGTGGATGTAATTTATAGGTAACGAGTTAACTCAGTTGATGCTTTCTGCATCATATGTCGCAAAACGCTGCAACTTGCGATAGAGCGTGGTCCGGTCGATGCCGAGAATGCGGGCGGCCTCCTGGCGATTCCCCTCCACAGCCTGCAACACGCTCTCTATGTGGCGCCGCTCCACCTCGTTCAGGCTTAACAGCCCGGGCGAGCGCGTCTCATGGTCACCTTCGATCTCGAGCCGTAGGTCGTCGATGGTGATGATCTCTCCGGGAGCGAGTGCGATCGCCGCCTGGATCGCGTTCTCGAGCTCGCGCACGTTGCCGGGGAAGGGATGACTCATGAGGGCTGCAAGTGCTTCGTGCGACAGGAGGAGACCCGGACGCCCGAACTTCTCGCCGTAAAGCTCGAGAAAGTGGCGAGCCAGCAGAGGGATGTCACTACGGTGGTCACGGAGCGGAGGTACCTCGACCACCACGACCCGCAGGCGGTAATAAAGGTCCTGCCGAAACTCGCTTCTCTCCACCATTTCCTCGAGGTTCTGGTTGGTGGCGGTGACCAGGTGAATATCGACCGGGATTCGCTCGCGGCCGCCGAGGCGCTCGAACTCGCGTTCCTGCACCACCCGAAGGAGCTTCGCCTGCAAGGAGAGCGACAGATCACCGACCTCGTCGAGGAAAAGCGTGCCCCCATCGGCGAGCTCGATCTTTCCGTGGCGGCGCTGAACTCCGGTAGCCACACCCTCCTCGATGCCGAAGAGCTCCGACTCGAGCAGAGTCTCGGGCAGCGCGGCGCAGTTGAGGGGAACGAAGGGACCCGACGCCCGATCAGAGAAGGAATGAAGGAGTTGGGCTACCCGCTCCTTGCCGACGCCGGATTCGCCGCGCACCATCACGTTGACGCCGGTCGGAGCGGCCCGCCGCACGAGCTCCAGCATCTCCTCGATCTCAGGGCTTTCGCCAATGAACCCCTCGCGCCTCGCGACGTCTCTCAGGGCGCGGTTTTCGTCGGCAAGACGTTGTCGGTCCCGTTCGATGGCCGCCACGCGGCGACCGGTGGCGACCGCAGTCGCCACCATGCTGGCCATCGACAGCAGAAAACGGGAATCACCGTCCGAAAAGGGGGCTCTGCTCTCTCTCGTCTCCTTGTCCGCGAGGACCACCATTCCAAGGATCTTTTGCTGCCACAGCATGGGTGCGGCAATGAGCTCGAAGGGCGGCTGATCGGTTGTGCGTTGGCTGTGGACCACCCGGCCCGCCGCGAGCTCTTCGAGCATGTTGGAGTCGAAGTATGAACGAATCACTTCGACACTCTGCGGCAGGTGAACCGACCGCACCACGGCCTCTTGGCCCCCCGGATGAAGCGTGCTCACGAATCCCGATCCGGCGTCAAGGGTTCCCACGGCTCGCTGCAGCAGCTCTTCGACCAGCTCCTCTTCAGAGAGGACACCGCCGATGGTCAGCGAGAGGTCGACCAGTGTTTCGAGCTGCAGCCCGCGCCAGTTGCGATCGAAGGAGTCCATGGCTGGTCAAGTGTACCGTTATCTTTGGTATCTGGCCCGCACATCTCACCGGGTTTCGTAGCGAGGGCGGCGAAGCGCAAGTATCCGCTGGGATTGTCGCGAATCGGGCGACGCAGTCGTAGCAGAGCTACATCGAGGAGCACAATTTGCGACAAGCACGGCGGGACGCAGCGATTCGCCGTCCCTAGTGTACCCCGCCACAATTGGAGTGGTATTCGGTCGCCGATGCATCCATCCTGCCTGCACTTCGCTTCCTCAACATACATAAGGTATGTATCGGTCGCGAAGCACAGGCAGGAAGGCGCCTCGGCGCCCTCGATACTACACACCAATTATGGCGGGGCACACTAGTAGACACCCGGTGAGATGTGCGGGTTAGGGATTGGTCTGGGTCGAACCCGCCTCGACCGTGCTTCCGGCGGCGTCGTGGGCTTTCTCATCAGTCAAGGCATTTGCGGTCATCATCGCCAGCGCGAGACTGATGATGTACACCCCGATGATGAGCTTCGCCAGGCTCAGCCGGGGCTGCGCCGGAACATCTCGAGGCGCAACCGAAGAAGATCCTGGATGGGTGTTTATTTGGCTCAATCGTTCCCCGCCATCGCTTATCGCAAGACCAATGCCAGTATTTGTCCAGATAATGCGCACCATCGAGTGTCCAAAGATGCCCCATCCGGAGGCATCTGTCTCGAACTCGTACGCCAATCTCCGAGAGACATCGCCCGGTCTTCTCACCGGGTTGGAGTACAATGCGCGGCCGAGAAGATGACGATCGATTGTGGGGTCCTGCATGGGGAAGATGTCCTGGATAGCTGAGATCGCGGTGATCGCTGTGGTCAGTGTGCCGGCCCTGCTGGCGGCGCCACCGGCGGCCGCCGGCGATGACCGGCCGTCGGTGTTGGTGATTACGGTCGATGCTCTCCGTGCGGATCATCTCGGGGTTTACGGCTACGGCCGTCCGACCTCGCCCAACATCGACCGTCTCGTGTCCCAGGGTCTGCTCTTCGAGCGGGCGTGGACTCCCGAACCTCTCACCGGCCCGGCGATGTGCTCGATGATTACCGGGATGCCGCCGCACGAGCACGCGGCGACCCGCAACGGGCTGCGAATGGAGGCCGGCCTCGACTCGCTTCCAAAGATCCTCGCCCGCAATGGTTGGAGTACCGCGGGATTCGTCGGAGCCTGGACGCTCAAGAACAACCTGACCCTTCTCGGCGACCACTTCGAGACCTACGGCGAACGGTTGCGGCGGCGGCGCTGGTTCGGCGTTATCAACAGTGAGGCCAGCGGTGAGGATCTCACGAGCGATGCCCTCGCGTGGGCAACCCAGCACCACGACGAGGATGGTGGGCGACCGTTCTTTCTCTGGGTGCATTACATTGAGCCCCACGCTCCCTACCGGTTCCACGAGGAGTATGCCGAACGGTTGGGCGTCAACGAAGGCAAGCTGACCCGGGTTGACCGCTACGACACCGAAATTGCGGCGGTCGACACGGCGATCGGCCGGCTGCTTGAAGGCATCGAAGAGCTGGTGGCGGACGACAATTTGGTGATCGTCTTCACCGCCGACCACGGTGAAAGCCTCGGCGATCACAACTACTGGGGCCACGGCCGCTATCTGTACGAGCCGTCATTGCGGATTCCTCTCGGCATCGTGTGGAAGGGGAGGATCCGCGCCGGCGTCGCATCCTCTCAGGCGACGCTTCTCGATCTCGCTCCGACCCTCCTCGATCTCGTGGGAGTGCCCGCGCCTGAGGAGATGACTGGTCGCAGCTGGGCATCGGCGGCGCGCGGCGGTGATGCGCCGCCAGAGCGAACTCACTGCTACCAGGCTCATCGCGGGGCAGTCCACGGCGGTACCCATGACAGCGACCAGAAGCGTTCCAAAGGCCTGCTTGCGGTCGGAGTGATCGACGGCGACCGCAAGGAGATCCTGCGCATTATCGCCAGCGAACACCTGAGCTTCGACTTCAGCAAGGATCCGGGCGAGCTCGACAATCTGGTAACCATCGACTCGGCGCCATCCGAAGCCCTCCTCGAGTGCCTCGGAACCGTGTCACAGGCCCTCGGCGCCCTTGACCGTCTGGCTACCCAAAAGCTCGACGATGAGACCGTCGAACAGCTCAAAGCCCTCGGCTACCTCGAATAATAAAGGCCGCCCGAAAGGGCGGCGCTAAGAAACATGGCGGGGCCGACGAGACTCGAACTCGCGACCTCAGGCGTGACAGGCCTGCGTTCTAACCAGCTGAACTACGACCCCGCATTTCAAAATCGCCTTGGGTTGGTGGGAGGTGGGGGATTTGAACCCACGACCCCCTGCGTGTAAAGCAGGTGCTCTAACCCCTGAGCTAACCTCCCAAACGGATGACCGTTGGGAGCGACATCGTAGAGGTCATAGGATTGCGTGTCAAGGTCATCCGGAGGCGTGGGTCCGCTAGACTTCATTTCCCACCAGTTTCCAGCTACGACCGTCGATGCACCTCACCCAGCGGTGTTTGCTCGCTTCGGGGTGCTCGACGTGCTGTCAAGTACGCCTCCGCGTCCCTCAGCTCGAAAACGCCACATCTCACGACATCTCGCGGACCTCGTAACGCGACGTGATGAGAAACACGGGCTAGGTCATCTATGATCTCACCATGGTGCGAGTGGTTCTCGGTCTCGGCGGCAATGAGGGTGACTGCCGAATGGCGTTCTCCGAATGCCTCGCAGCGCTGGCCGCGGAGGGGCGCGTCATTGCCGTCTCCAGGTTGTGGCGAACGCGACCGGTCGGCCCGCCGCAACCCGACTATC
>PVMK01188587.1_pt1 | contig 11541 bp, 11 predicted proteins | sample 1853481 | NCBI WGS metagenome assembly PVMK01 (sample SAMN08533507, study PRJNA380276) | Marine sediment metagenome, whole genome shotgun sequencing project. | reverse complement strand
TGACTATATTTACAGCTTTGTGGATTTCAGCAGGACTCACCAGGAAAATCTCAGCCCTGAAACTTCGATTTGAATACGGATGGTCTCCTTTGATGGAGAGCCTGGATCTCCCCATGATGATTTCCTTCCATTCACGTCGCTGGCAGCAAAGGCAAAGGATCAGTGAGTGCATTTTGTGCATCTGTACTCCAAGAAGCGGACTATAAAGTTGGATTATACACTTCTCCCCATTTAAAGGATTTTGAAGAACGTATGCAAGTGAATCAACATCCAATTCCCCGTCAAACCCTGGTTGAATATGTGACTGAGATTAAAGGTGCAGTTGAAAAAGTACCTGGATTAACAACTTTTGAGATTATGACAGGGCTGGCTTTTATATATTTTTCCCGGGAAAAGGTTGATATCGCTGTTATAGAGGTTGGATTAGGCGGCCGCTTAGACGCCACGAATATCATTACACCCCTGGTATCGGTGATCACATCCCTTTACCTGGACCATGTCTCAATACTGGGTGATACCCTTGAGCAAATTGCGTCTGAAAAAGGGGGGATCATCAAACCTGGAATTCCGGTCATTTGTGCTCCCCAGGAGCCCAAGGCTCTGGAAGTCATTCGTACTATCGCCCGGGCAAACGGATCAAAATTGGTGGAGATCAAGAGAGATTATCCTTATTCTGTTGTCTCAAAAAGCCTTAAAGGCCAGGATTTTCAAATAGATTTGCCAGATGACGAGTCGGGTACTAGTTTCTGGATACCTTTACTGGGTGATTACCAGGTTATCAATGCTGTGACAGCTTTTGCCACTTTGATTGAGTTAGATCATTTTGGATTTTCTATGGATATTCCCACGATCAGGGATGGATTTTCGAGAACGTTTTGGCCGGGAAGATTTGAGGTATTGAGGAAAGAACCTCCTGTGATCGTGGATTCAGCCCATAATCCAGCATCGATAGGAAAACTCAGAGAAACCATAAACGAATTCTTCCCGGACCAAGAACTGATTCTTGTCTTTGGCATTTCTGAAGATAAACAGTTGGATGGAATGTTCACAGAAATATTACCCCGAACGGCTCATTTAATCTGCACCCAGGCAGATCATCCCCGGGCGATGGATCCTGAAAAGATGGCAGGTCTGGCCCGGGCATATGACTGTGAGGTGACCTCAATATCAAATGTCGGAGAAGCATTCGCCAAAGCTTTGAGCCTGGTTGATCAGGGGCAAGTAGTAGTTGTCGCAGGAAGCATCTTTGTTGCTGCCAGCGCCAGGATCGCCTGGTTTGAGAATCTGGATACTTAATCTACTCGCAGGCATTTTCCAGATGCTCTTCAAAAGTAAGGGCAAAGTTGTGGCTTCCTGAACCATCACAGGCTGCTCTGAAATAGAGGAAGTTTGTTTGGGCAGGGTTGGCGACTGCTTGTAGAGCATTTAGACCTGGATTACAGATCGGTCCGGGAGGCAGCCCCGCATTAAGATAGGTATTATAGGGGGATTGATATTTTAGATCTTCCAGTGACAGGGGATTGGTCCACCAACTGTTTTGGTTTGAGTTGTACCCCAGGGCATACTGCACTGTCGGATCAGCCGCCAACTGAAATTCCTGATGCAAACGATTCAAGAACACAGATGCGATCAAAGGCATTTCTTCATCAAGAACAGCTTCCCTTTCAATGATAGATGCCAGGATCACGGCCTGATGTAAGTCCAAGCCCTGATTTGAGAGTTGATCTTCCAGATCAGGCGTTATTTGATCAATAAATTGCTGATAAAACAAATCCACCAGCTCAGCAGCCTGAATATCCCTTTTTTACAACATAGCTGCCAGGATTGAGGTATCCTTCCTTATCCCCGGCTCTCACAATTTCCATAAATACTTCCCGGGAAATAGTTAATCCCAACTGTTTTAAGCTGTCTCCTATTTCTTCAGCCCGCCATCCTGCCAGAATGGTTACGGTGGTTTTTAAAGGCTGAGGATTTCCCAATTGGTTGGCGATTTCCAACTCAGTCATTCCCGACGAGAATTGGTACTCCCCCGGTTGGATCCTTGTGTCCAGGCCTGAATAAATTAAATAAGCCCGAAATGCCTGGATGTGTTTTATCAAATTAAGTTGGCTCAAGCCGTTGAGAATGGTTTCCAGTGATTCCCCGGGCTCAATTGGAAAAATGAACTCAGTCGATTGGGGATAAATCGGTTGAAAAAGCTGATCTTTTGATAATAATAAAATAATCGACTGAGAATATAGTTTGCTTGTTGAGAGATTCGGATTTGGTGGGCCAAATAGTTCAGAAGTCCGTGAAGGAATACTGAAAATCAATCCCAGTAACAGGCATAATAAAACCAGCAACAGGAGCAATATGCTGCCGGCAACGAATTTTTTCCCGGCAGAGTTCTTATACGTTTTCATTCATTTCATCGTCCATCTGAGAATTCAAATAGGATTGCAGGATTACCGTGGCTGCCAGATCATCCAGATGCCCGGCTCTTTTTGCCCGGGTTACACCCATTTTTCTTCTGGCATTTTGAGCTTCCTGGGTACTTCCGTACTCGTTCCAGAGTTGAACCGGGATATTGCCCTGCAATGTAAGCTCATCCCTGAGGCGAATCGATTTTCTTCCCTGGAAACTGGGTTCTTCATCCAATTCATCTGGATGCCCCAGGATTATCAGGACTGCACCTTGTTCCACAGCTGTGCTTATAATTTTAAATGCATCTTTTGTTCTGGAATGGTGTTCAATTACAGCCAGGGGAGAAGCAATGGTCTGGGTGGGGTCGCTGATAGACAAACCAATCCTTTTTTCTCCTGGATCAATCCCCAGGATTCTACCGGCATCTTTAATCATCTGATTATCCGCCTTCCTCGATAATTCTGATCCGAAATGGTAATACCGGAATTCTCATCCACCAGGATGGAATTACCTGAATATCAGGAAGAAGATCAAGATCCAGGGAATTCTTGAGAAGTTTTTCTGCATCTGCCGGGTTTTTTCCCAGGACGGTTTGAATTATTTTTTGGTTATTGAATACCCGGTATTCATTCCAGGAAACTTGCATATCCCAGTGGTCAATTAGATCCGTTCCAAGTTCCGGCTCGGAAAGGTGAGTGAGACTGATAGTATCCAGCGCGGGCTCGAAGGATCCTCTTGTATAAAGAGCATTCACCACCTGTTCAGCCAGGCTTATCAGATCGCTCCCAGTGACGTAGGAGAAGTTGTACTGGCCAATATTGGTCAATGTTAATGTATTACCGGCAGAACCAATTTCTGGCTGGTAGGTTGCTAGGGTGATCTCGCTGCTTTCAGGCCGCGCACTTAATAATATATCCCCGTCATCCAACTGGCGTGTTGCCCGTTCAAGGGCTATTTCGCTCAGAGCTGAGGAAAGGTGCAAACCCGCTTGGATTCGATCTTTATCACTTGGTGCTGGAACAATAATATCCTCACCACCTGATGTGGGTGAAGGATTATTCACGGATAATTCTGCCCCTAAATCTTGGTTTATCCTGTTGATCATATTTTCCGGCAGATTTGACAGTATTCCAGGTTCCAGGGCTTCAATTGGCAGGCTGATCTGAGCACCTCTACCCTCAGGTGTAGTTCCTGAACCCACAGTAATAAAAAGGGGAGAGTTTTCTTGAGAGGTGCTGAGGATGGTGTTGAGGGGTATATGAATGGACCTTTCCCCTAAATTTGTGAAAACAACTTCACCCCTGGCATATTCTGAAGGAATTGGCAGAGTTCCAGTAGTAGGCAATGATATCTGATCCTCAACTATGATCTCCAGAACCCGGGAAGGGATAATGCCAGATATATTGATGGCTTCCTGATCCCGGATTGCCTGAATGGGGATAATAATTTCTCTCTTATTTGATCCGGCAGATAAATATACTGTGGCACTAGGGAGCAAAGTAGCGCCAATTGCCAGAACTGCCGCAACAGCCAATGTAAATAACAGGATTCGCCCCCAGGGGGGCAGCTGATGCCCTCTGTTTTTTTCATCTTTTTCAATGATTGGATTTTCTCGGGGCTGCTGGGATCGAAGGACTACTTCCTGTCTGATAAATTCCCTGAAAGATTTCCCCCACGGCTGGAGTTGAGCTTCAGATCGGACTTGAAAAACAGGGATTCCTGCTTCTTCAGCTTGATCTATAACTTGTTGATCTTTTGTCAGCAATGCTAATTGGCTGCCATTGGTGGAACAGTATCTTTCCAGTAGAACCAGATCCAGCCGATTTCGGAGTATTTTTCCCTCATCTGGCCACTCAAGCAGAACCCGGGGTGTTTGGGACCAATCCATTTTATCTTTAACGGATATGGTATCGTCATGTGGTTCAAGCTGGATGATTTGGGTCTTCACGCAGATATTTTACCAAATAAGGATTACCTGCGCCCGTATACGGCGCAGGGTAATAGAGGGTTTGAGAGAAAACCTCAGCTGGCCTGTTTCTTTTCGATCCACCCGCGGACGCTTTCCAGTGCTGATTCCAACTTGGAGGGATCTTTTCCACCCGCCTCGGCAAGACCTGGTCGGCCACCGCCTCCTCCCCCCACCTGTTTTGCAACAAATTGGATTAAATCTCCAGCTTTGATTCCTTTTTTGATCAAATCTTCTGTGACAGCTGCGATTATACGTGGAGAGCCATCTACGATTGTTCCAAGGACAACCACCCCATTTTTAGGAACCTGCTGTCGGAAGCGGTCGGCTGCTATACGCATAATTTCAAGATCGGTGTCTTCCATTATCTGGGCCAGAAGATTGATACCGGCAATTTCACTCATTTTTTCAAGTGCCTGATTTAATTCGATCAAGGCTAGTTTTTGAGCTAATTTATCACGGGATTTTTCAGCCTTTACCTTAATATCCAGAGCTGCCTTGGTTTGAAGGGCGACCTGATCGGATCCCGTTGTCAAAAATCCAGCCGCAGTTTTGAGTTCCTGGAATCTGCTTTGAACCAGTTGATAGGCGGCTCTGCCAGTGACTGCTTCAATTCTCCGGATCCCAGATGCTGTGCTGGATTCACTCGTAATTAAGAATAATCCAACCTGACTGCTACGCTGACAGTGAGTTCCACCACATAGTTCGTAGGAGAAATCACCCATTTTGATCGTTCGTACCACATCTCCGTATTTCTCTCCAAATAATGCCCGGGCTCCTTCGTCAATTGCCTCCTGGATGGGTTTATCTGTGATATCGAGTAAATGATCTTCCAGAATCCGCCGATTGACCTCTTCTTCAACAGCCCTTATTTCATCGTCGCTCAACCCCTGGTTGTGAGTGAAGTCAAAGCGCAAATGATCAGGCGCGACCAATGATCCTGCCTGGCGGGCATGTTCTCCTATTATTTTATCCAGGGCTGCATGCAGCAGGTGAGTGCCGGTGTGGTTGCGAATGATATCAAGCCGACGATCTCGATCCACCCTAGCTGTTGCCTTATCCCCTGTAGCTGGGGACCCTTTGGATACCGTCCCCAAGTGGAGGATCATTCCTGCAGCTGGTTGATATATATCTGTAATATCTATTTGCCAATTCTTTCCAGAAATAAATCCCGTATCTGATACCTGTCCGCCGGATTCTATATAGAAAGGAGTAGCGGGCAAGATCACTCCTACTGAGTCTCCCTCATTGGCGGATTTTGTAATAATTCCGTCCTTGATCAATGCCAGGACAGTTCCGGAAATAGATAATCCCTCATAAGGGTTGTAGGCTACGCCTCCAGAATCCAGAAGATCTTTATCCTGGAGTGAGCTGAGCAATTCCCGGAAGAGCTCCACTTCTTCACCACCAACATCTCCCATTGCCTGACCGGCGCCAGAGTTGATCCGGTGACGTTCCATTGACTGGAAAAATCCTTCTTCATCAACATCCAACTTTCGCTCTCTAGCGATATCCCGGGTTATTTCCAGCGGCATACCATAAGTTGTGTATAGATTGGCTGCTTTTTCACCGGAAAGAATACCCTCATCCTGGATTTCATCAAGCAGATCCTCAAGGTAATGGGTAGCATTTTCAAGGGTTTTCTGGAATTGTTCCTCTTCCCTGGTAATGGTATCCATGATGATCTTGCGGTTCTGTTTTAGTTCCGGATAAGCGTCCTGGTAAATGTCAACAACTACGGCAGCAATTTTTCCAAGGAAGGTAGATTGCAGATCCAGGTGACCTCCGAAACGATATCCCCTGCGGATGATCATGCGGCAGACATAATTGCGCCCAAGGTTTCCGGGAACAACTCCATCCGCGATCAGGAATGCGGCAGCTCGAGCATGGTCGGCAATGACCCGGTAGGGAGTGAAATTCTCTTCCCTTTCCTGATCAGAATGCCCGGTTAAATTTTGGACAGCTTCGATCAGAGGGAAAAACAAATCTGTCCTGTAATTGGAATCTACCCCTTGAAGAATAGCCACCACCCTGTCTAATCCTAAACCGGTATCAACGTGCTTGGAGGGCAGGGGGTCCAAAGTTTCGGAATCTTTTCGATTGTATTGGATAAAGACAAGATTCCAGATCTCTGTAAACCTGTCTGTATCCAGTATGGCGGCATCGGTTATGGGACCCTCTTCCGGTCTGCAGTCATAATGGATTTCTGAACTGGGACCGCAAGGACCGGTGTTGCCCATTTCCCAGAAAAGGTCCTTTCTTCCCAGATAAAAGAGTTGATCCTTTGAAAATCCAGGCTGTTCTGACCAGAACTTGGCTGCTTCCTCATCTGTGGGTATCTTTCCCAGTTCGTCCTTAAATACGGTGGCATAAAGCCGGTTTTTGGGCATCTTCCAGACCTCGGTTAGCAGCTCCCAGGCATAAGCTATGGCTTCTTTTTTATAGTAATCACCGAAAGACCAATTTCCCATCATCTCAAAAAAGGTATGGTGGGTGTCATCTTGCCCCACGTCCTCCAGGTCATTATGTTTGCCAGCCACCCGCATGCATTTTTGTGAGTTTGTCGCCCTTTTATAGTCCCGTTTATCGGTTCCTAAAAAAACATCCTTAAACTGCACCATGCCGGCATTCGTAAATAGCAGAGTGGCGTCACCACCAGGTACCAGAGAAGATGAGCGGACGAATTTATGTTCTCTATCTGTAAAAAAGTCGATATACGATTGCCGGATCTCGTTACCAGTTAATTTTTTATTTTTCATCACAACACCTTGTTTATTATTCCAAAAAGAAAACCCGGACGGTCCTTCAGTCCAGGCTGACATCGTTAACTCAAGGATCACACACTGATTACTCCAGTGAACGGCTGCCCGGCTCTGTCAGCATGTCTGAGGCGGCTGCGCAGCCGATTACGGCAGCCGCCTGGAAAGCAGCGGCCGGCACTTTTTGATCCAAAATGTTATTTGATAAAGGCTTGTAACTCATGGGTATTATTATACTGGATTGTCGATTTCGGGGCTAGACTTCAAGGTAAGAAGTAAGAAATATTCTGAGACTAGATCTTAAGAAGAGACTATCCGGACAATCTATCTCATTCAGATATGGTAGAATTTTTACGGTTTATTCATCCAGATCATGCTCTCATGAGATGGATCGAAAATAGAAGTAAACCATATCCTGGAGGATCATGACAGATAACGGAAACTTAAGACGGATAGTGCTCGATGTATTAAAACCCCTGGAACCCGACATCGTGGATTTGGTTAGAAAAATATCCACTATCAGTGGAGTTGATGGTGTTAACATCACCATTTATGAAATTGATCACCACGTAGAAAATGCCAAGATTACTGTTGAGGGGGAACAATTATCCTATCAGGAGCTAAAAGACCTGATTGAGGAAAGCGGGGGAGCAGTCCATTCCATCGATGAGGTTGCAGCTGGAAAAAGAACCGTAGAAGAAGTCAAGACCCATCAAGACTAAGCATGAAAAAAAACCGTTTTCGGTGGTCAACCATTCCTGAGTTCCTGGAAGAAATCCAAACTTATAATAAAATTATGGGCATATCAGAAATTGCCCGGCGATATTTTGCCATGAACGCCTTTGATGGTGTTTTAACGACGATAGGTGTTTTGGCCGGCAATTACCTGGCTGGTGTTCGGGACTTATCGATTCCTATCCGGACTGGGATTGCCACATCCATCGCCATGGGGATATCGGGTTTGTGGGGAGCATATCTAACAGAAACTGCGGAACGACAGCGGGAACTTTCTGAATTAGAAAAAATATCGTTGATCGACCAGACTAATACTTCAATTGGGAGAGCATCCCGATTTGCGGTGATTGTTGTTTCAATTGTAGATGGCCTGGCACCAGCTCTGGCATCCATGATCGTTCTAATCCCATTATTTCTGGGAACGTTGATCGACAATCCTGTGCTCAGCTATGCCCTTGCCGGAGGAACGGCGTTATTATGTCTTTTTGGTCTGGGAATGTTCCTGGGGAAAGTTTCTGATAAAAACCTGATCGGGTTTGGAATAAAAACCCTTCTGGCAGGCCTGGTGGCGATCGCGATAAACTTTTTACTTGGCGCAGAATGAGCAATCTCCCCCGAGGAAAATCTAAAATGAAAAGATTCCTATACATCACAGTGTTTGTATCAGGGATGACAACACTGGGAATAGAATTTGCGGCCTCAAGACTGCTGGGCAGCGTATTTGGTACCAGCAACCTGGTCTGGGCCGCAATCATTGGTCTGATTTTGATCTATCTGACTGTTGGTTATTACCTGGGAGGTAAACTGGGCGGATAAATATCCCAGGCATGATGTCTTTTATACGATCCTGGTCTGGGGTGCCTTTACTGCAGGCCTGGTTCCCTTTGTTGCCCGGCCCGTTCTTATAGCGGCTGCAGATGCATTTGATCAGCTCCAGGTAGGTGTGCTCCTGGGGGCATTTTCAGCAGTATTGGTGCTGCTGATCATACCGATAACTTTATTGGGGACAGTCTCGCCTTTTGCCATTCGCCTTGTATTAACAAACTCACAGGAAGCCGGGCGAACAGCCGGAGAGATCTATGCCATCTCAACTCTGGGTTCATTCCTGGGAACTTTCACACCGGATTTATTGCTGATTCCCTGGTTGGGAACCCGGCTTACATTTGTGGTTTTTTCTGTGACATTATGCTGTTTTGGCCTGATAGGGTTAAAACTGCATTCTGGATGGCGGTCGGTACTGAAATGGATCTGGATGCCTGTATTGATCATCCTGATGGGTGTCGTTTGGGGATCAGGTCCGATAAAAGAGACCGCACATCAGATCTATGAAAAAGAATCTTCCTATAATTACATCCAGGTGCTGGAAGAAAATGGTTATCGATACCTGCGCCTGAATGAAGGTCAGGGAATCCATTCAATTTACCACCCTGAGCAATACGGATTTTGGGGAACATGGATGCAGGTGTTGGCGGCTCCTTTTTTTAACCCGACGCCATATTTACCCGGGGATGTGGAGGACATGGCGATAATAGGATTAGCTGCTGGGACCTCAGCCCACCAGGCAACCCTAGCATTTGGCCCGCTGCCGATTGACGGTTTTGAAATTGATAGCGAAATCATTAAAATTGGCCAGGATTATTTTGCGATGACTGAAGATAATCTCAATCCAATCGCCCAGGATGGACGTTGGGGGTTGAATCACAGCGGGAAACAATATTCTCTGATCAGCATAGATGCTTACCGCCCTCCTTATATACCCTGGCATTTGACTACCCGGGAGTTTTTCGGGAGTGTATATGATCACCTGGATCACGACGGGGTATTGGTTCTGAATGTAGGCCGCACACCAGAGGATGAAGAATTACTGGCAGGACTGGTGGCAACCATCCAAACAGTCTTCCCATCAGTTTATGTGATGGATGTCCCGGCTACATACAACTCCATGATATATGCGACTGTACAGGTAACTCAATGGCAGAATCTGGAAGATAATTTAGCCCTGTTACAAGACCTTGAATATGTAGAACCCATCCTGGTCCAATCAGTCAGAATTGCTCTTGCGAATCGAAGGCAGCTCCCGACTGGTGGAATGATTTTTACAGACGATAAAGCACCGATTGAGTGGATCACCAATCAAATGGTGTTAAATAATATCCTGAACGATCCGGCGCTCCTGGGAGAATAGCAGTATGAATATCCTCAAAAAGATATTGAACGTTCTTGTAAGTGGTGCAGTACCGATAATGATCAGTGGATTATCGATCCTGATTTTATTAAGTCCCATGTTTATGAATCTGGAATATAACCGGCCAAATTTCCCTGGGGATAACTATGGGTTCTCAACTGAAGAACGTCTCATATTTGGGAACCAGACCAGGCGTTATTTGGTCACCAGTATGGGCCTGGATGACCTCAGGGAACTGAAATTCGCAGATGGGGATCAGATCTATACTGAAAGTGAGCTGACCCATCTTGAGGATGTGAAAGTCGTTCTTCGGGGTGCGCTGCGAGTTTTTGCAGGGGCTGTCGCGGTTTTGACGCTGGGCGGCACAGTGGCAAATACCCAGAATTGGAAAGATGATTTCCTGACGGCTATATTCCGGGGAGGGAAAATTACTACTGGACTTTTAATTATTATCTTGTTATTGACTCTGGTAAGTTTTCAATCTCTGTTTACTAATTTTCATTTGATATTCTTTGAAGGGGATAGCTGGCTATTTTATTATTCTGATACTTTGATCCGGCTTTTTCCAATCCGCTTTTGGCAGGATATTTTCCTGCTGTTTGGTCTGGCTACCCTGGCTGGTGGGATCATTTTGGGTTGGGTGCTGCCCGCCTGGATCTTACGTTCCAAGAAAAGTGATCCAGGTACTGATAAGTCTGGATAAGGTATTAGCGATAAAAAACAAAAAAAGGCAGCAAAATTTTAGGATGCACCCTGTAAACCGGACAAATAAATAAAGGCCTTCTTTAGAGTAAGATAAAAAACTGCCGGTATTCATTCATGGGCGTCAGTTTATTGATCAATGTATTTATACTTAAGATAAAGAATAGATTTTCCCTTCCTACTAGACTATAGACCATCCCAGACAAGGATTGAAATCCTCAGAGTGGACATCCAGCTGTTTGTGCTGGATGTCCGAGCGTCAATCTTCATTGACGCTTAGGCTATTGTAGATCAATCAAATCAGAAGAAAGTTAACGTCCCTAAAGAGGGACGTTTGGCGAAGCCCCTCTGAGGACTTTAGTCCCTGAGGAAAGATAAACAAACACCTCTCAAATCAAAATCTACTGCCTTTTTTTGTTTTGGACAATCGATGATCAAGCTCCAAACTTTTTCAGCCGTCCAGCATGCGCCAGAGCCAGTGACATAGTCTCAACGGCCGGGAAAGTTCCCAACCCACCTCTAGCACAATTCCTCTCGGTAAATGATTTTTCCAAGTCTGTTCGGTGTGTCTTAGGAGCCCATAGCAAAAATGGTACTGGATGCCAGGAGTGAGATTTGAGCAGCGCCGGCGTGGAATGGTCTCCGGTGATGATTAACACATCCGGGTTCAGATCTAATAAAATCGGCAAAGCCTGATCAACTTCTTCAATGATTTTTGCCTTGGCATCAAGATTGCCATCCTCGCCGTAACTATCGGTCTTTTTGACGTGAATAAAGAAGAAATCGTATTT
>PVMK01117745.1_pt1 | contig 11542 bp, 14 predicted proteins | sample 1853481 | NCBI WGS metagenome assembly PVMK01 (sample SAMN08533507, study PRJNA380276) | Marine sediment metagenome, whole genome shotgun sequencing project. | reverse complement strand
CTTCTGTCAACCCCGATTCCGATCGGCCCGGACACGCTCGGCCTCTTGCCCCAAACGGCTGTCGCACCCCTATTTTGTCGGCCGACCGGTGGACAGGAAGCGCCGGCGCCACCCACTCGGAGTGACGGAAGTGAACTGGGAATACCTGCACCTCGTGACGCACCCCTTCGCGATCGTGCTGCCGATCGTGGGCGTGACCGTGGGGCTCGTGGGGTGGGTCGCGGGTCGGGAGGAGCTGGAACGCTACGGGCTCATCTCTCTCCTGATTGCGGCCGTAGCGGCCATCCCCTCGTACATCACGGGGATCTCGACGGCAGACGAGGTGGCGGCCCGCACGTTCGTGGAGCCGGGCCTGGTTCAGGATCACCGGACGTGGGCCACGTGGGCAGCGATCACCCTCGTCACATGCGGCATCTTCGCCGGGTTCTCGATGGCCCAGCCGAAGGACCAGCGCCTGCGGCGGTTCGTCCTCATCGTCGGCCTCCTGGCCGCCGGGCTCGTCGGATACTCGGCGTTCCGTGGCGGGAAGATCGTGCACGGCGAGGAGCCGGAGGCTTCCGAGGCCGTCGCCGTCACGGTGATTGAAACACTTTCACACCCGGAGGCATCGTGAGCCCGACGGTACCCGATCTTCCCGTACTGATCGGAAAGGGACGCGACGAGCCTCACCCCGTATCGCAATCCCAGGTCACGATGACCCAGCTCATGGACCCACAGGACGCCAACCTGACGGGAAACGTGTTCGGAGGCGTCATCCTGGCTGCGGTGGACCGGATCGCCTACGTGTGCGCCACCCGTCACGCCGGCCGGCCCTGTGTCACTGCCAGCTTCGACCAGGTCGACTTCCGCTCGCCGATCCAGATCGGGGAAGTTGTCACGGTACGGGCTTCGGTGAACACGGTCGGGCGCACGTCCATGGAGATTGGCGTGCAGGTCACAGCGGAGCCCGTCACAGGCGGAGAGAGCCGGCACACGAACTCCTGCTACGTCACGATGGTGGCACTCGACCCCGACGGGCGGCCGTGCGCCGTGCCCAAACTGGAGATCCGCACAGAGGATGAGTACCGGCGTTACCGGGACGCGGAGGAGCGCCGGGCGGCGCGTCTCGAGCTGGCGAAGAGAAGGCGCTTGCGGAGGGAGAACAGGTCGGGCAGCTAGCTCCTGGGCCGGACCCGCGGGTCAGAGCAGGTTGACCAGCCCGTAAAAGAGCAGCGCCGCGCCGCTCATCGCCGCACACTGCGCCACGATCTGCTTCGGCGGCATCTCGGCCAGCACGCCCAGGATCGCTCCCAGTCCGATCGCGGCCGCCAACAGTATTCCGAGTACCATTCGCGCTCCTGTCACTGGACGGCGCTCCGAACGCCGCCACCCGTTTCGCTGTCGTCTACGAGGGCCCGAACCGCGCCGACCCCTCGCCTCTCGTACTCCCCTTGCGCTGCAGTTGGACAAGCTCGGTCATCCCGACGCGCGCGGCAATCTCCTGACCGGCGGGTGTCGCCGCCAATCCGCCGAGCGCCGTTTCGCGGAATCGGACGTCCATCTTCGTACCCACGTCACCCATCACGTCCACGACCTGATCTACAGGGATCGGAAAGTCGAGGCCGGCCAGCGCCATTTCCGCGGACGCGACGGCGTTCACCGCAGCCGAGGCGTTCCGGTAGGCGCACGGGATCTCCACCAGACCCGCCACCGGATCGCAGATCAGCCCGAGCATCCCCTGGATCGTGAGGGCCACGGCTGTTCCCACCTGCTCGTTGCTGCCACCCTCCAACCAGGTCACCGCGGCTGCTGCCATCGCCGCGGCGCTCCCGGTTTCCGCCTGGCACCCACCGGCGGCACCCGCGATCGACGCCCGGTGGGCAATGATGATCCCCGTTCCGCCGGCCACGAGCATGGCATCGACGAGCTGCTCCTCCGCCCAGCCGCGCTCCGGCGCGAGGGTGAGCAGAACGGCGGGGACGACTCCCGCCGCACCCGCCGTAGGAGTGGCCATGATCAGGCCCATCCGGGCATTCGTCTCCAGCGTGGCGATCGCCCGCGAGAGCATCGCCGTGAATGCGTAACCGAGCAGCCGCGGCCCGTCAGCGGCCAGGCGGCCCGACCGTCCACCCGTCAGCCCAGACGGCGAAGCTCCGGTTCTTCCAGCCCCTCCTCCACCGCGCGCCGCATCACCACCAGCGCGTCCTCGATGCGCTTTCGGACCGCTTCCCGTGTGATTCCGGTCTCTTTGACCTCTCGCCGCTCGACGAAATCGGCCAATCCGAGCCCCTGCGACTCGGCTGCCTCGAACCACTCCGCGAACGAGCGAATCATCCCGAGGTCTCCACGTTCAGGCGTTCAACTGGTGGACGTTGCGGATCCAGTGCACCCACGACTGCCCCGTCAGCTCCACGAGAACATCGCCCGGCACGTCCTCGTCCGTCTCGATAGTCATCAGGGCCCGCTCGCCGCGTCCCGTCCGGTCCACGCGAACCGTCGCCACGTTCAGGCCGCGCTCCGCAATGAGGCCCGTGATACGCGCCACTGTCCCCGGCACGTCATCGGCCACGACCACGATCGTCGGCAGGGATCCCGAGATGTCCACGGAAAAGCCATCGATCTCCAGAACGCGGATCCGGCCGCCGCCGATCGAGCAGCCGGTGATCGTGATCCGCTCGTCGCCGCGCTGGACTTCGAACACGGCGCTGTTGGGGTGAGCATCCTCGCCGAGATCCACCGTGCGGAATTCGACCTCGAGCCCCTTCTCGGCCGCTTCCGTCCCGGCCTCGCGGAGCCGTTCGTCATCGGGGCGATGACCGAGGAGTCCGCCGGTGATGGCCGTGCGGGTGCCGTGGCCCTCGCCAGTCATCGCGAAGCTGCCGTGCAAGCGGACGACGGCGCGGTCCGGCATGCCGCCGAGGATCGCCTGGGCGACGTAGCCCAACCGGCACGCGCCCGCCGTGTGGCTGCTCGAAGGGCCCACCATGCGGGGGCCGAGAATGTCGAAGAGTGTGGTCATCTGTTATCTCGACAGGGCCGTAACAGAATCCAGGACCGGTCGCTCCCCGACACGCACCGGCGGCGCCAGGTGTATGTCACACGCGAAGGCGCCCCCGAGTCCCTGTCCGATCGCACTCCGTACCTCGTCCCAATCGCTCGGTGCCCCTTCCGACTCAAGCGTCGTCATCCTGACCTCATCGATCCCGCATGGCACGATGAGCCCGAAGTTAGAGAGTGGCTCGTTCGTCACATTCAGTGCGAACCCGTGCCACGTGATCCAGCGGCTCACGTGCACGCCGATCGAAGCTATCTTCCTCGCGCGGCCGCTCGCCCGATCTGCCGCGGACCGTGCGTCCTCGTCTCCGACCCACACGCCCGTGTATCCCGGGTACCGGAACCCGCGCAGGCCCAGTCCACCGAGCGCATCGATCAGCGTCTGCTCGAGCTGCCGGAGGTACCAGTGGAGGTCACGCTTCCAGCGATTCAGGTCGAGGATGGGATAGCCCACGAGCTGACCCGGTCCGTGATACGTGACATCGCCACCGCGCTCGACTTCGACTATCTCGATCCCCGCGCCCGCCAGCAGCTCCTGGGAGGCCACAACGTTCGACTCGCCTGCGCCGCGCCCCAGTGTTACGACCGGCTCGTGCTCGAGAAGAAGCACGAAGTCCTCGGACAGGTCGCCGGCGATCTTCGCCCGTGCCAGCTCCCGCTGCCATTCGAGACCGGTCGAATACGGGACCCGCCCCTCGACGGGAACCAGGTGGATGGAATTCACCGGTCTTACCGCCCGCGCGTCAGATATGGATCGCCCGATCCATCACCGCGAGCGCCGCTTCCATCACCGCCTCCGACATGCTCGGGTGCGCGTGGGCGTGCGCCGCAATTTCCTCGACCGTGGACTCGAGGGCCCGTGCCATCCCGACTTCGCCGATCAGCTCGCTCACGTTGTAGCCGATCATGTGAACGCCGAGGATCTCGCCGTACTTCTCGTCGGCGATGATCTTCACGAAGCCCTCGTTGTGACCCGCCGTCAGGGCGCGGCCGTGAGACGTGAGGGGGTACTTGCCGACCTTCACCTCGTGGCCGGCATCCCTGGCCTCGTCCTCGGTGAGGCCGATGCTCGCGACCTCCGGGTGGCAGTAGCCGACGCTGGGAATGTTGTCGTACCGCATCGGATGCTGCGCCACACCGGCAATCCGCTCCGCAGCGACGATGCCTTCGTGGGATCCCTTGTGCGCGAGCATGGGTTGTCCGGCAACGTCGCCGATCGCATAGATGCCCGGGATGCTGCTCTCACACCACTCGTTGATCTTGATCCATGGGCCGTCCATCTCGACGCCCAATGCATCGAGACCAAGGCCCTCGGTGACTGGCACCCGCCCGACGGCCATGAGGAGAACGTCGGTCTCGATCTGCTCCTCGCCCTTCTTGGACTCGACGGTGAGCATCATCGGGCTGGCTTCCCGGTCCAGCGACACGACCTTCGTGCCGGTCTTGATCGTCATACCGCGCTTCTTGAACGACCGCGCGAGGGTCTTGCCAACCTCGGCATCCGAAATCGGGACCAGCGTGTCCAGCATCTCGACCACGGTGACGTCCACCCCGAACGCGTTGAACACGTCCGCGAACTCGACGCCCACGTAGCCGCCGCCCACCACGACCATGCGCGCTGGGAGGTTACGGAGCGCCAGGGCTTCACGGCTTCCGATTACTTTGTCGCCGTCGATCTCGAAGCCCGGGAACGACGTCATCGTCGCACCGGTGGCGACGACGATGTTCGCGGCCTCGACGGTGTAGCTGTCACCCTCCTCTGGAGTGACCTCGACAACACCCGGCCCCTTGATCAGGCCCCGTCCCTCGAACAGCTCCACGTCGTTCTTCTTGAACAGGAACCGGATGCCGCCGGTGAGCTTCTCGCTGATGAACCGGCTTCGGTCCACGGCCGCGCTCATGTCGTACACGACGTTCTCGGCCCGCACACCCATCTCCTCGCCGTGCGCCTTGAGGTTCTGGGCCAGCGCTGCACTCTCGAGCAGTGCCTTGGCGGGAATGCACCCCCAGTTCAGACACGTGCCCCCGAGACCGCCTTCGTAGTTGGAAGCCTCGACGCATCCGGTCCTCAGGCCCAACTGGGCCGCCCGGATCGCGCAGACGTAGCCGGCCGGGCCGGCTCCGATCACCAGTATGTCGAGCTTTTCAGCCATTGTTTCGCCTCGTTCGTTTCGTGCCCTGGTGTGTGCCGGGCGGAAAGCCGCCAGAAGGCTGTTGAAGAACTACAGCCTTCCAGATCGCTAGAGCACCAGCTCGAGCGGATTCTCCAGCATCGCCTTGAACGTCTGCAGGAAGCGGGCGCCCGTAACGCCGTCGATCACCCGGTGATCGCACGACATCGTGACCCGCATGCGCTGCCGGACCTGGACCTCGCCGTTCACCACGACCGGTTTCTCGATCGTGCTGCCCACGGCCATGATCGCCGCCTCGGGTGGGTTGATGATCGCCGTGAACTGGTCGATGTCGAACATCCCGAGATTGCTGACCGAGAACGTGGCGCCCTGGTACTCCTCGGGCAGCAGACGCTTCACGCGGGCGCGGGCGATCAGCTCGGCGGCCTCCGCCGAGATCTGCAACAGACCCTTCCTGTCCGCGGACCTGAGCACCGGTGTGATGAGCCCGTCCTCGATCGCCACGGCGATCCCGATATCCACCGACCCGTGCCGGCGGATCGTGTCGTGCTGCCAGGAGGCGTTGATCTCCGGATGACGCGCGAGGGCCTCAGCCGCCACCTTCACCAGGATGTCGTTCACTCCGATCTTCCCGGCCTCCAGGCGCGCGTTCATCGCCTTCCTCAACTCGAGGACGCGCCCCATGTCCACCTCGGTGGTGAGGAAGAAGTGGGGCACGGGACCGATTGAGGTGACGAGCCGCTTCGCGATCGCCTTCCGCATCTGCGACGGTTCCAGCGTCTCGTCCACCAGCCGCGGTGGGCCGGCAGGCGTCGTGGGCTGAGCGGCCGCGGCCGTCGCCACCGGCAGCGGGGCGGACACACCCGCCGCGATCGCGGTCTCGACGTCGCGCTTCACCACCCGGCCGCCGGGTCCGGACCCCGTGATATCGGACACTCGAAGGCCCGCTTCGTCCGCCATCCGCCGCGCGACCGGCGAAGCCTTCACCCGCCCCGGTGCGACCGGCTCGGGCGCTGGAGGCGGTACGGCCGGCTCGACTGCGGCAGGTGGTGCGACAGGCTCGGGCGCGGGAGGCGGTGCGGCCGGCGGAGCGGCGGCACGACGACCTCCTCGACCGCGGCCGGCGGAGCCGGAGGCACTACGACCTCCTCGACCGCGGCCGCATCCTCTGCGGGCGGGGCCTCGACCGGCGTGCCGGACGCTGCGGCCTCGGCCTCGGCCAGGAGCGCCGAGATGTCCTCGCCCGCCTCGCCGATGATTCCGATCAACGCGCCCACGGGCACCGTCTCACCCGCCTGGACCAGGATCTTGAGCACGACCCCGCCGCCCAGGGCCTCGATGTCCATGTTGGCCTTATCGGTCTCGATCTCGGCCAGGAGGTCGCTCGCCTCGATAACGTCGCCCTCCGCGACCTTCCACTCGAGCAGCTTGCCCTCCTCCATCGTCGGGCTGAGCTGCGCCATCACCACTTTCGTTGCCATTCTACTCCAGGTAGCAGACGTGCTTGACGGCGTTGACCACGGCGTCGGCGTCGGGCACGATCAGTTTTTCGAGGGCGCGGGCGTAGTGCATCGGCACGTCGAGTCCCGACACGCGGGCCACCGGCGCGTCCAGGTCGTCGAACGCCTCAGCTGCCACCTTCACCAGGATGTCGTTCACCCCGATCCTTCCGGCCTCCAGGCGCGCGTTCATCGCCTTTCTCAACTCGAGGACGCGCCCCATGTCCACCTCCGTGGTGAGGAAGAAGTGGGGCACGGGACCGATCGAAGTGACGAGCCGCTTCGCGATCGCCTTCCGCATCTGCGACGGCTCCAGCGTCTCGTCCACGAGCCGAGGAGGACCGGCAGGCGTCGTGGGCAGAGCGGCCGCTGCCGTTGCCGCTGACTGCGGGGCGGACACACCCGCCGCGATCGCAGTCTCAACGTCGCGCTTCACCACCCGGCCACCGGGTCCGGATCCCGTGATATCTGACACTCGAAGGCCCGCTTCGTCCGCCATCCGCCGCGCGACAGGCGAAGCCTTTGCCCGGCCGGGTGCGACCGGCTCGCGTGCGGGAGGCAGTACGACCGGCGGAGCGGGAGGCACGATGACCTCCTCGACCGCGGCCGGCGGAGCCGGAGGCACTACGACCTCCTCGACCGCGGCCGCATCCTCTGCGGGCGGGGCCTCGACCGGCGTGCCGGACGCTGCGGCCTCCGCCTCGGCCAGGAGCGCCGAGATATCCTCGCCCTCCTCGCCGATGATTCCGATCAACGCGCCCACGGGCACCGTCTCACCCGCCTGGACCAGGATCTTGAGCACGACCCCGCCGCCCAGGGCCTCGATGTCCATATTGGCCTTATCGGTCTCGATCTCGGCCAGGAGGTCGCTCGCCTCGATAACGTCGCCCTCCGCGACCTTCCACTCGAGCAGCTTGCCCTCCTCCATCGTCGGGCTGAGCTGCGCCATCACCACTTTCGTTGCCATTCTACTCCAGATAGCAGACGTGCTTGACGGCGTTCACCACTGCGTCGGCGTCGGGCACGATCAGTTTTTCGAGGGCGCGGGCGTAGTGCATCGGCACGTCGAGTCCCGACACGCGGGCCACCGGCGCGTCCAGGTCGTCGAACGCCTCACGCTGAATGTCGTCCACCACCTGCGCCCCGATGCCGGCCACGGGCCAGCCCTCCTCGACAACCACGGCTCGATTCGTCTTACGCACCGAGTTCACGTACGTGTCGAGGTCCAGCGGACGGAGGCTGCGGAGATCCACCACTTCGGCCTCCACCTCGTGTTCGGAGGCCAGCACTTCGGCCGCCTGCAGGGCCACGTGCACCATCTTGGAGTGGGTGACGATCGTCACGTCCTCTCCCGTGCGCTTGATGTCGGCGACCCCGATCGGAACCAGGTACTCGGTGTCCGGGACCTCGCCCTTCACGTTGTACAGCAGCTCGCCTTCGATGAACACGACCGGGTCTTCGTCCCGGATCGCCGTCTTGAGGAGGCCCATCGCGTCGGCCGGCGTCGCTGGGGCGCACACCTTGAGCCCCGGAATGTTGGCATACCACGGATCGGGCACCTGCGAGTGCTGCGCCGCAAGCTGCATCGCCGAGCCGCCCGGTCCGCGGAACACGATGGGCACCGTGAACTGCCCGCCCGACATGTGCCGCAGCTTGGCCGCCGAGTTGACGATGGCGTCGTACGCCAGCAGCGCGAAGTTCCACGTCATGAACTCGACGATCGGCCGGAGGCCCGCCATGGCAGCCCCGACGCCGAGGCCGGCGAAGCCGTTCTCGGCGATCGGCGTGTCCCGCACGCGCATCTCGCCGAACTCCTCGAGCAGACCCTTCGTGACCTTGTAGGCCCCGTCGTACTCGCCGACTTCCTCGCCCAGGATGAAGACGCGGTCGTCTCGCTGCATTTCCTCGCGGAGAGCCCGGTTCAGGGCCTCCCGGTAGGTGATCAACGCCATGCGTCCCTCCGGTCCAGGCCACCCCGGAATTCGTCGGCATACACGTTCGAGTAGATCTCGTCGGGGCCGGGCAATGGACTGGCCTCAGCGAACTCCGCGGCTCGCTCCACTTCGGCGATCACCTCAGCATCGAGGGCCTTGTATTCCTCGTCCGTCAGCAGTCCGGCCTTTTCCATCCGCTCCGCGAGGCTGTTGATCGGGTCGTTCTTGCGTTCGGCCTGCACTTCCTCGCGCGTCCGGTACGTGCCGTGCGCCGGATCGGACATCGAGTGGCCGAGGAAGCGGTACGTGCGGGCCTCAATGAACGTGGGACGCGAGGTCTCCCGGGCGCGCTTTACCGCCCTCGTCATGGCATCATGGACGGCCAGGACGTCCATCCCGTCCACCTTTTCGGCCTTCTTGCCCTGGTAGGCGCAGGCCCGAGTGAACAGGTCGTCCACCGCCGCCACGCGATCGATGTCCGTGCCCATGCCGTAGGAGTTGTTCTCCACGATGTACACCACGGGGAGCTCCCACTTGGCCACCATGTTGAACGACTCGTGAAACGGCCCCCCGTTCACCACCGAGTCACCGAAGAAGCACAGCACGACCTGGTCGCCGCCTCGATACTTGATCGCGTAGCCCACCCCGGCCGCGAGCGGCAGATGGGTGCCGACGATCCCGTGGCCGCCCATGAAGTTCACGCTGCGGTCGAAGATGTGCATCGACCCGCCGGCGCCCCGCGAAGTCCCACCGCTGCGGCCGTACAGCTCGGCCATCACCGCCTCCGAGCTGACGCCCCGCACCAGAGCCTGCGCGTGGTCCCGGTACGCCGTGAACACGTAGTCGTCCTCACGCAGGGCCGTGATGGCCCCCACGCCCACGGCCTCCTGGCCAATGTACAGATGGCAGAAGCCGCCGATCTTGCCAGTCTGGTAGGCCTCGGCTGTCTTTTCTTCGAAGCGCCGCGAGAGCACCATCCAGCGGAGCATCTCCAGCAGCTTCTCGCGGGGGATGCCCTGGAGCTCCCCCTGCATGATCTCGTCTTCCGTCTTCGCCAACGCTTCTACTCCTCTTGGACGGCGGGCCGATGCCGACGCGTATGGGTGTCAGGCGATGCCGGCACGCGCCCTCAGTTCCTCGATTTGCTCCCTCGCGTGATAGCTGCTCCGCACCAGCGGCCCGCTCTCCACGTGCAGGAAGCCCATGTCCTCACCCAGCTCTTTCCAGGCGGCGAATTCCTCGGGCGACACGTACCGATCGATCGGCAGATGGCGCTCGGACGGCCGCAGGTACTGCCCGATGGTCAGGATCTGCACACCGGCCACGAGAGCGTCGCCCATGAACTCACTGACGTCGTCGCGATTTTCTCCCAGGCCGAGCATGATCCCCGTCTTGATCAGCACTTCGTCGTCGAGCCCGCGCGCCATCCGGAGGACTTCCAGCGAGCGGTCATAGCGGCCACCGGGCCGCGCCATTTTATGGAGGCGCCGAGTCGTCTCCATGTTGTGGTTGAAGATCTCCGGTCTGGCCGCGATGACTCGGGCGATCGATTCCGGCATGCCCTGGAAGTCAGGCGTCAGGACCTCGATCGAGCAGGCGGGCAGCCGGCCCCGAATCTCCTCGATCACCCACGCGAAGATACGGGCGCCGCCGTCCGGCAGGTCGTCCCGATCGACGGACGTGATCACCACGTGCCTGAGCTGCAGCTGTTCGATCATCTCGGCGACCCGGCGCGGCTCGTCCTCGTCCAGGTCGTCCGGGCGACCGTGCGCGATCGCGCAGTACGGACAGTTACGAGTGCACTGATCGCCCATGATGAGGAAGGTCGCGGTGCCTGAGTCCCAACACTCGCCGATGTTGGGGCAACGGGCCTCCTCGCACACGGAGCTCAGTCCCAGCGTGCGCATCATCTGCTTGAGATCGCGGTACCGGTCACCGCCCGGAGCGCGTACACGCAGCCAGCGCGGCTTGCGCTCAGGCCACTGGGCCGCGGACGGGGCATTCGTAGAGGACGACCCGCACCCGCCGCCGTGCGACAAGTCCTCGATGCCGGACGCGCCAACATCCGGCTGTATGACGTTCAGTCTTCGCATGGTCTTTCGTAGCCTGGTCCAGTGCCCGAAGCTGCTATTCGGACGCCCTCGGACACCCCCTTCCGGAGCCCGCGGAAACTACCGGCTCGCGCAGGGCAAGTCCACTTCGAGAAGGCCGTGTGGCCGGCGTTGCCGCCGGAAGGCGTGTCGCTTATTCTGCTTGGCCACAGCCGGACACAATGGTACGGGCGGAGGTTCGAAAGGATCCGTCCGCAGGCGAGTGCCGGCAAACTTGCAGAGGAACCATGACTTACATCATCGCTCAGCCCTGTCTCGAGGTGAAGGACGCCTCCTGCGTCGATGTGTGTCCGGTGGACTGCATCTACGAGGCTGATGATCAGTACTACATCCACCCCGAGGAGTGCATCGACTGCGGGGCTTGCGTGCCGGAGTGTCCCGTCGAGGCTATTTTCCCGGACGACGAGGTGCCCGAGCAGTGGACGCAGTTCATCGAGAAGAACTACGTGCAATTCGACGTGCCGATGCCGTAGCCCGAGGAACGCTTGTTCCCCTTTCCGGGTTCTGCTGGAGAGGGGCGGACAACTTGAAGAGACGCCCGCGTCACGTGGGCGTTTCGTTTCTTGTTGATGCCTCGTTCCTGGCTTTCTATATTCGCTCGGCTGACGCCGGCATCGATTACAGGTTCCGGGCCGGCGAACCGCGGCTGTACTGGCAAACGCATGAACTCTGACGGAGACGCCCGGATATGAGGATGCACCGCATCATGGGGCTGGCGACGCTCGTCGTCCTGTTTCCAACTACCCTGCCCGCACAGCAGATGACGGTAGCCATGGTGGAGGAGATGAACCTCACCGCGCCGGAACTGCCCGCGACAAACGAGTACGGGACGG
>PVMK01166083.1_pt1 | contig 11543 bp, 9 predicted proteins | sample 1853481 | NCBI WGS metagenome assembly PVMK01 (sample SAMN08533507, study PRJNA380276) | Marine sediment metagenome, whole genome shotgun sequencing project. | reverse complement strand
TTCACCCTTTCGATCAAGGGTACGCTGGACGTCATCGGGGGATTCCGGGTCACTCAATGGCTGCATCAGTTCAATGGCCATGTCCCCCAGCGGGATAAAGGCATTTTCCATTCCCATATGTTTGACTTTTCTTCGATCCCTGGCATAAAGGCCAAATAAGTTTGAAAAGGTATCAATGGCTTGATCCAAATCACGCACAGCAATGGTAATATGGTCGCACCGGGTTACTTTCATTTCTCTTTCCTCTTCGACGATTCATGTCGCCAAATTGAGATGCGATTACAATTCACTAAAAGCCATATCCAGTACCTTGATCAAAAAATCAACATCCGCGCGCGAAATACACATTGGCGGTTTGATGCGGAGCACATTGCCATAAAAACCACTCTTACCGATAAGCAATCCCAGTTCTCTGGCGCGTTCAAATACCCGAGCGCACTCACCCCCGGCAGGTTCCTTGGTGTTTTGGTCCTTTACAAGCTCAACACCGATCATCAGACCTTTGCCCCGCACATCCCCAATCACATCATATCTCGACATGAGCTTTTCGAGGCCCTTCATGATAAGGGCCCCCATCTCAAGACAGTTTTTCTGAAGGTTCTCACGGTCGATGACTTCCAGGACGGCTTTCCCAATTGCACAGGATACGGGATTTCCGCCAAAGGTATTAAAGTGTATGCGATTAGCAAGAGAGTGAGCGATATCCGGCGTGGTAACCACGGCGGCCAACGGCGTACCGTTTCCGATGCCCTTTGCCAAGGTGACAATATCCGGGATAACCCCCTGTGTTTCAAAACCCCAATAATGTGTCCCTGTGCGGCCGAAACCCGTTTGAACCTCATCCGCTATGCACACACCACCGGCCTGGCGGATGTGATTATAAGCGTTTTCCAAAAAGCCGTCGGGATAAACGACCACGCCCCCAACCCCCTGTATGGATTCGGCGAAAAATCCTGCAACCCGGCCGGGGGTGGCAAACTGGATAAGGTTCTCAATGTCAGCGGCATATTTTGCGCCCGCTTCGGGATCATCCCAACCCCAATGTCCCCGGTAGGAATCGGGGGCAATGGAATGATGAACCCCGAAGTTGTGCGGATAGTTGTACTTCCATGTGCTGTGGGCCGTAAGTCCCATTGTGGAAGCGCTGCCGCCATGGTATGCGTTCCGAAGCGCCATTATGTCATAGTTACCCGTATAAAGACGGGCCATCAGCAGCGCCAGATCATTTGCCTCGGATCCGGAGTTGACAAAGTAGCAGACACTCAGGTCCCCCGGCATTTTTTCCGCCAGCATCTTGCCATACTCTACAATATTCGGATGAAGATAAATGGTTGTGGTATGCTGCAACCTATCCAGTTGTTCACGTGCCTTTTGGGTCACATAAGGATGACAGTGGCCCACACTGATGGTAACGATGCCGCCAAAACCATCCAAATAACGCCGGCCTTTTTCGTCATAAACATATTGCATTGATCCTTCCACAATCATCAAAGGGTTCTCATAGTACGTGACCAGTGCCGGTGTCAGATAGCGTTTCCGCATATCCATCACTTCTTTCAAAGAAGGGCCGGCGTATGGCGTAACTTGGTGGTCATAGGGAGCGAGTTCGGGTGGGTTCATAACATTACCTCCGTAAATAGGTAGAGTGCATGATTATCGAATAAGGTAAGGAAGATCTTTCATTGTTATGGCCTGACGCGGACACATAAACACGCAAATATCGCAATACCAACAGTCATCCCGGTAGCGCGTGAAGGGGATCCCCTTTGCTCCGAAATGCAGGACATCCATGGGGCACATATCCACACAGGTGCCACACTTATTACATTTTTTTGAATCCACCTCAATCCATGAATAAGCTGATTCTTCCAGGCCCCTTATATCTATTGGTTCCATGTCCTTAATCCTCCTCTTTCATGAACCTTCTCGGTGTGGCCATCCCTTCCCGTTCCAGATGACCTTTCATCCATGGGTCATCCTCAGGGATTCTTAAATCCGGCGATCTTTTGAAAATCTTCCCGGTATCAAATGAAAGTGATGGATAAGAATATTCCATAAAGGCAGGGTAATCCCATTTGTAGACGGGAACCTTGCGTTTTAGCAGTTTCATTTCGTCCGTTTCTTTGCGGATTATAACCCAAGTGCCGTTCCATTCAGGCTTTTTTTCTGGAATATCAACTCTCCAGTGATGATATCCCCACCGGCTTTCATCCCGAAATATGCTAGCCCTGGCCATCATTTCTCCCACTAACAAAATGCTTCGGATCTCATAAACCTTTATTAGATCATGGTAATCAACCGCCTTGATTTCCGGCAAATCCTCATGACGGATGCGGTTCATCCACCAGAGGGCGATCTTCATGTATTCCGGATTTTTTGGCGGTTTGAGATAATACTGGATGCGATTTCGGGCCTTAAATTCAACCATATTTGTGGGCAGCCCCCGGTCTCGTCGAAGGGGCGCTTCAAATAAATCCATTTCTGTACGAATCCAATGGGTGAGGCTTTCAATTTTTGGGGCGTCATGGTTCTCTGCGTACAATGCCGCCTGCTCACCTATGAGGCCTCCCATTGCAAGCGCCCCTCCAAGATAGGAATGAGGAAGCCCGGCATCAACATCACCCGCTACATAAAGACCGGCTATATTTGTGGCCCCGTTACAGTCACTCAGAATACCGCTGCTGCTATGCCCGCCACAGGCCCCGATTTCTTCTGCCAATGCCAACTCGATGGCTTTGGAGTCCCGGTAATCCTGACCACGGCTTTTATGGAATCTACCCCGGGTTGTCCTTTCATTTCCAAATTGGACCTTTTCAATAACTTGGATCATCTCTTTTGAAAGGTGATTAATTTTCAAATAGGTCGGTCCTCTGCCCTCGGCATACTCCTTCCAGATTGGCAATCTGCTGTCACCTGAAGCATAGGGATGCGCAGGAACCCGTTCGCCAAGCCGATTTATGGAATACGCTCCCCTGGGCGAAGCCACATAGCTGCATGCCGGCCCTTCATGGTCCTTTATCTTCACACTGCCCTGGAAGCACTCCATGTTAGCCAGCTCAGCCCCCGCCGCATAAGCCAAGGCGTATCCATCCCCGCTGTTTCCGGGGAATTCATAACACCCGGCCAAATATCCCGCACCGGCCAGACCCATCCGCCCGGCACACCCGGCGGTCATACAAACCGCCTTGGTCTTGAAAAAAAAGTATTCGCCGGTTCGTATATTAAAAGCCAATACCCCGGTCACTCTGCCTCCTTCCGTTACAAGCTTTATGGCAGGTGTCCGATCATAGACTTTCGCACCGGTCTCTCGTACGGCTTTACCCAGGGCTCGCTTCATTTCCTCACCATGCATGGGAAGCAACATAGGTTTATTTGTGGGATGCAGATAGTACAAGAGATAATTACCGTTTTTATCCACAGGGAAAAGGTCTCCTTTTGGTCGATTCATGATTTCCTCAAGGTCCTTGACCACCTGCGGGCAACGTTGTCCAAAGGTATATGCCACATCTTGGTCCAATATACCCTCTGTAACCTTTGTGAGCATTTCAACGATATCTTCTGGTTCGCTGTATGGCGGCAGCGCTATGGTATTGAGCGCATCCATACCCCGCCCAGCGGCTCCCGAAGTCTCCATTTTACTCTTATCCAGGACCACAACACGTAATTTCGGGTTTGTGCGGTGGGCATATATGGCCGATAGTGTCCCCGCCGCACCTGCTCCCAATATCACCACATCGGCTTCTTCAATGCGATACATCGTTTGCTCCTTTTTGAAGGGTATATTTTAACTTGTTGAATTAGAAAGAATAATAAAATACAACACCTGTTAACCTATATTTTCTTGTCTGGGATATTGTCAAGGAAAAAATTCTCTCTGGAACGTATTGTCCCATTCTGAGCCGAGACTTATAAGACTGTCTTCCCAGCTCATACAATGGTATTTAATCTCTCTGCCAGATGCTTCCTTAGAAATAATAATTTGACCTGATCAAAAATATGAAATATAGAAAAACTCGAGTAAAGAATCCACGATCAGAGGACATGGTTTTTTGAGACGAAATAAACCCTTATTGCTTTTTTCAGGGTGAAGAACAGGAAAGGATAGAGAGAATGTATCAACCCGGTCCATTGGAAGGCATAAAGGTCCTTGATTTTACCCATGTGCTGGCCGGACCCCACACAACGATGATCCTTGGGGATCTTGGGGCAGAGGTAATAAAGATTGAAATGCCTGAAAGGGGCGATTCAACGAGGTTGAGCGGTCCGCCGTTTCAGGAAGGTGAGAGTGCCTATTTTTTTATTGTAAACAGGAACAAAAAGAGCGTCTGTGTTGACCTCAAGAAAAAGGAAGGCGTGGCGCTCATAAATGACCTTGTAAGACATTGTGATATTTTAGTGGAAAGTTTCAGACCCGGTGTTATGGACAGGCTTGGCCTGGGCTTTGAAGCCATGAAAAAGTTAAAGCCTGATCTCATATATGCATCGTTGAGTGCCTTTGGAAATAGAGGTCCATATAAAAACAAGCCAGGATTTGAACTCATCAACCAGGGGCTTACGGGACTAGTGGATATTACGACTGAACCGGGGAGACGGCCTACCAAAATACAAATTCAAATGGTAGATCTTTGCGCGGGCATGTTCCTGGCCACCGCCATCTTGGCTGCACTTCATCACAGGGAAAAAACCGGCCAGGGTCAAAAGGTGGAAACATCTCTGCTGCAATCTACCATTTCCATGCTCTCAAACCTTGCCGGAATATATTTTATGACCGGAAAAGTCCCCACGGGCTTGGGAACCAGAAACCCTCAGATGATGCCCTCACAGGCCTTTGAGACCAAAGATTCCTTTGTGGCGGTTGTAACACAGCCCCAGCACTGGGAACGATTTTCAAAGGCCATGGGAAAACCGGAATGGATTACAGATAAGCACTTAAAAAATGCCGCCTACAGGGTAACTCATTACGACCAGATGGAAAAACTTATTGAAGAGGTGACAACAACCAAAACCACAAAGGAATGGCTTGAAATATTCGACAAACACCAGATCGCTGCCGGTCCCATAAATTCGGTGGAAGAGCTGTTCCAGGACCCGCAGGTTAAATTTCTGGACGTCGTGGAGACGATGGATCATCCAAAGGCCGGTCCCATAAAGCTACTAAAACAACCCTGGGAGCTATCAGCAACTCCGGGAGGCATAAGAACGCCGCCCCCCATGCTTGGGGAGCATACAAACGAGGTGCTCATGGAAGAAGGTTTTTCCCTGGAAGAGATCAAAGTCCTAAAGGAAAAAGGCATAATCTGTGGGCGTTGATTATTTTGTAAGAAAGGGGGTGAGATACATTAGAATTGTAGCGGTTTGTGGGAGTATCGGTGAGACATTGATAAAACTTTTTATCTTTTAGTCTAAAAAAGGAGGTTCCTATGAAAAGCAAGGGATTACTTTATTTATCAACACTTGGCATCACTTTGGCCTTCCTTCTTCTCTTCACCCCTGGAAATGCAGTGTCTGGAGATACCAGCTATCCGACAAAACCAGTAAAAATGTATGTCCCTTATGGGCCTGGTGGAGCAACCGATCTGGCGGCCCGAATTCTGAGCAGCGTTGTGGTAGATTACTTGGGTCAACCCGTGGTGGTGGTAAACAAACCGGGTGCAAGTGGAAGCATCTGCTTTGACTATGTTCGAAAATCTAAACCCGATGGATATAAGATGATGATGGCCGCAATTGGGGCCAATGCCATCACCCCGGCGAGAGATACGACCCTGCCTTTCAAGTATGATGACCTTACATTTGTGGCGCGAACCCAGATCAACCCCAATATACTTGTAGTGAATGCCAAATCACCGTGGAAAACCTTTGACGACCTGCTAAAAGCCTTAAAGGCCAATCCTGGCAAGTACAAGTTCTCTACAGCGGGTTCGGGGACCATCCACAATCTGGCAGGGGTTCTGATTCTTAAGACGGTGGGTCTTCCAAGCACAGCCGCTAAAGCCGTTCACTACGATTCGGGCGCCGCAGCAACTCTGGCGGTGATCCAGGGCGAGGTGGATTTTATGCAATGCAACTCGGCCCCGCTCGTGAGCCCCCTCAAGGGTGGATTGTTGCGCGGGCTTGCCGTGACCACTCCCAAAAGGCTCAAGGGATTCCCAAATATTCCCACCTATACGGAACTTGGCTACCCGGACATGGATTTGGTTGGATGGAGAGGGGTGATGGGTCCTCCGGGCCTGCCGGATAATATCGTTAAGGCATGGGAAACCGCCGTAGAAAAAACCACCAAGGCCAAACCCTGGCTGAAACTGGTGAAAAATCTAGGGGACATGCCAGGATACTTAAATGCCAAGGATTTTGATGCCTTTGTCCATAAGGAATTTAAGCGATATCGTACGATATTTACCGATTTGAATTTGCTCCGAAAATAAGAATTTGCGGTTACTGAAAATTCTATTCTTGAGGCAAAATTCCGGAGCTTAAAAAGCCGTTCACGGGATCATAACCCCACTCAAAGGACAGGTAGATGGGGAGACGGGTATTACCCTTGCTGTCCAGGAGGGGAAGTCCCGTGAATGGTTATAAATCATCCTGATAGTCAGCAGGAGGTCCGGTGGTCAAAAACCAAAGGAAACGGGAAGAACCTAACATTTTAAAACAATTTCTAAATGATAGAAAGAAAACAAAAGATTTCTATCTGGGCATTTTTCTGTTTGTGTTTTCTCTGGTGTTGATTTTCTGGCTGATCCCCTTTCATGTGGAGACCATGGAAGGTTCCCAGGATTCTGTTAAAGCAAGTTTTTTTCCTTATGGCATCACCTTTGTGCTTGCTCTTTTGAGCATGCTGCTGGTCTATTACAGCCCCCAGACAAGCCATCATGCAACACGCGCGGGTGACAAGCGTGTGACCCTTGTTACCGTTGCCTGCATAGCGATCTTGTTTATTTTCTACTATGGGATAAGAATAATCGGTATGGTACCCATGAGCATATTGAGCTTGTTTGTGTTGATGCGAATCTATGGATTCCAAAAGTGGTATTGGGCACTCCCCTTTTCTGTAGCTTTTGTCCTTTTGATCTTTTTCTTTTTTGAAAAGATTGCACAAGTTTCCATCCCACGGGGGATTCTCTTCGAGGGATTGTTCTGATTCAAGTTTTGACAAACCCTAACCAATCCGAGGTTTTTTTTCGTAACCGGAGTCATTCATGGATATTTTTCTAACAGTCTGGCACGCTGTAGACAATTACCTTAGCACTTATTTGACGCACTTTTTGCAGGGTATAAGCTATTTTTTTACTTTTAGAAATATTTTGGCGGTCTTTGGAGGCGTGACGATCGGCATCTTTTGCGGGGCCATACCCGGCATGACCATCACCATGGCTGTAGCCCTGACATTGCCTTTCACTTTTAGCATGGAGCCATTGACGGCCATTTCTCTGCTTCTCGCCGTTTATGTGGGGGCCATTTATGGTGGATCCATCTCCGCCATCGTCCTTAATACACCGGGGACTCCTGCTGCGGCATGCACTTCTCTGGATGGATTTAAACTGTCACAAAAGGGCCAGGCTGGAAAAGCCTTAAAGATGGCCAATTGGGCCTCCTGCGTTGGGGATCTTACAAGCACCATCGTGGTGATCCTGTTTCTCCCGCTCCTGGGCAACCTCGCATTATATTTTGGTTCTCCTGAATATTTTGCATTGATCCTGTTCGCCGTTACCATAATCGGGGGTGTAGCCGGACAATCAATGATCAAAGGGCTCATCGCCGCTGTCTTGGGCTTTCTTGTGGCAACAGTGGGGATGGACCCCTTTGAAGCGTCGGGCCGGTTTGATTTCGGATCGCTGGAGCTGTTAAAGGGTTTTAGTTTTATCCCGCTTCTTATTGGCCTTTTTGCAGTTCCCGAGATCATACTTCAACTCAACAGATCAAAGAGAATGAAAGGCCAGGCGAGGATCACTGTTGTAGAGTCCTCGGACCCGAACGACAGCCGTTTGACCTGGGCAGAGTTTAAGGGTTCTTTTCGGCACATGGTGAGAGGAGGATTCGTAGGCTTAATCCTGGGTATTATCCCAGGACTGGGGGCTACCCCTTCGGCCTTTGTCAGCTACGAACGGGCCAAGCGCAAATCAAAACATCCCGAGGAGTTTGGGAAAGGCTCACTGGAGGGAGTAGCGGCAGCGGAGGCAGGTAATAACGCTGTCAACGGTGCAACACTTGTCCCATTATTGACTCTGGGTATTCCGGGAGACGTCATTACAGCCGTCATGCTGGGGGCTTTTATGATCTTTGACCTGGCTCCGGGTCCAATGCTCTTTATTTATCACATTGATCTGATTTTTGGTCTTTTTTGTGCGCTGATTATGTGTGATGTGGCTCTGCGGATGGTGGGCCTAGTATTTATTCGTTATGCTGAAAAGGTTGCAACCAGTATTCCTACGTCAATAATTTTTCCCAGTATTGTTATATTATGCGTTTTTGGCAGCTATTCCATCAATAACAGCGCCTTCGACATATTGACGATGATCATATTTGGTTTGTTAGGATATGTGATGACCATCTTTGAAATATCGGTTATTCCATTTCTTATCGCATTTGTCCTGGCGCCAATGTTGGAAAGAGGGCTGCGGCGGTCACTGGCGATCTCCGGTGGCAGCCCTCTCATTTTTTTTGAAAGCCCCATCGCCATTGGTTTTTTTGTACTTACCATTGTGGCCATCATCACTATCTCCAGAGGTGTAATCCGTAGAGAGAATTAGGCCTCGCGAAAATAACTTTACAGAATTGGCACCTGGATCTGGATCAGATTTGGCTGCGCCAATTGATTGGCATGACAAGGAAATAACAGCAAATGATTATCCCGGATACCATTTATAATACGGTCAAGCTTTACCCCAACAAAAAGGCTATCATCTGCTCGGGAAACAGCTTCACATATGGACAGTTCAAAAAACGTATCGATTGTTTGGCCTCCGCATTGCATGAGGCAAATATCCATAAAGGTGACAGAGTGGCTATTTTGCACTCAAACTGTCACGTCTTCATGGAACTCTATTATGCATCGGCTCAGCTCGGGGCGGTGCTTGTTCCATTAAACACAAGGCTTTCCCCAACGGAACTGGAATTTATGATCAATGATTCTCAGACCGGAGTGCTAATCTGCCAGCACGAACTTCGGGAGAAGGTTTTGCCCATGGGGGACAAAACTCGAAATCTGGAGCGAATCATTTGGTCCAGGACGCCGTCCGATTTCTGTCCCGGAAAAAATGAAACCACCTACGAGCAATTTTTGAACTCAGCCAAACACCCGGGGTATGAAGAAAAGGATATTGATCCCGAGGATATCGCTCAGATCTATTACACCTCGGGTTCAACAGGGCGCCCCAAGGGGGTCATCATGACCCACAAGAATATGGCCACCCATGCGTTGGGACGCTGTATGAGTACCAGGTTACCGACGATGATGTTTGGCTCCATGCAGCGCCGCTTTTTCATATAGCAGATGCGTGTAACACATGGGCCATAACCTGGGCTGGTGGAAAACATATTCTAATAGACAAATTCAAGCCGGAACATATTCCGGAAATTATAGATTCAGAAAAGATTACTATGGTCAAACTTGTTCCGACCATGTGGAACATGCTCTTAAACACACCTGAAGTCCATCATTATGACTATGGACATCTGCGGCTGGTGATCAGCGGTGGCGCACCGATTGCACCGGAATTGGTCCGTAAAATCATGGCCACTTTTAAATGTGAATACATTCAAAACTACGGGATGACAGAGACAACGCACTTTTTGACAATTAGCCGTTTAAAGGAAAATTTAAAACGCTTGCCCCAGGAAGAACAGATGGCGTATAAGGCCAAGATCGGCCGGCCTTTTCTTGGTGTCAAAATCCGGGTGGTGGATGAACAGGATCAAGATGTCAAACCCGATGGAAAACAGGTGGGGGAAATTATCGTCAAGGGGGACATTATCACACCAGGTTACTGGAGACTTCCCGAAGAGAACACACGGGCCTTTAAAAACGGATGGCTTTATACCGGCGATTTGGCCACCATTGACAAAGAGGGATATTTGGGTATTGTTGACCGCAAAAAAGACATGGTCGTCACGGGGGGAGAGAATGTGTTTTCCCTCGAAGTGGAAAATGTGTTTTATATGCATCCAAGCATAAAAGAGGCCGCCGTCCTGGGTGTTCCGCACCACAAATGGGGAGAAGCCGTAAAGGCAGTCTGTGTACTAAAAGAAGAGGCGCCTGTTTCAGAAGAAGAATTAATTTTTTTCTGCAAGAAGCACATCGCACATTATAAAGCCCCTAAATCTGTAGACTTCGTAGATGTATTACCAAAGACCGGATCGGGGAAGATTGATAAAAAAACTCTAAAAGAAAAATACTGGAAGGCTTTGACCGATCGATTGGATAATCATTAACCATACATCCACGCAATAACCGTCAAGGGGCAGAGACATTTATTCTGTTAACACACCTTGTTTGCCTCCTCAGAGATTATTTTAGAAAAAGGTCCCTGGGAAAACAGCACGAAAACGGTTATTTCTTTTTGAAATTGCCGTGTTGCTTTGATGGGAAGTTTTGGGATGTCCATCAAGAGGTATCTTAGTTGCAGTAACCCCGATATTTAACCAAACAGCTTCAAACCTGAAGCCAAAAGCCAATCTGACAACACAGAATCAGATGTCTCAGATTCGCTCAATCTACCCGGATTGAAGATACCACAGGTTTTTGAACTTGATGATATGTTTGGTTTCTGTCAGATATCACATTGTTTCCAAGACCTGAGATAAGGAATCAGTTATCACAGGTTTCCTAAATCTGCCCGAATTGATGATATCACAGGTTTTTAGGTTGCCTTGGGATCATGGGAATGCCCCTGTTTTGACTCTCAAATGGGGCATATTTGCCCGTCGGTATCGAGTGTGGCGCATGCGACAATACCAATTTCTATTGTTACAGGGGTTTTTCGATAAAAGTGAATAATTGATCTGGCAGTGTTGAATCTTTTTGCCGGATGTGCCATGCTGGGCTTATGCACGTAACCTCGCATCGAAGCGCGTTGGAAAGACACCCAATATATGGAAATTGACCTCGAATTGACATCAAGCCTGTTTTCCCTTATACTCGACTTCACAAAAGGCAAGAGACACACCTTTTTTCTTTCAAATTCACCCTTCTTTAGACTTGGGAGCATCAAGAATGAAATGCCCAGAATGCCAGTCTGAGAGGGGCCGAGGAACAACCGAAGGTATGGCTGAGATAAAGTAGCACCGCCGGGAAACCAGGCGGCAAACGGAGAAAACAAACTTCAGCCTGTAGCCATGGGAGGCGCCGGTCTACTCGACAAAAGTTCAATATCTAATCAACGACTTTGTACTTTGTTGTTAGTAGAAATCCAAAGCGGCTTCAAGCATTACAAAGACTTTAGAAATTATATCCCTCAACTGCTCACATACAAACCCTCTCTCAAGGGTATCTCAATATGATCAATAACTATTTTTGGGAAATGCAATGATTACAGATAGGAATTCTA
>PVMK01125882.1_pt1 | contig 11545 bp, 12 predicted proteins | sample 1853481 | NCBI WGS metagenome assembly PVMK01 (sample SAMN08533507, study PRJNA380276) | Marine sediment metagenome, whole genome shotgun sequencing project. | reverse complement strand
CGCGGAGTGTAACAGTACAATGTCGCCATGAGAAAACGATTCATCTGCCTGTTGCTGATCCTGCTGCCATTACCTGCCGTAGCGGACGCCATAGTCCGCTCCACCGCCATGTTTGCCGACACCATTGCCGAGTATTACGTGGAGGAAGACCACGTCCGGCTCGAACTGGAAATCGGCCAGGCGGATATTGCGAGTTTTCGAAACCTGCTGCCGGACCAGATCTACCAGCAACTGGGTTATGGCAGCGAGCCCTTTAAAGACCGCTTAAGCCTGTTCATGAACCAGGACATGGCGATCTTTCAAGCAGGAGAGCCGCTGCCTGGATTCGTCCGCGATATGGGCCCTGCAACCAGGCCCCGCAGGGACGAAATCACCGGCGAGGAACTGCCGACGCCAGATGAAGAAGCGGTGCTGGTTATCGGCGCCACGCTGATCTTTCCTTTTGAAGGCAAACCAGAAGCGCTGACCCTGATGGCGCCATCGAGAACCGGGCTGGCGAATATCGGATTCGTGCTCTATCACCTTGGCATCGCGGTAAATGACTTCCGTTTTCTTTCTTCCGGCTACGAAGTGCAACTCGACTGGGATGATCCCTGGTATTCGACCTTTCCTCAACGGGCGCTTCAACGCCAATACTATTCGCCGATGACCGGTTTCATCTACGTTGAGCCGTTTGAAGTGCGCAAGGAAATCATCGTCCGCCCTTATGATATCCAGCAGTGGGTGGATCTCGGCCTGGAAGGCCAGGACATGATCCGGTGGACCAGCAAGAGGAGGTCAAGCGCAAGGTGGTCGAGTTTCTCGAGCCGCACTTCAAGGTGAAAATCGATGACGTCCCGGTGGAAGGGACACTGGACCGGGTGAACTTTCTGCGTCGCACCCTGACTGCCAGCACCGTGATCGACAACCAGGATATCGAGTTACTTTCGGCCACCCTGGGCATTATCTACGTTTTTCCCACCGACGGACTGCCTCAGTCAGTGGAAATGGAGTGGGATATTTTCAGCGAAAAAATGCAACGGGTTCCTTCAGCCAGCATTGACCAGGCAGGGCCCTTGCCGGTCATTCTGGAGCCCGACTACAATATCCTGCGTTGGGACAACTACCTGAAGTTTCCCGACATCCCGACCCTGGTGGATATCCAGTCCCCGCCGAGCATGATTCAGAAGGTGGCGGCCTGGGGTCAATGGGTGATGCTGGGTCTGAGTCTGTTGCTCCTCGTGTATATTTTCCGGGCTCGAAAGGCGGGAAGCAGCCTGCCTGTGACCGCGCTGACGGCCTTCGCAATTTGTGCACTGCTTGCCATATTCCTGGGCTATCAAAATCGCCAATCCAGGCTAAACCCCGAACGCCTGGATCAGTTGGTCGGGGACCTGCTGCACAACGTCTACCGCGCCTTCGACTACCGCGGCGAGGAGGTCATCTACGACGTGCTGGCGCAGAGCGCCTCGGGTGATCTGCTGACTGATATCTACCTGGAAACAAGGCGCGGCCTGGAACTGGCCAGCCAGGGAGGCGCCCGGGTCAAGGTGAAAGACATCGAGTTGCTGGAGTCGGTTCTGATCGATTCGCAAGGTGATTCCCTGACGGTGGAGAGCCGCTGGAACGTTTTCGGTTCGGTTGGCCACTGGGGCCACATCCATCAGCGTAAAAACGGTTACCACGCGCGGCTGGAGATCAGCGAAATCGACGGAGCGTGGAAGTTGACCGGCCTGGAAATCCTCGAGGAGGAGCGGCTTTGATCGAACTGCGGGACATCGATTTCCGCTACCCGGCTGTACCGGAGGCTTCGGGATGCACATTCCCCGGCTCTCGATTCCGGCCGGCGAATGCGTGGCCGTGGTCGGGCCGAGCGGTTCGGGCAAGACCACCCTGCTTGGTTTGCTGGCCGGCATCCTCGCACCGGCCCGGGGCGCCACTGACCATCAACGACACGGACCTCGGTGTACTGGACGACGGCCAGCGCCGGCGGTTCCGGATTGAGCACATCGGCCAGGTGTTCCAGGCCTTCGAGCTGCTGCACTACCTGACGGTCGTTGAGAATGTGATGCTGCCGCACTACATTCATGCGTCCGGGCAGGCAGAAAAGATGTGCGCCAGCGCGCGCTGGAGCTGCTGTCCGACGTGGGTCTGGGTCTCAAAAGCAGACTCCAGGCCCGGTGAGCTCTCCCAGGGTGAACAACAACGCGTGGCGGTTTGCCGGGCCATGCTGAACCAGCCCGCCTTGCTGCTGGCTGACGAACCGACCGGCAATCTCGACCAGGCCAACAAGCAGAACGTTGTCGATCTGCTGCTGGACCAGGCTCAGCGTAACCGCAGCACACTGCTGATGGTGACGCATGACCAGTCCCTGTTGGCGTCTTTTTCCACCGTGCTGGATGTCCAGTCGGTGCTTGCGGTAACGACCGGGCAGGGAGTCGAAGCGGCATGAGCGGCGCGCTTTTCCTCGGCTGGCGCTACCTGGTTTTTCACCAACTGAAGACCGCCATACTGGTCGCATCGGTCACCCTGATGTTGTTTCTGCCAGCGGCAACCCGCGTGCTGGTGAACGACAGCGCCGCCGCGCTAACTTCCCGCGCGGACCAGACGCCCCTGGTCGTCGGCGCCAGCGGCAGCCCGCTGGAACTGGTCCTGAGTTCGCTTTACTTCCACGCGGAACAGCCTCCGGAACTGTCATTTCGCATCGTTCGACGGAGCTGCGCGATACCGGTGGGCGGAGGCTATTCCCCTTAACACCCGCTTTCATTCCCGCGGATCACCCATCGTAGGCACCTCTCTCGAATATTTCAGCTTCCGTGATCTGGGCCTGGCGCAGGGCAGAATGTTGGGCATGCTGGGTGAATGCGTGATTGGAGCAAACGTGGCCGCCCGTGAGGCTGTCGGCGTGGGTGACACCCTCGTTTTCGTACCTGACGCTGTGTTTGCTATTGCCGGCGGATATTGCCTTAAAATGACGATCTTGGGTGTTCTCGGGCCGAACGGCAGCGCCGAGGACGATGCGATATTTGTCGATTTCAAAACGACCTGGGTGATACAGGGGTTGGGACACGGCCACCAGGACCTGGTGGAGCCCGCTGCGGCCGCTGGCGTGCTGAACCGGAAGGGAGGACTGGTCACGGCGAACGCTTCGGTGGTGCAATATGCCGAGATTACTCCCGAAAATGTTGCCCAATTCCATTTTCACGGCGCCACCGGTAACTTCCCTTTGAACAGCGTGATTGTGGTGCCACCGGATGACAAGAGCGGTGCACTTTTGCGCGGCCGCTACCAGGACAACGATCAGGGAATGCAGATGATTGTTCCCTCTTCCGTACTCAATGACCTGCTCGACACCGTTTTCACCGTGCAGAACTACATCATTCTTGGGCTGGCGATACTCAGCCTGGCCACGATCGCTGTCATCACGCTAGTGTTTCTGCTTTCACAACAGCTGCGCAAGGGGGAGTTTCACACCCTGTCCCGGATCGGCGCATCAAAGGCCTACATTGCCACGCTGATCGCGTCCGAGATCGGCTTCGTGTTCATCGGCAGCCTGCTGTTGGCGATGGGTTTAACCTTTGCGGTGCGCCAGTACGCGCTGCAGATCCTTCAATCATTCCTGAGTCTTTGAGATGAACCTCCGGTATATCCCAGTTTTCCTGATTTCGTTGCTGCTCGCGGCCTGTGGTGGTGAATCAGCGCCTGAACCGGTCACCGCCGCTGGGGCACAAACCAGGCCGGTAATCATAGCCAGCAACTTTCCGCTGTATTTCTTTGCCCGTGAAATTGCCGGGGACTCAGCAGAAGTCGTCTTCCCAAAGATGAAGGGCGACCCGGCCAATTGGAAACCCGGCAGTAAAGCTATCACCCGGATGCAGTCAGCAGACCTGGTGATACTCAATGGCGCTGGCTATGAAGCATGGCTGGGCTGGGTAAGTCTCCCGGATGCAATTTTGCTGGACACATCTGCCGGCGTTCGGGACCGCTTGATCCCACTGCAGGAAGAATCCATCCATCAACACGGCCCGCAGGGTGAGCACTCACACCAGGGTTTTTCGTTCACGATTTGGTTGGATCCGATGCTGGCGGTGGAACAGGCGAGCGTGATTGAGCAAGCCATCAGTGAGCTTGTGCCGGAGAAACAGGAGGCTCACCGTGCCAGGCTGGCTACACTTGAAGCCCGCCTGGTAGCGCTGGATGAAGAACTTCGGGTTGCCTTTGCAGCCATGGATGACCAACCGTTGGTTTTTTCCCACCCCGTTTACCAGTACCTGGCGGCCAGGTATGGCCTGAATGGTGTCAGCGTGCACTGGGAACCGGGAGAGGACCCGGGCATCAAGGCCTGGATTGATTTTCGAGAGGGTCTGCGGAGACATCCGGCGAAACTGATGATTTGGGAGGGCCAGCCAGGAGACCAGACAGCTGGTCAGCTTGAGCAACTGGGTATTGTGCCAATACCGTTTCATACGGCATCGAATCTGCCTGAGGGTAGTGATTATTTCGAGGTGATGAAGGCGAACGTCGATCGATTGAAGGGTGAGTCGGGGTCAGAGTAGTAATGGGTTAATTCGCGGATGAATCCGCTCCTACGATTCTATGGATTCAGTCCCATCCGGAGAAACCTTCAGGTAACTACCGCCCTTGTGCCAGTCAGCCAGCACAATGCGCTCGGCGGTGGAATCACCCAGATCGACAAGGTGTAACGCTGGACGGTGGGTGTGTCCGTGGATCATCCTGGAGACTTTGTGCTTCCTGAAAGCGTCTGAAACCGCTTGTGCATTGACATCCATGATGTCGATCGAAGCGGAGCCGGTGTGTTCGATGCTGGCGTCCCGCGCCGATTTGGCCATCTGCAGACGCTCTTCAATTGACATGGCGAGTATTGCGGCCTGCCAGGTTGGGTCGCGCGTCTGTTGACGGAATGCCTGATATTCCGTGTCATCCGTGCACAGCGTGTCGCCGTGGAGCAGCAGGGTGGGGGTTCCATAAAGGTCGACGACAACGGTTTCAGGCAGCAAATTCATGCCTGCGAATGAGGCGTAGCTCTCCCCCAGCAGAAAATCACGGTTTCCATGCATGAAGTAGCAGGGCACACCGGATGCATGCAATGCAGCCGTGGCTTTCGCGACCTGCTGAGCGGTTGCGGAAAGCGCGTCATCACCGATCCAGAATTCAAACAGGTCGCCCAGGATATAAACTGCCTCAGCCTTCCTGGCCGGACCGGCCAGGAATTCCAGCAGCCACTCTGTCCTTTCGATTGCACTGTCTTCCAGGTGCAGGTCGGCTATGAACAGTGTGCTGTTCATCAACCGTCGATGATCTCGATGCTCTCGATGATAATCGGCTCTACCGGAACGTCGCTGAACTGCGCCTGCCGGGCCGTTTGCACAAACCGTATATTGTCAACCACTTCCATGCCGGCGTTGACCCGCCCGAATACGGTATAACCCCATTCGCTTGAATTTTTTCTCGCCGCGGTAGTCGAGGTTCTGATTATTTTGGACGTTGATGAAAAATTGGGCCGTAGCCGAATGAGGGTCATTGGTTCGCGCCATCGCAATGGTTCCGCGCTCGTTGGAGAATCCGTCCCTCGCTTCGTTGCGAATCGCTTCCCCGGTGGTCTTTTTCTGCATGTCTTGCGAGAATCCACCGCCCTGGATCATGAAACTACTGATTACGCGGTGGAAGATGGTGCCGTCATAGAAGCCGCTATTGGCATAGTTAATGAAATTCTCGACAGTCTCAGGGGCCTTGTGGCGATAAAGTTCCAGGTGGATGTCACCCATGCTGGTATGAATGATGGCTCCCGGATTGCCTTGTGCGGCTAATGTATGCGGGAATGATATGCAGGCCAGGAGGACGAAGGCTGCCAGACGAACCAGTGTGCCATTTTGTATCTTCATAATTACACTCTCTCTTTGCTAATTGATCTGGAAAAGGGAAATGATACTGATGCTTCGCGGGTCCGGCCAGTACTTTAGCCAATTCAGGTGATTTAGACGGGTTTGAGGGCCCGTTAAGCCACGGATTTATGGTATAATTCTTCGATTATTGCACGCAGTTTTTACTCCTTGTTTTCTACCGAAATCAAGCCCACTAAAATAACTATAAAACAATTAGATACAAGACATTTCGGAGAATAATTCTAATATGGCTGAACTCGCCAAAGAAGTGCTACAGGTAAACCTCGAAGACGAAATGCGCCAGTCCTACCTGGACTATGCGATGAGTGTTATCGTCGGACGCGCACTTCCCGATGTCCGGGATGGTCTCAAGCCGGTTCACCGTCGCGTTTTGTTCGCGATGAGCGTGCTGAATAACGACTGGAACAAACCCTACAAGAAATCGGCCCGGGTGGTCGGTGACGTGATCGGTAAATACCATCCACATGGCGACACCGCGGTCTACGACACCATCGTGAGAATGGCACAGCCTTTTGCCATGCGCTACATGTTGGTTGATGGCCAGGGTAACTTCGGTTCGGTGGATGGCGATGCGGCCGCCGCGATGCGTTACACAGAAGTCCGCATGTCACGGCTTGCACATGAATTGCTGTCCGACCTGGAAAAGGAGACCGTCGACTTCACTCCGAATTACGACGAATCAGAATTTGAGCCACAGGTCATGCCCACGCGCGTGCCCAATCTGCTGGTCAATGGGTCGGCCGGCATTGCGGTCGGCATGGCTACAAATATCCCGCCGCACAACATCAATGAAGTCATCAACGCAACCATTGCACTGATCGATAATCCGGAGATGACTATCGAGGACCTGATGCACTACGTGCCGGGGCCAGATTTCCCGACCGCGGGCATCATCAACGGCGCCCTGGGTATTCACGAGGCATACCACACGGGCCGTGGCAGGGTGTACATCCGGGCCCGTTCAAATATCGAGACCAACGAGTCTACCGGCAAACAGGCGATCATCGTCACCGAGCTTCCCTACCAGGTTAACAAGGCGCGGCTGCTCGAAAAAATTGCCGAACTGGTCAAGGAAAAGAAACTCGAAGGCATTACCGAGTTGCGGGACGAGTCCGATAAAGACGGCATGCGGGTAGTGATCGAATTGCGGCGCGGCGAGGTGCCCGAGGTCCTGCTGAATAACCTGTACAAGCACACGTCAATGCAGAGCGTCTTCGGCATCAACATGGTTGCTCTGATAGAGGGGCAGCCCCGTCTGCTCAACCTGCATGAAATACTGAGCGCTTTCATCGGTCATCGCCGTGCAGTGGTGACGCGGCGCACTCTTTTTGAACTGCGCAAGGCGCGTGATCGTGCCCATGCTCTCGAAGGCTTGACCGTCGCGCTGGCTAACCTCGACGAAGTGATTGACATGATCAAGGCATCGTCGACACCCGCTGAAGCAAAATCCCGCCTGCTGGCCCGTCTCTGGGAGCCGGGGCTGGTCAAAGCCATGCTGGGGCAGGGCGGTGCGGAAACGTCACGTCCGGAGGATCTGGAAATAAAATACGGCTTGCAGGACGAGGGTTACCAGTTGTCGCCGGTCCAGGCGCAGGAAATTCTCAATATGCGCCTGCACCGCCTGACCGGGCTCGAGCAGGAAAAACTGACGAAGGAATATGAAGAGATACTGGACAAGGTCAAAGCGCTGCTGCTGATCCTTTCAGAGCCAGCGAGGCTAATGGAAGTGATCCGTGGTGAACTCGCTGCCATCCTCGAGCAGTTTGGGGATGAAAGGCGCACGGAAATCCTGCAGGACAGGCTGGACCTGAGCCTGGAGGATCTGATCACCGACGAAACGGTGGTGGTGACCCTGTCGCATGGCGGCTATGCCAAGTCGCAGCCGCTTGATCGTTACCGCGCGCAAAGACGAGGCGGAACGGGCAAGTCAGCGACCAAGATCAAGGACGAGGATTTCATCGAACGGTTATTTATCGCCAACACCCACGATATGCTGTTGTGTTTCACCAGTCGTGGCAAGATTCACTGGTTGAAGGTCTATGAGTTACCCCAGGCCAGTCACGTCAGCCGGGGCAAGCCTATTGTAAATCTGCTGCCATTGGAGAAAGGCGAGCGGGTCAACGCGGTCCTGCCGGTGCGCGAGTATCCGGATGACCTGTTCGTATTTTTTGCCACCCGTGGCGGAATTGTTAAAAAGACACCCCTTTCCGAGTATTCACGGCCTCGCGCCAATGGAATCTGGGCGATTGATTTACCCGGGGACGACGAACTGGTCAACGTCAGCCTGACCGATGGGAAGCAGGACATCATGTTGTTTTCCAGCTCCGGCAAATGCATTCGTTTCGCCGAAAGCGATGTCCGCTCAATGGGACGTGTCGCCCGGGGTGTGATCGGAATCCGTGTGAAGAAAGGCCAGGAGGTTGTTTCCATGCTGGTGGTTGGCGAAGGGGACGTCCTGACCGTCACTGCAAACGGTTTCGGCAAGCGCACCGCGGTGGATGGCTATCCACGACAGGGCCGTGGCGGCCAGGGCGTGATCGGAATCCAGACTTCGAAGCGCAATGGGCTGTTGATTTCAGCCATCGAGGTGAGCAGCGAAGACGACATCATGCTGATTTCAGATGGTGGAACCCTGGTGCGCACCAACGCCAGTGAAGTTTCCACGCTGGGGAGGAATACCCAGGGTGTCACCCTGATCCGTCTGCGCAAGGGTGAAAAACTGGTAGGGCTGGAGCGTATTGAGCCCGAAGAAGAAGATGTAGGAGCGGATTCATCCGCGATACAAGATTAATTCACTATATGAAAATATTTCGCGAATAAATTCGCTCCTACGCTTTTTCAAATTACCGTAGGAGCGGATTCATCCGCGATAATTTTTTAACGATCGAGTTGTTGAGTTACAACAAACGCCCCGCGGATGTCGCCTTCGCTGTAACCAGTCGCTTTGTCTTCGGGATAAAGTCCGGCCAGCTTTTCCGCTACCGGGGGCGCAAGGGTTGCGCCATGGCACTGCAGGCAGATTGCTCCGGTCGGAATGGCTTTCATGAAACGAAATTCCTGGCCGGTTTCGGTGTCTGCAACCTCGTGCCAGGCCAGGGCGCCAGGTGCTTCACCCGCCACTTTCCTTGCCTCGAACGACTCCAGTACCGTGGCTTGCCACTCATTGGGGGCATTGTCGGGGTTGCGGTTTTTCAGGCTTACACGCGTAAGGGTCATTCCTTGCTCAAGTGAAACCTCTTCGCCAATGAGCATGGCCCGGGTGTTGCAGACATCGATGGCTTCAATCGGGCCGCCGGATTGCATGGCCGATACCAGTTCAGACTTCAGCGCCCCGCCAAACGCCGCGGTTGCTTGCTTCGCCTGGTCGAGTTCCGCAGTCTCATCGGATCCGGCGCTGACTCCTGAGGCCAGCGCGGCAAGACATAATGTAATCAAGGTCTTTTTCATGTTGTTCTCGTGTAGTTTAGTTATCGACAACAATATCCGTCGTCAGATGCATCTCGGCATTGAGTGAATTGGTCACCAGGCAGACGTGATCGGATTTCTCAACCAGTCTTTCCGCCTTGTGCTGGTCTGTGCCCGCGGGAACGTGCAGGGTAACGTGAACATGAAAGTCGGTGAAGCGGGTGACCCGGTCAACGCGGTTCAGCACGCCGTCCGCTTCACATTTAATCGAGTTCCATTCGAAACGCGATCCACGCGCAACTGCACGAAAAGTCAGTATCAGGCAGTCCGCCACCGATGCTACCAGGAACGCCTCCGGGGACCAAAGGTCTCCTGGCCCATCGAATTGTGGAGGGCCCAGGGAGGGCAGGGTTTCGAGGCCTTCACTGCTGACGTTGATAACCCCTTCTGAAGGGGCGTCGGCGCTAACGACATAATGATGTGGGTATTCTTGCATTTTTTATCTTTTGAACTGCTTAAGATGATTGCAGCCCGGCAAGTACGTGTTCAGCGCTGCTGACGCGAAACTCGCCGGGGCCTTCGACATAAAGTTGCTTGACGATACCGTCCTGGGCTACCAGCGCGAACCGTTGTGAGCGTTGCCCCATGCCAAATGCAGTTGCATCCAGTTGCAGGCCGAGCGCGACGGCATAATCACCGTTGCCATCCGCCAGCATAAGAATTTTTTCCGCATCCGCGCTTTTACCCCAGGCATCCATTACAAAAACGTCATTCACCGCGACGCAGGCAATGGTTTCGATGCCGGTGGCAAAAATTTCATCTGCATGAGTGACAAAACCCGGGAGATGCCGGGCTGAACAGGTCGGTGTGAAAGCGCCCGGTACGGAAAAAAGCACTACTTTCCTGGCGCTGAAGATTTCGTCCGTGGTAAGGGGGACAGGCCCCTTTTCTCCCATGGTCGTCAAGGTAAATTCGGGGATTCTGTCTCCAACTTGAATGGTCATATTGCCGCTCCGCCCATGCGTGTTTCGAACAAGATGGTAATCGCCCGCTTGATTTGCAAGGGGCAGGGCAGGAATGGGAAAAAGTTCAGGCAGCCATGGCCTCAGAGATTGCGGTCAACAGCAGGTTCGGGTTGACCGGTTTGGTGACGTATTCGCTTGCACCCTGGCGCAGGCCCCAGGCGCGATCGGCTTCGCCATCCTTGGTGGATACGAAGATAACGGGAATATGCCGGGTTGATTCTCCCTTGCCAAGTTTCCGCCTGGCCTGGTACCCGTTCATGCCGGGCATCACGATATCCATCAGGATAACAGCGGGGTGTTCGTCAGCGGCGAGTTCGATTGCCTGCTCACCGGAATCGGCCGTAACGATCTGGTGACCGCCACGCTCGACAATCTGGCGCAGGCAATATAGCTGCGCTGGTGAATCGTCAACAATTAGTATTTTAGACATGATTACTCCCGCGTCCGTGCGAATGATTCATCCCTTGTGGGGCTATTATGCCGTAAATCGATGATCTTTGTGAAGATCATTCCTCAAAATCACCAATTTTAACCACCGTGCGGCCCACAGACCGGCCTTCCATCATGTCATTGAAGACAATTTCCATGGTGTCCAGGGTAACCTCCTGCCTGATGATTTCATCAAGGTGTGGGGGTTTCCACTCCTGGCCCAGGCGGTTCCACAGGTTCCGCCGCATTTCGATCGGGCAGTTCGCCGAACTGATTCCCAGCAGGCTGACACCCCTGAGGATCAGCGGTAAAACCGTGGCGTTCAGGCCAATACCACCCGCCATGCCGCAGCAGGCAATATTGCCCCAGAGATCAATGACTGTGCTGATTCCCGCGAGCATGTCGCCACCCACGCTGTCGATGCAACCGGCCCAACTCGGCTTTTGCAGGGGTTTTTGGCCCCAGTGGAGGTCGTGGCGGGAGATGCACTGCCGCGCGCCGAGGTGCTCCAGCCAGTCGAATTCTTCGACTTTGCCGGTGATGGCATGCACTTCGTAACCGGCTGCCGTCAACAGGTCGATGGCAACCGTGCCGACGCCTCCGCTGGCTCCGGTCACTACAATTGGGCCCATGCCCGGTTTCTGTCCGTTGGCCTCCATCCGGTACAGACTCATGGCGGCGGTGAATCCTGCAGTGCCCAGTCCCATCGCCTCACGCATGTTCAGGCCTTGCGGGAGCGGTACGACGATGTCACTGGATAGCCTCAGGTACTCGGAATAACCG
>PVMK01150327.1_pt1 | contig 11547 bp, 12 predicted proteins | sample 1853481 | NCBI WGS metagenome assembly PVMK01 (sample SAMN08533507, study PRJNA380276) | Marine sediment metagenome, whole genome shotgun sequencing project. | reverse complement strand
CTTTATTTTCGTAGGTTGGGTAGAGGTACGAAACCCAACATTATCGATGGGGCTCTACCCAACCTACCGAAATCCCGACTTTTCGTTCAGGCACTAACTAATAATCCGCCGGCGGAATAACTCCAAAGTGGGTAGAAATTAAATTCAAACCATCACTTTAAAGGAAGAAGTGAGGCTAGCTGAGTACGCTTTTGGCAATCGGCTCTATCCAGACCTCCCCGCCAAAGGCTTGGGACAATTTCTGTGAAAGAGTCTCCTGGTCGCTCTTGTCCCGGGTTTCCACCACCAGATCGTAATCGTCGAGTGTTTTCAGCTGACCATGCTGCCGGACGATTTCAGTCACTTTGTTAACGTCAGCTGTCACCCAGCCCTTCATGCGGCTTAGCAATTCGTCTCCCTCAAAGGACCGTTCGATCACCAGATCGACCTGGCGCTGTTTGGCCTCCCATCCGATGACGGCCGGCTTCTTCACCACCGGCCGAACGGGGTCGTGCACCGCCGCGCATTTAAACCACAGCATTGCTCTTTCCATAATATCTCCTGATTGATATACAAGTTTTAAGAAAATTACAATGGAACACCGGATGTGTCAAGGCCAACAGACGGGATCGACGACAAAATACAAATTAAGATTAGCTGACCAACAGGGCGTTTTCGCTAAATTTGAGTTGAAAATTTTCCTTTCCTATGGTGTTCTCAAGACTGGTGTTAAACTTTAACCCTTAAAGGAGTCAACTATGGATGTTTTTACCGCGATGCAACAACGCCGCAGCGCCAGGGCCTACCTGGACAAACCCGTTGCCCGCGCCGAAATAGAAGAAATCTTTAAATACGCCGGCCGGGCCCCGTCAGCCATCAATCTGCAACCCTGGGAATATGTGGTTGTCTACGGCCAGGAAAAGGATCGCCTGGTTCGACGCCTTCTCAAAGTTCATGCTGAACGCCAGGTTCCCTGCGGCCCCGGCACCTCGACCCGGCCGCCGGAAATATTCACCCGCCGCAGCCGCGCGGCCTCCGATCTCATGGAGCCCCGGGTGGCTGAAACGGGTCAAACCCTGAACCGGTTTGTTGAAGAGGGCAGCTGCTCCTTTTATGGAGCGCCGATCGCAATTATTGTCACCATCGACCGGCTGTTTCCTAAAAACCGTTATCTCGATCTGGGTCTGAGCGTATCCTATTTGCTTCTGGCCGCTGAAGCCAAAGGGCTGGGGACCTGCCCCATCGGATTGATCACGGCCTATGCCTCTGATATCGCCGGTGTTCTGAGCATTCCGGAAAATAAGGAGATCGTGCTGGGCATCGCTCTAGGGTATGCAGATGAGTCGTCACCGGTAAATAAATTTAAAACCGGACGGGCGGATCAAAGCGAGATTCTTTCCTGGTATGAATAAGTACGCGTTGCGAGTTGCGGGTTGCGGGTTGCGGGTTGCGAGTTGCGGGGTGCGGGTATATATAGTTGATTGAGTTGATTACAGGGGGTCGGTTAGTCAAATAGGCTGAAATCCTTTAACCTAACCCGGATAAACCGGAAATCCGAAACTCGCCTGATCTTATAAAATTGGCCGAAATCCGAAACAAATTCGAATTACCAAAATTCAAATGACCCAAACAAAAAAAGTTGAACGCCCGCTCAGATTTCTCTGAAGCTTGGATAGATAGGGATCTACAAAGATGCCAAAAAATTTCTTGCCACTAAAAACAACAATTTCAGAACTAAGATACTAATCAACTATTTAACTTATCAACTATTCAACTAATCTTGGTTGCAAGGCTCAAGACGCAGGGCTAAAAGACTAAAAGACAAAATCCTTGGCCTTAAGCCATGTGCCTTATGTGTCACTTGACAAAGATGATTCTATAATAATCAAAAAAAATTTGGGATTTGACAACTACCGATTATGATCTGCAATCATGGCAAAAGGTAGATATTCTCAATAAATTCGTATTACGACAAGATGTCGCGTATTTTGATTGTCCAATAGAGATATTAGCCTGGGGTTGGACCTATTGTTACGTCGCTGTGTTCCTATGGGGCATGCGCCATGCGCTCAAGGTGCATCCTTGACGGGTATGAAACCTTCCTGACAATGCACCGAAGCCTGTTTGTGCAAACGGTGTGGAAGCCGTGAGGTGAAAACGAACCTAAGGAGGTATCTGAAATCATCGAAATCTTTATCCGTAAAAAAGACTGAGCAATCAATGGAATCAATTAATAGCCTCTCTGTAGGCTCAGACGCTTACTTTTACATTGACTCTCAAGGGGTATTCCTCTATGGTTTTCCCCAGCAAAGCAAACTATTATCACTCCAATTTACTCACTATCACTAGGGAGAAAACCATTATGAGAGGTAAACTGGGAATCATTTTATTGATCGCTTTTTTCGCAAGCCCGATAGCCGCAAAAGAACTCACAGGAACCCTTCAACAGATTAAAAAAACCGGTCAAATTAGAATCGGCTATCGTGTGTCTGAGCCACCCATGTCCTTTTTGGACAAAGACGGCAACCCGACTGGTTATTCTATTGATATCTGTAAGGGTATAGTGGCTAAAGTTGAAAACCAAATTGGTACGGACGTAAAGGTTGAATATGTTCCCGTAACAGCTGATGGGCGATTTAAAGCCCTGGGCGATAACAAAATTGACATTTTATGTGGCTCAACTACTAAAACGCTTTCCCGTAGTGAACTTGTTGACTTTACGCAACTGACATTTGTCACCGGCGCTTCACTAATGACCTTAAAAGATAATAAGGCTAATGATTCTGACGGTTTTGATGGAATGAAAATTGGCGTCGTGAAAGCCACAACGACCGCCGTCGAGTTGAAAAAACTATTTCAAGACACATCAATAGACGCGGAAGTTGTCTTATTCAATTCAGCAAAAGAAGGCATCGATGCGTTACGAAAGAAAAAAATCGATGCCTTTTCTTCAGACCAGGTCATACTTATTGGTTTAGCTCTAAAAGAGCATGACTCAATGAACTTTGAGATTAAGTCCGAGGTGTTCTCCTTTGAGCCTTTTGCACTTGCTGTAAGGCGAAATGACGCAGATTTTCGTCTTGTTGCAGATCGTGTGATATCTGAACTTTACCGATCAAGAAAAATACTTGAAATTTACGACAAATGGCTTGGCAAGTTTACCCGGAAAAGGCTGCCCATATTCGATGCAATGATCAAACTTAATGCAACACCAGAGTGAGAATAGTATATCATTTTGTCAATCGAAGTTCTAACTCTCTTTCCAATTCTGTCAACTGGGTGGTCAATTAGTCAAATAGACAAAAATCCTTCACACTATTCAACTTATCAACTAATTACTCCGCCCTGAAAAATAGCCATAGCAGGGTTGGGTATAGTAAATTTGTTCTTTGAAAATTGAAGAAACTATTTAGAAGTTCATCCGGGCGGATTAATTAATTATTTCTTAAAAAGAAGTGCACAAAAGCGTATGAGTACTGAAAAGCTCTTCAAAATATTAAAAAAAGTACAAGATTTCAAGAGCTTAATCCATACTATTTTTTTTTACATCAGCATCTGGGATGAAATTAAAAAGCCAAAAAAAGCATAAAAAAATGCGCAGCATAAAATAATTAATCCGCCGAACCTTCGATATAACAACTTACTTCAGTTTTCAAAGAACAATTTGCAACCCTAAATATGCTATTTTTCAGGGCGGAGTAATTAACTATTCAACTAATCCTGTTTTCGGCCGGGTGCAGCGGTCCACCAGGTACAAAATCGACCGGTAGTCAATGCCGCTGTAAGTCGTCAGGCCGATTTCGCAGGTGCGGCTGGTAGAGTACCCTGCATTGACATCCGCTGAAAGCTGTTTTTTCAAGCGCCTCAGACCGAAGGCGTTCAGCTCGGGCACCGTAAACCCCCGGTCACCGGCAAAACCGCAGCAGGTCACCTCCGGGGTAACCACTTTGCCGGCGCACATTTCGGCCAGCCGGCGAAAATCGGCTTCCAGACCCATTTTCTTGGCGCTGCAAACCGTGTGAATGGCCACGGTTTCATTGACCGGCTCAAATTCAAGTCGCGGCGCCAGGTAGGTCAGCGTAAATTCGATGGGCTCAAACAGCTGCAGGCGGTCATCCAGGGTCTCTTGCATGTGATACAGGCAGGGGCTCATATCGCACAGGACCGGAAGGCGGCCGTTGTCGGATACGTTCAGCAGAGCTTCATCCAGTTCACCGGCTTTTTCGGCGGCGGTCTCGCTAAACCCCTTGCTGGCAAAAGGCATACCGCAGCACAAATTGTCCATGCGATCCGGGTAGATGATGTCATAACCGGCCTTTTCCAGAAGGGTTGCGGTGGTAAGGGCCAGCGGCGCCAACTCCCTGCCCGTTGGCCGGTCCCATGGAGCGGTTGATGCAGGCCGGAAAATAGACGACCCGGTCTTTTCCGTTCCGCCCGTAAATTCGTTGTTTCACGGTGGCGGCCGCAGTAGGCATGGCCGGTGTCCACTGCGGGCAGCCGATTCCCGGACACAGCGCGCAAACCGCCGGTGACCGCCGCCATCCGTTCGGTTCCCAGCAGGCGGTGGGCCCTGTCGAGCAGATTAAGCCCCCAGGCGGCTAAAGGCCGTAACGGTCCCCATCCATTGGGCCACCCGGGCGCCGATCTGCCGGGCGGCGGGCGATAACCGGTCATGGCGCAGGGCTTTGATGAGCTTGCCGGTGTCGATCTCCACCGGGCAGGTAAGGGCACACAGGCCATCGGTGGCACAGGTCTGATCGCCGTAATACACGTACTCCTTTTTTAGTTCCGCCAGCCGCGCCGGGTCTTCTCCCGTTGCAGCCAGGCGGGATCATTTCCCGGTAGATGACGATGCGCTGGCGAGCGGACAGGGTCAACTCGTGGGACATGCAGCTGCGCTCACAGAACCCGCATTCGGTGCAGGTGTCCACCAGGTCGTGGGACGGGGGCATGGGCTTGATATTTTTGGTGTGGGCCTCGGGATCGTCGTTGATGATCACCCCCGGGTTGAGCATAAAATCAGGATCAAAAAGCGTTTTGATCCCCCGCATGACATCGTAGATGAGATCGCCCCATTCGCGCCGCACAAACGGCGCCATATTTCGGCCGGTGCCGTGTTCGGCTTTTAATGAGCCGTCGTATTTGTCCACCACCAAGGCGGCCAGCGCTTCCATGAAAGGCCTTGTATTTATCGATCTCGGTTGGATCCGACAAATCGGGGGTCAGCACGAAATGGACATTGCCGTCGAATACGTGGCCCCAGATAATTGTGTCTTTATAGGCATACTGTTTGAACATATCCTGCAGCTCGAACAAACAGTCGCGCAATTGCTTAATGGGGACGGCAATGTCTTCGATAATAACCGTGGTTCCCTTTTGGCGGGCGTGGCAGACGGAAGGAAAAAGCCCTTTGCGGATATTCCACAGGGCCTCCGCCTGCCAGGGGTCGGTCGAAAAAACAACGTCGCGGACCATGGGAAAACCTGCGAATCTGGTGTTGATTTCATCCACCTGCCGCTGCAGAACTTCCGTGTCATCGGCCGCGGTTTCAACCAGCAGGGCCGTCACCGTATCCCCCAGGGATTTAATATAGGGCGGCATGCCGGGTTTATCCTCCACCGAGCGCAAGGACACCCGGTCCATGAGTTCGGCGGCACTCACCTGACAATCCTTTAACAACACGACCGCTTCGCAGGCCCGGACAATATCCGGAAACAGCATCAGGCCGGTGGATTTGTGGGCGGGTTCATCCAGGGTGCGAAAGGTGACCTCGGAAATAAAGCCCAGGGTGCCCTCCGATCCGATGATCAGGTGCTGGATCATTTCGATGGGATCATCAAAATTGATCAGGGCGCTGACACTGTAACCGGTAGTGTTTTTAATCTGGTATTTGCGCCGGATGCGGGCCACGGTTTCCGGATCGTCTTTGAGGCGCCGGGCCAGGGCCGTGATGCCCTCGACCATATCCCGGCGGTGGGTGAGAAATTCATTGCGACTGTCTTCATTGCGGGTATCCAGGACGGTGCCGTCGGCAAAAATGATCCGCATCCCAAGAACCGTCCCCATGCTGTTGCCGGTGATGCCGCTGGCCATGCCGCAGGCATTGTTGGAAACGATGCCGCCGATTTTGGCCGAATTGATGGAAGCCGGATCCGGCCCGATTTTCTTGCCGTAGGGGGCCAGGTAGCCGTTGGCCTCAGCGCCCAGAACAGCGGAACCCAGGGTTATTTCGCTGCGATCTTCACTGATGTGGTAATCGCGCCAGCCCTCGGGGCCTAATACCACCAACACTGAATCGCTCAGGGCCTGGCCCGAAAGACTGGTGCCGGAGGCCCGGTAGGTGATGGCAATCTTGAGCTCGCGGCAGGCCTTCAGGACGGCCAGGGTTTCGGCTTCATTTTCAACTTTGACGATGACTTTGGGTGTCAGTCGGTAAAAACTGGCATCGGTGCCGTAGGCCAGGGTTCGCAAAGGATCGCTAATTATTCTGGATGCCGGGATGTCGGTCGCCAGAGAATTGAGCAATGAATTATAAGGTTCGGCAAGCATACAGGACTCCTGTCAGTGGAATTTGCATCATCCAAAAGTTCATATACTCAATTGCAGATGAAATCAAATGCTCTTCCGCAATCCGGAGGCCCGGGCAAGCCCAAATCCAATTCCGAATTCCGCATTCCCCATTCCGAATTCATAAGCCTCAGCCCTTCTCATTCCGAATTCGACTCGGCCGAGCTCGTCGCGGGCCGCATTCCCAATTCCGAATTCAAAAGGCTCTGCCTGCCAGCACCTGGGCCCACGACAGCAGGGCTTCATCGGCTCCGAAAGGGGCGATGAACTGCAATGAAAGCGGCAGCCCGTTTTTCGCGCGACCGGCCGGCAGGTTGACCACCGGCAGGCCGCTGTGCGTCCAGGGCAGGCTCATGTTGGGATCGCCGGTGGCATGGATGCCGGCAGGCGCCGGACCGCAGGCTGCCGGGCAGACCCACAGATCGATTCCGGCCTCAAGCATTTGAGCTTCAAGCTGTTCTCGCAAGTGGGGGCCATTGGCCCGTGCAGCGACAAGCGCTTCTTCGCTGACCTTTTTGCCGATCTCGATAATCTCCGCCGTACGGGGCCGGTAAAGGGTCGCGTGTTGATCATAAATTTCAGCATGCTCCCGGGCAAACTCGGCAAAAACCATCTGCCGGTGCAGATGATTCAACTCTTCGATGTCCGCCAGGATCCGGTATCCGCTCGACCGTAACTCCCCCTCTCCTCCAGACACCGCACCTGCTTTTCGAATGCCGCCATCGCCTCCGGCTCGACCTGATCCAGGTAGGGGCCGAGCGGTATCCCCAATGCCGGCAGCACGCCCCGCACAAAGTCCGCACGCCAATCCCGGCATAGCACCGATGCGGCCAGGGCCATACCGGCAACATCCTGGGTAAATAACCCCACCTGGTCGATGGTGCGGGAAAAATACACCAGCCCTTTGGTGGGCAAGCGGTCGAGGGTCGGCTTGAAGCCCACGATGCCGCAAAAGGCAGCCGGCCGTGTCACCGATCCAATGGTCTGGGTGCCAAGCGCCAGGGCACACAAACCGGCGGCGACGGCCGCAGCGCTGCCGCTGCTCGACCCGCCGGGTGTGTGAGCCGGATTGTGGGGATTACGTGTCGGACCGGGTTCGAAATAGGCAAACTCGGTGGTCACCGACTTGCCGAGGATCAGCGCGCCGGCATCCCGCAGCCGGCTTACAATAGCTGCCTCGGAACCGGCAAACAGATGGGGCGGCACCTCTGTTCCGGCCCGGGTCACAAACCCGGACACATGAAAGATGTCCTTTACGGCAACCAGAACGCCGTATAGCGGCGGTCGTTCTTCCGGATTCGGAAACCGGGCTTGAAGTTCACCCGCTTCCGCGCTCAGGCGTTCAAGGCGCTCGGGCTCGGGCAGCAGCGCTTCCACCCGGGGGTCGATTTCCGTCACACGGGCGGCACATCTCTTCCACATAACCGATTAAATCCATATGCCCGCCGCGTAATGCCTTGGCGATGGCAGCCAGAGGATGAGGCCTGATTAATTCCAGGGCGTCACTTTTTTCATCATGCATTTCAAAATCCAACGGTTGATCGGCTATTCCGGTTGACCCTTCTTTTCAAGGGCCATCAGACGCTTTTTTAAATCTTCCAGCTCTTTAGATGAGAGCTGCTCGCGCTGCCGGCTTTCAACCGTCTCACAAAACGCCCTGATATTGGCGTTGATGGTACTGATCAGCAGTTTGTCTCTGGAACTGTAAATTTTGGCCAGCATCTCAACGGCGGCACCAAAACCGGAACCTTCGGCATCTTGCTGCAAATCACCAGCAGATCTGCTTTCCGGGACACCTTGAAAACCATAGGGTGATTCCGGGCTTGCTACCTGCCCGGCAGATTGCGTACCTTCGGTCGCATATTCCACACGTATTTTAGGGCCCTTTCCAAAACTGAACCAATCCATGGAGCAACCCGTCAACTCCGCCACCTTATAAATCCATCCCGTGGGAACATCCTCTCGCTTGCGGGCCGCACCAATATTTTGCCTGGATATGCCTAAATATTTTGCCAGTTGCCCATCGGATTTAACATCCAGTGCTTCTTTCAAGCGGTTGATGATTTTTTCTGTATTTGATTGTAACATACTTAATTCTCTCTTAATTTAAATTAACGACCTCTTACTTTGCTCTGGTTCGAATCCTGTCCCCAGTTTAATGTTATCCTGCATGGCAAATTATTTTTTCTTTTTAGGCATATTTTTATTGACAAATCAACATTAATGAATTAAGACCTGCCAAGGCAATTGATTCCATAGGCCGGAATAAATCAGGGATTCTGCCCTATCCCCTCATCACAGTTTTATTTAGCAAAAATTTGCCATCTTGGGAAGTTTTAATTGACAACACGTTAGCGGTTCCAGGGAACCGTCCTCAAATTGAGTACACCGAGATATACGAAATGAATTGTCTGAGAATTAAAACCGTTGAACGACTCATGTGGCGGGCCCACTTGGTAGGCGCAAAAAGCAAATTGCATCTGCTGCAATGTCCGCGTTGCTCGGCGCAATTTTTTAAGATTCACGGATATTTATACTGCATCCTCGATGCCGCGGCCGAATCAATATCAACTGCCCTGAAACTGGATCTGAAGATTTCAGACGCTGTCATCACCTGCCAGCATTGCGGTGAGGAAATAGAAATTAAAGATGCTGCGATTGAATTGATCAAACTCATTGCTTCATCTGGTGCACATTGGATGAGGCTATAAGACTGCGCAGAACGAATGGTCTTTTTATTACCTGAATTTTCATGCACGATTCAGGTAATAACAACCCCACGCCAATAGCGTGGACAACTTAAATGGAAAGGAGAAAAAATGTTTAATCGTAAAATGATTGTTGCCGTCCTCCTGGTAGTTTTCGTGGGTCTGATCAGCATTCTGAATGCAAATGCAGCTGAAGTCCAGAAAATTAACATTAACACGGCCTCGGCCGAAGAACTTGCTCAGCTAAAAGGTATCGGGCCCAGTCATGCAGCCAAAATTGTGGCTTACCGTGAAAAAAACGGCCCCTTTAAAATGCCCGAAGATCTCATGCAGGTTTCCGGTATCGGTCAGAAAACTTTTGATACCAACCAGGAGTTGATCATCGTTGAAGCACCCAAAAAGAAATGACCCCCCATCAACGGAACGCTCAGCCGCCTGGCTGACAGGCGGCTGAAAATTTCCAAATCCCACGGAGAACGGCAATGAAAGAAAAAATTAAAAGCTATAGAGATCTGAGGGTCTTTAACAACGCGATGGATGCGGCCATGAAAATATTTGATTTGACTAAAGCATTCCCTTCCGAAGAAAAAAATTCCTTGATCGACCAGATGCGGGGTTCCTCCCGATCTGTTTGTTCAAGTATCGGTGAGGCCTGGCGGAAACGAAGGTATCAAAATGCATTTACCGTCAAGTTGAATGATGCGGAAAGTGAGGCCTGTGAAACCCAGGTATGGGTCCAATTTTCCAGAATGTGCAATTACCTGGAAGGCGAGGTCTGCGACGAATTGGATTCGGCCTACGATCAAATTCTGGGACAGCTATTTAAGATGATCAAGGAATCCGACAAATGGATAATTAAATCAGATCGGTTCACGGATTCGAACTAATTGATGGAGATTATGAAGAGGGAATTCTGCACAAGATGCAACACAATTAGGGATGTAAAGATGACCTTTACCTCGAAAGTGATTACTGATCCTGATGGTGAAAGGAATGTAATACGAACCCGCCTTTTTCATTGTGAAATATGTAAAAGTTTTGTTCGTAGGGAAAATTGCATCAGAGGAGGGATTCTTAAAACAGAGGATACTTTTACACCCAAAACCAAAAATATCTGGCGTGTTATACCCGGAGATGCTCAGCTCAAGGTTCTCAACAAAGTTTGGTGCACCCAGTGCCGGAATATGACAGGAATCGCCGATATCACCGCCAAAGTTGACTCCGGCATGCTGGTACTCATGGGGAAATGCAGCCGGTGCGGCGGTGATGTGGCCCGGGTTATCGAGAATGAGTAAAAAAATTATAGATCGGGCTTTACAATCCTGTTTGAAAGGTATATATTTTACAGTATATACTTTTGGAGTCAAATGTGAACACTGCAAAATTATTCAAAAATGGAAAAAGTCAGGCAGTAAGGCTGCCGCGGGAATTTAAATTCCAGGGAACCGAAGTCTACATCAAACGGATCGGTCGCAATGTAATGCTGATTCCCAAGGACGACCCATGGGAATCATTGTTAAGCAGCCTTGATGAATTCAGTGATGACTTTATGGCCGACCGCCTACAGCCTGAGGTGGATAAGCGGGAGAAGCTTTAATGCGCTATATGCTGGATACCAACATTTGTATCTACCTCATCAAGAAAAAACCAATCAAAGTCCTAAAAAAATTGCGCACCTTTGATTTAACCGATATTGTTATCTCGGCAATAACCCATTCGGAACTCGAGTATGGTGTCGTAAAAAGTGGTCGCCGGAAAGAAAACCATGAGGCCTTAATTAAATTCCTGGCACCCCTGGAAATTGCACCTTATGATGATAAAGCAGCCGTAGATTACGGGCAAATTCGAACCCACCTTGAAAAAAAAGGAGCCGTCATTGGTGCCATGGACATGTTGATTGGTGCTCATGCGAGAAGCATTCCCGTTACTTTGGTAACAAATAATCTAAAAGAATTTAAAAGAATTCCGGGGTTGCGGGTAGAAAACTGGGCGAAATAATAGTTAGTGACCAATATTTGAGCTAACAGATTTTGTTTCGGACTAAAAACCAAATCGGACAACTGCATTTGATTTATGGCCATAATTCCGATATACAAACTCCGATCCGTCCAAACTTAATATCCTTTTAACTCAGACTATTTTTAAATTATAAATGGAGGGCATAAAATTGAAGTGCCCAAAGTGTCAGTTTGAGAACCCGCAAAAGGTTAAGTTCTGTGTTCACTGTGGCAACAAATTAGAAACAATTTGCGCCAAGTGCGGTTCGAGTAATTCTCCGGCTTTTAGTTTTTGT
>PVMK01115918.1_pt1 | contig 11548 bp, 9 predicted proteins | sample 1853481 | NCBI WGS metagenome assembly PVMK01 (sample SAMN08533507, study PRJNA380276) | Marine sediment metagenome, whole genome shotgun sequencing project. | reverse complement strand
TGCCGTGGCCGGCAAACTTGTCGCGAACCTGGGCAAAGAGTTCACTTGAATCGAGCAAGGCTTTGCTCGGAATGCAGCCTTCGTTGAGACATGTGCCGCCGAGAGCCTTGCGCTTTTCGATGACAACTACTGTAGAACCGAGTTGGGCGGCACGAATCGCGGCATTCCGAGCAAAGCCTTGCTCGATTCAAGTGAACTCTTTGCCCAGGCTCGCGACAAGTTTGCCGGCCACGGCATTCTGGTAGACCCTCCATCGCTTAACCTCGGCAAGATGATGAACGCAAACAGGACATCATCACACGCCTGACCCGTGGCATTGCCAGTCTGTTTAAGAAGAATAAGATCACCCTGATCACAGGCACCGGCCGTCTAGGCTCTCCAGTAAAAGAGGGTCCTTTGCAGATCATAGCAGCAACGGATGACGGTGAGCAGACGATCCAGGGAAAACGTGTACTACTGGCCACCGGCAGTGTCGCAATTGACATCCCCGGCTTGCCACAGGATGGCGACCGCGTCGGACAAGCTCGCGACGCTTTGGAATACACTGCGGTTCCTGAACATCTGGTAGTCATTGGCGGCGGCTACATCGGCCTGGAACTCGGTTCCGTCTGGCTGCGCCTGGGCGCTAAAGTCACGGTCGTCGAAATGCTTGAGCAGATGATCCCGACGACCGATCAGGAAGTGACGGCTACCCTGCTCAAAAGCCTGCAGAAACAGGGGATGAAGATCCATGCCGGCACTAAAGTTTCCGGCATGAAGCAAACCGATCAAGGGGTCTCGCTTAAGCTTGAAGGTAAGGTGGAAGAGACCATAACCTGTGACAAGGTTCTTGTGGCTGCCGGGCGTAAACCGTGCATTGAGGGTCTTGGTCTTGATGATGCCGGGGTCACGTTGGATGAAACCGGTCGAATAGCGGTCGATGCTCACTACCAGACCAACGTGCCGAATATTTATGCCATTGGCGACCTGATCCACGGCCCGATGCTGGCGCACAAGGCTATGGACGAAGGGGTTGTCTTTGCCGAGCAGATGGCAGGCGAGAATCCTGCGGTCGATTACAATCTGATCCCCGGGGTTGTCTATACTCATCCGGAGGCGGCATCTATCGGCGCAACCGAAGAGCAGCTTAAAGAGCAGGAGACAGCCTACAAGGTCGGCCGCTTTCCCTTCATGGCCAGCGGTCGCGCCCGTGCCATGGATAATGTCGACGGCTTCGTCAAGGTTCTGGCCAATCCGGAGAGTGGCCGAATTCTCGGCGTGCATATCATCGGCCCCTGCGCTTCGGAGTTAATCAGTGAAGCGGTCACCATCATGGCTTTTGATGGCAGCGTCGAAGATGTCGCTCTGACCATGCACGCCCATCCGACTCTGAGCGAGGCGTTCAAGGAGGCGGCACCCGGGGCTTTTGGCAAAGCGGTGCACGGTTGAAACAACTCTCGCTTCTGGCAACTAGGAGTCTGTCTGGCTATACGGGCCGAAGCGAAAATCCGGAAGTTTGAGACCAGATTTTGACTCGTTTAAGAGTAATAGCCGTAGCTATTGGTCGAAAAGGAGTTGAAATATGGGCCAAACAGCCGGGTTTGCAGCCGGATCATGGATAGTCTGACAGCCTCCTAATCAAACCTTACAAGGGGTCATATGAAACAGCGCTCTTTTGAGAAACACCTCAACCTGAATGTCCGAGGCTTGCCGATCTCGGCAACCTTGGGGATCAACGAATTAAGCAACCGGCTTCTGGCAGAGGGACGTCAGGTCTACAAGATGGGATTGGGTCAATCTCCCTTCCCGGTCCCCACTCCGGTAGTTGAAGAACTCCGGGCCAACGCCCACCAGAAAGCCTACCTGCCGGTGCGCGGACTACCGGCTCTACAACAAGCTGTTGCCGAGTACTATCTGCGTACCCAGCATCTCAACTTCGCCTCCGAGCATATCCTGGTCGGTCCCGGTTCCAAGGAACTGATGTTCATCCTGCAGTTGGTCTATTACGGCGACCTGGTCATCCCGACACCGAGTTGGGTCTCCTATGCACCCCAGGCACACATTATCGGCCGGCACGTCCATTGGCTGCCCACCCGCCGTGACAACCGCTGGCTGCTGACCCCGGACGAACTCGAGAAACTTTGCAAACAGGATCCGTCCAAACCTCGCATCGTTATTCTCAATTACCCCAACAATCCAACCGGGTGCAGCTACACTGATGATGAGCTCAAAGCCTTGGCAGAGGTTGCCAGAGCTTACCAGATTATCATCCTGTCCGATGAGATCTACGGCGAACTCGACTTCGACGGAGCACACGTATCGATCGCCCGACACTACCCGGAAGGGACTATTATCAGCAGTGGTCTGAGCAAGTGGTGTGGTGCCGGTGGCTGGCGGCTTGGCACCTTTGCCTTCCCGGCAGCGCTTGACTGGTTGCTTGAGGGCATGGCGGTGGTCTCCAGCGAGACCTTTACGGCAACCAGTGCGCCGATCCAGTACGCCGCAGTCAGAGCCTTCCGGGGGGGGGACTCTCATTGAGGAATACCTGAGCCAGTCAAGACGCATTCTACAGGCACTCTGTACGGCAACATGTGACCGCCTGACAGCTGCCGGGGCCATCGTTGCCCCTCCTAAGGGAGCTTTCTACATCTTTCCGGATTTTTCACCCCTGAAAGAGAAACTCGCTGCGCGCGGCATAAACACATCCACCGAAATGTGTGAACGAATCCTCGAAGAAACCGGTGTTGCGATTTTGCCCGGCAGCACTTTCGGAAGACCGGATCACGAACTGACCACCAGGATAGCTCTTGTCGATTTTGATGGCGCCAAGGCTCTCTCCTGTGCGGAACGCTACCCCCTGTACGAACCTCTCCCTGAAGAATTCGTGGGGGATTGCTGTTTCAAAGTCAGTGAGGCGACAGACAAACTTTGTGCCTGGATGGGTGGGCCATGAATAAAGGACAATTATTGTGTTACTGATTATTTCTGAGTTGCTGTAGCGAGAAAAACACCTGAGCCGATAAAAGCACAACCAAACACTTTGCCCATAATGCCGGGCAATCTGATCTGCGTTGAACGCTTTTTTGTCCCCTTCGGCCATGAATGCATAACCAAGCAAACAGACAAATGACAGAAACATGAAGGTGACAATCAGGATGCTGAACTGCTGTGTCATCGACCGATCAGGCTGGATAAACTGCGGAAACAGCGCAGTCGTAAAGGCGATCGCCTTGGGATTGCTGAGAGCCACCAACAGACCATTGGCATAAAGCTTCACAATGTTGGGTTGGTGCCGTACATCGTCGTTTTCGACAGTCCTGATCGCCTCGAGGCCAAAACCGTTCCTCCAGAGTTTCAACCCCAAAAAAATCAAATAACCGGCTCCAATCAGCTTCACTGCGAGGAATATCGGCGCAGAATGGAGAATGATTGCACTCAGCCCCATAACGGAAAGCAACGATAAAATGAACAGCCCGGTCACGTTGCCAACCATAGTGGCAACAGAATACTTTGTGCCAAAGGTAACACTGTGGGTTGACACAAGCAGGATCGCCGGGCCCGGAGTAATCGTGGCTACGAGTGCAATCGAAGTAAAAAGCAACCAACTGTCAAAGTTCATAAAACAATGTATCCTTATATTTAAAGATGAATCAGTGCGCTCAAAAGAAAAACCCCCGCCTTCAATAATAACTGAGGGCGGGGTCTCTCACAATCAATTTTTTCGCAAACTAACTGCCACTCACAGGAGGAACAATAACAACAGTTCGATGCGTTTTACGCAAGATTTTTTCTGCCACACTACCTAAAAAAGCGTAATGCAGCTTACCCTTGCTATGGCTGCCGAGAATAATCATATCGACATCCAGACGATCAGCAACGCTGAGAATCATCGGTGCCGCATCACCATGATGAACCTCAATCTTCGGAGGATGAACGATTTCCTCCTCCATCAGTTCGGTTTCTTTCGCAATGATATTATGCAACTGCTCACGCGTTTTTTCAGCTAACTCTGCTTCGTGTTGCGCATTGAATTTTGCCAGTTTATCCGCCCCCATAGTCAGGGCCACCATATTCAGCACTGATGCATCGACCGTCGGCATGACGTGCAGCACATAAACTTGTGCGTGAAATCTACGGCCCACCTCCAAGGCATAACGAACAACGTTGGAAGACTCTTTGCTCAAATCTTTAGCAACCAGAATCTTTTCAAGTTTAATACTCACAGTAGCCTCCTCTCTCCATCAACCCGTTAAGTAAATCACCTGCACAACATAAGCTTACCATTTAAGCTGTGCAGGTGGGTTTTCACAGACTGAATTGATCACGTGGCAACAGCGGGTTGTTGTTGCTTTCTTCTGCGATTCTGAATTATCCATATCAGGGCATAGAGAGCCATTGCCGGAAAATACATCAACTCTTTCGGCGGTCGATGGGCGGGAACCTGGATATTCAGGATTTCCTGATCAAAGTTAATCCCGGCCTTTTCTGCAGCGCTGGCGAACATAACATTGTCGACGAAGATTTTGCCGTCTTCATGTCGAATTTCGAAACCAGCGCCAGCCAATTTCTCAGCACCGGTTGCTTCATCCCCCATCGTCAACATGATGGTCTTGGTAAATGGTTTGCCACTCAACTTCTCACCCAGGAGCTTCATCCTGAGCGCGGCACCTGGATCCATATCGTCAACCCATTCCACAAGTCGAGTTGGAGACTCTTCATGGAGAGGCGGGTAAAATTCGTCCCAGACAAGGCCCGGTCGGAACAAAGTCAATGCAACCAGCAGCAAGGCCGCAGTCTCCCAAATCCGGCACTTGACCAGGAAATAACCCTGCGTACCGGCCGCAAAGGCAAGCATCGCAAGGACTGCGCCGGCAACCACAAAAAACAAGTGATACCAATGATCGACCCCGATCATCAGCAACTGCGTATTGAAGATAAACATAAAGGGCAGTACTGCTGTGCGGATATCGTAGATAAAGCCCTGAATGCCCGTCTTGATCGGATCACCACCTGATATTCCCGCTGCGGCAAAAGCCGCTAACCCCACTGGCGGCGTGTCATCCGCAAGAATACCAAAATAGAAGACGAACAGGTGAGCGGCAATCAGTGGAACGATCAGACCATTCTGGGCCGCCAGACTGACGATAACCGGAGCCATCAGGGTTGATACAACAATGTAGTTGGCAGTGGTCGGCAAGCCCATACCGAGGATCAGGCTGATAACTGCCGTGAAAAACAGGATCAGCATCAGGTTACCACCGGAAATAAACTCTACAAATTCGGTCATAACCAGGCCGATGCCGGTCAGAGTTACAGTACCGACAATGATCCCTGCGGCAGCCGTTGCGACACCGATACCGATCATGTTGCGGCCACCGGCAACACTGCCGGGGATCAAGTCATCAATCCCTGCTTTGAACGCGAACTCTTTGCCCTTCATTTTGCGGAAGAAACCTTTCAGCGGCCGCTGAGTCAGCAGAATAACGATCATCAGCACCGTTGCCCAGAAAGCGGACAGTGCCGGAGACAGCCTTTCCACCGTCAGACACCACATCAGCACGACAACCGGCAGAAGAAAGTACAAACCCGCTTGCGCGGTTTGTCCGAGATGAGGAAGCTCCTTAATTTCAGTGGTTTGTTCCAATTCGGGAACCTTGCAGGCAACCCAAAGCAGGAACATATAAGCCACGGCCAGTAGTACCGAAACAATATAGATGGTTGCTTCACCGGAAACCTCTTTAATCCAGCCTAATCCATAGTAAGTCACCCCTGCGATAATAATCAAAGAAAGGATCGTAAAAACAAAAGAGAGCAGCCGTTGCCTTGCGGTTCTGGTAATGGTTTTTTTCATCCCCTCCAGGCCCATTTTACAGGATTCAAGATGAACAATATAAATCAGGGCGATATAGGAGATAATCGCGGGAAGGAACGCATGCTTGATAACTTCAATATAGGTAATGCCGACATATTCGACCATCAGGAAGGCCGCTGCGCCCATGACCGGGGGCATCAACTGACCATTGGTTGAGCAAGCGACCTCAATCGCGCCGGCTTTTTCAGAGCTGAAGCCGACTTTCTTCATCAAGGGGATGGTAAATGTGCCGGTGGTCACTACGTTGGCAATGGAAGATCCGGACACCAGACCGGTCAAGCCGGATGAAACCACGGCAGCTTTTGCCGGGCCACCCTTCAGGTGGCCGAGTGCAGCAAAGGAGGTACGGATAAAATAGTTACCGGCCCCTGCGGCTTCGAGCATCGCGCCGAACAGCACGAACATGAAGACCATGCCGGTCGAAACTCCCAGAGCCACGCCGAAAACCCCTTCCGTTCCCAGCCAGTAATGGGACATCCCTTTAACCAGACTGGCACCCTTGTGAGCAATGACCTCCGGCATAAGCTGACCGCCAAAGGTGTAGGTGATAAAAACCGCAGCCACAACCATGAGCGGAGGACCCAAAGCACGGCGAGTCGCCTCCAGTAACAGAATCATACCGGTAACCGAAACAATCAGGTCCAGCTGAGTCGGCAAGCCGGGACGATCCGAGAGTTCCGCATAAAAGATATATAGATAAGCCGAACAGAATGCGCCGAGCAGGCCCAGAACCCAATCCTGCACGGGAATATATTTTGTCGGCGATTTTTTAAATGTCGGAAAAGCAGTGAAAGAGAGGAAAATCGCAAAAGACAGGTGGATCGCTCGCGCCTCTGTGTCATTGATGACAAAGAAGTTAAAAATAAAGGGTAGTGGCGAAGCATACCAGAGCTGAAACAGGGTCCAGATGAGCGGGACTAAAAACAGAACTTTTTTAGGGAAGGCGCCGGTCGGGTTTCTGGCTCCAGACTCGGTTTCTGCAATCATCTCTGCGAGTTCTTCGTCAGTCTTGATATTCTCATTGGATTCGGTCATGGCAAAAACCCTTTAGTGTGACAAATAAGATCGACGTGTGACAAATAAAGATCGGCAGGAAAAAAAAGTGCACCGCCGCAACGGTGCACTTTTTCAGCATGGCATCAGCAAAATCACATCATACCTGCTTCTTTGTAGTACTTGACAGCGCCATCATGCAGCGGGGCAGAAAGACCATCTTGAATCATTTGCTCTGGGTTCAGATGAGCAAATGCCGGATGAAGCTTTTTGAACTCGTCAAAATTCTCGAAGACAGCCTTGACGACCTGATAGATAACTTCATTAGGTACCTTGGATGAAGTCACAAAAGTTGCACCGACACCGAATGTTTTGGTGTCGGTATCGGTACCACGATACATGCCGCCCGGGATGGTTGCGGTGCGATAGTAATCGTTATCGGCAACCAGCTTGTCGACTTGAGTTCCAGTCACACTGACTATCACTGAATCACAGGTGGTGGTGGCTTCTTTAATAGAACCGCTTGGGTGACCAACGGTGAAGACCATGGCATCAATTTTATTGTCGCACAGGGCTTTTGACTGCTCGGAGGACTTCAATTCGGAAGCGAGCTTGAAATCAGCTTTGGTCCAACCCACGGCAGCCATGAGTACTTCCATTGTCCCGCGCTGACCGGAACCGGGGTTGCCGATATTAACGCGCTTGCCTTTCATATCCATGAAATCCGTGATACCGGAATCTTTACGGGCAACAACGGTGAAAGGCTCGGGATGAACGGAAAATACTGCGCGCAGATCTTTGTTGGGGCCCTGCGATTTGAACTTGCTGGTGCCATAGTAGGCATGGTATTGCCAGTCGGATTGAGCAACACCCATATCGAGTTCACCGGCACGAATGGTGTTCAGATTATAAACCGAACCACCGGTACTCTCGACGGAACAACGTATTCCATGCTCTTTCCTGGTCTTATTCACCAGGCGACAGATCGCACCACCCGTAGGGTAGTAAACACCGGTTACACCACCGGTACCGATCGTTACGTACTGGGTCGCGAAAGCATCCGCCACACCGATACATACAAAAACTGCGGCCAACATTACAACTGTCAATTTTCTCATAAACACTCTCCCTCAATTGCCGGCCAACTCAAGCCAGGCAGGTTAGTGGCCAAAAGGCCTGTTAGAAAAAAATATCTCGCAAGGTGTGATGCATTTATTCGTGCAACCACTCCAGATTGTCGGTCGTGCGCGCCAGCTCATATTTTTCGGAATGATAGCATTCCGTTGCCACACTTCCTCTCTCATCTCGGTCAGTCGTAAAACCTAACACCGTTTTAACAGGGAAAGATCAAATATAACAGCAATATGGGAAAGGTCAATATGTAAGAGCAATCAACATGCCAAACCTAAGGAGTTAATTTACACTGCTGTTTTTAATAGTTTTTTCGACATAAAGTCAGAAAGACAGAGAGCACAAAAGGGTATAACCCTGGTTATGGCAAAATAGGTGCGATGGGACAAAGACTAGAGAGGGATCGGGAGTAAATGACGAAGAGGGTTCTGGTTATAGTTATAACCGAGGCTATACCCCTTTATTATCAGTTTGACGGCGTTGCTTAAGGCGTTTACTCAATGCTGGTTGCGAGATCCCCAGCAGACGGGCTGCCAAGGACTGATTATCTGCTGCACGGCCGAGGGCTGCATCGACCAATAGCTCTGTAGCAGAACTTATAGTCGGCAGTTCACACATTGCAATAAAAGGATTGTCCGCTACCGGTACCAGTTGCTCGCGAGTTTCTCCGATTCGCTCAATAAAGGGAGACATCGAAAGGACTCCACCACTATGTCGACTGACTGCATCATGCACCATCATCTTTAACTCACGTAAATTGCCGGGGAAACTGTAGCTATTGAGAAGTGCGGTCAATTCGCGTGGTGGGGTCGGAACTGGCTTGTCGAGTTCTTCAGCCGAAGTTTCAAGAAAATATTCAAGCAGCAGAGGGAGATCCTCACGACGCTCTCTTAATGGCGGAAGTCTGACCATGTGAGTATTCAGGCGATAATAAAGATCTTTGCGAAAGGTACCCTGTATGACCGCTTCATTCAGGTTTTTGTGGGTAGCGCAGATTATCCGTGCGCGCAATTGACTGGGAGTATCACTGCCAAGGCGGTAATATTCTCCTTCCTGCAACAGGCGCAGTAGCTTGATCTGGCTTGCAAGTGACAGATCACCAATTTCATCGAGGAAGAGTGTGCCTCCAGCGGCGTGTTCTATCAAGCCACTGCGCGATCTCTCCGCACCGGTAAAAGCGCCTTTCTGATGGCCAAAGAGGGTATCAGTAAAAGCATTGTCATCAAGGCCGGCGACATTGACACTGACTAACGAACCCTCACTGTTTTCAAGCTGGTGAATACCATGAGCAATCAGTTCTTTACCAACACCGCTCTCACCCAGGATCAGAATGGGATGGCGAGAGCCGACGATTGACTCAAGATAGGAAAAGACAGCTTGCATTTTCGGATTACGCGTCACAATCCCGTCAAAAATTTCAGGATGCTCAAGTTCGCACTTCAACATGTGGCGAGTGATCTGACGGTTTTCACGCTGCAGCTCAACCATCCGTACTGCTCGCTGCACCCCGTCAATTAAATGGCCCTCTTCGACAGTCTTGACAAAATAATCGAAGGCCCCCTTGCGCATACACCCCACGGCCACTTCCAGTTGATTTATCCCTGAGAGAATAATCACTGAGATTCCCGGGTATTCTCGATTGACCCTCTCCAGAAGATCCCCTCCATCAATGTGCGGCATATTCAAGTCTAGCAACAATACTCCAACATCGTGTTGCTCCAGCAAACCCATAACCTCGCTGCTTACATGCGTCTGCAGCAGGTTAGTAAAGCCTCCAGGGCCTTCAAGCGTCAGTCCCAGACTGCGTAACCAAGAAGGCTCATCGTCAACAATGAGGATCGAAAAATTGGGGTATTTATCAACGTTCACACGTTTTATCCTCCACCGGCAGCAGTAAGCTGACACAAGTGCCTTCACCCGGCACTGAATCGAATTTAAGTTGGCCACCATGCTCCATCACAATGCCCTCCGAGATCGAAAGACCAAGACCAGTTCCACCTGTATCACGATTGGTAGTAAAGAAAGGGTCGGTCAGTTTCTGCAGATGTTCACTGGCGATACCACAGCCTTGATCCTTGACCTCAAGCAGTAGACTCCCGTCCACAGCCAGCACCGTGCGCAATTCTATTGATTGCTCACGATCAACAAGTGCCTGACAGGCATTAAGCAGAAGATTGACCACCACCTGCTCAATCCGCTGAGAATTTCCCCGAAATTTCGGCAGATTTCCAGCCAAATCCGCCTGGAAATGATTGGTAGCCTTCTTCAGCGAATTATCGACTAGACGGCGTGCAGTTTCAGCGACCAGACTCAAGTGGACAGATTCATTCAATTCGGCGCTACTTTGGCGGGTGAAGTCCTTCAGGTCCTCCACGATTCTCTTGATTCGCTCGGCACTCTGCTGCATTTCATCGAGCATCTGTGGAATTTCGTTGCTCATGCGCGAAAAGCTGAACCAGCCGAGTTTAAAATCTCCATGTTGCTGGAAATGCTCCTGTAGTATTGGAGACATATCATTCCAGGCTTTTTTGAGAAGCGGCAGGTTCAGCAGAATCAAGCCATTGGGATTATTGATTTCGTGGGCAACCCCAGAGGTCAGAATGCCAAGAGAAGAGAGTTTATCCGCCTGGATCAGTTGCTGTTGGTGAACCTCCAGTTCGTACAGGGCCTGCTCTTTCTTGATCACCTCCAATTCCAGAGCCTCGGTGCGTAACGCAACTTGACGCCCTAAGGTGCGCGACCAGAAGACTGTCATTGCCAGAACGAGGAGTAACGGCAGTACAACCATGGCACCAATCCGGACGATCTTATCAGTCGAAACACCCGGCTGAGGCAGCACACCAAGCCACTTTTCATAGATCTGACGAAAGCGACCTGACTTTTTCAGCAACATCAGAGCTTCGTTGAAACGGGCCAACAGCTCCGTATTGCCTTTCCTGACCGCTTAACCGTAATCTTGAGCCACCAGGGGTTTGGCAATAGGGCCGATGTTCTCCAAGCCGGTTTTCTGGACCAGATACTCTCCCGGCAGTTTAGCAACCAGAGCCGCGTCATACTGCCCTTCAGAAAGTTTCCTCAGAGCGTCTTCAAGTGTTTGTACCGGATGCAGTCTGGCATTTAAATCAGAATGTTGCAGCATAAAATCATGCATAACGGCACCGCGCATGACAATCACATCCTTGCCCTTTAGATCATTTAAGGTGTCAATCGATGACCCTTTGCGGATCCAGATCGATTGATGCACCTTGGCGTGTGGATTGAATAATCAACCTCCTTAGTCCGTTCGCTGGTCCAGGCCATTCCCTGTAGGACATCAACCTCCCCCAAACTCAACCCTTGGCGCATACGCCCCCAGGGACCAAGCCTGATCTCTACATCCATCCCCATGACATCAGCAACCGCGCGGGACAATTCACGTTGAAACCAGCAGGCTGGCCGTCGTCGTTGAGAAACTCATAAGGGGATAATTGTGGTCACCACCGACGATAATCGGAGCATCGAAATCATCAGGTTCCTCAGCGGTGACCACGGAGACGGTCGCAAGCAAGAACAACAGTACCAGTAGCCATCGTG
>PVMK01123368.1_pt1 | contig 11549 bp, 11 predicted proteins | sample 1853481 | NCBI WGS metagenome assembly PVMK01 (sample SAMN08533507, study PRJNA380276) | Marine sediment metagenome, whole genome shotgun sequencing project. | reverse complement strand
TTTAGTAATTTTTGGCGACTCAAATTTATTGAGTGTATACAAACTATTACATAAATAACCTGGATGTCCTAGATAAAAGAACTTCCCGGGTGCACCCTTCCCTGTTTTCGTACCGTACAAAAGTTGTTCGGTTCGTGCCTGAAGCTTTATAGACTATCTATGTAATAAAAGACGTGTTAAACAAGAATTATTAATCCGGGAGGAAAATGAGGTGATACACCTATAAACACCCGGAATATCCGGGTGTCGCCAGTGGTAAATCGTCAGTTGGAAAACCTTTTAAAGCAAAAACACAAAAAAAGGCACTCAAGAGAATCTCTTAAGTGCCTTTTTTTATAATGTCAGCCGAAATTGAATTTTCTCCAATCAGCTTCAGCTAATAATTTGTGTCCGCTCATTGCGAACCTCTTTTTTAAATCATGGTTACTTAACAATACTAACGAACACCAGATAAATCAGTCCGGAAAATAACAATGTTGATGTTATTAGATTTCTAAGATTTGATTTAAGATTACAGTTAATCGTTTTTTGTCTTTTGTCTCTTTTCATATAAACCTCCTTTCCATATCCACAAGTACTCCGTTCACAAGTAATAGTTTTTGCCCTGAATCCGCGGATGCGTGCCGGATAAACAGAATCAACCCAGTAACTATTATGAAGGGCTTGCACCTTTTTGTTTCATGCTCTTAAATTTTGGTTTTGTACGAACGCGCGGTTTGCTTTTAGAACCGGTATAATGATTGTTTTGCTTCGGCTTGCCGTATGTTTTGCGCGGCAACTGTTCATCAGAAGAAGATTTGCTGACAAACTCTTCCACGCGGCAGTGTTTTAACCGGTTTCCAAGAATCCGCTTGATAGAATCAGCCGGTGCTTTATCGCTTCCGGTTACAAACGTAAAGGCTTCTCCGGTCTCGTCAGCCCGGCCGGTACGGCCGATACGGTGCGTATACGCATCTACGGTATCCGGTATGTCATAATTGATCACATGGGAAACACCGCGCACATCAATACCCCGGGCAGCCACATCCGTAGCAACCAGGATCTTGTACCTGCCGCGGCCAAAACCATCCAGAGCTTTACGCCGGTTATTTTGAGTCAGGTTGCCGTGCAGCGCTGTGGCCTCATATCCTGACCTGTCCAGATGCTGCGCGACACGCTTAGCACGAACCTTGGTACGGGTAAAAACCAGAACCGGCCCAATATCATGGTTGTCGAGAAGATTCTTTAAAAGATCTGTTTTTCGGTCAAACCCAACAGGATAGAATGAATGTCCCACCGAAGAGACCGGCGCAAGATGACCGACCCTGACTGTAACTGGATTGTTTAGAACTTTGTCCGCGAGAACCCTTATGTCCCTGGGCATGGTTGCGGAAAACATCAGGGTCTGCCGCTTTGATGGAAGATATCCCACGATTCTCTTAATATCAGGCAAAAACCCCATATCAAACATATGGTCTGCCTCATCCAGAACCAGAACATCCACATTAGATACATCAATGGTTCCCCGCTGGATATGATCCAGCAGACGCCCGGGACAGGCTGCGATAATATCAACGCCTCTTTTCAGTCCATTTATCTGTGAATTTATATTTACCCCGCCGTAAATGCTGAGTCCTTTAAGCCCTGTTTTTCGTCCCAGCTGTTCAATAACCTTATTGGTCTGCTCAGTCAGTTCCCGGGTCGGCGCGATGATCAGGGCACGGACACTTCTGCCGGGCTTTTGTATCAGGCGCTGAAGAATCGGCAATACAAAAGCAGCGGTTTTCCCGGTACCGGTCTGCGCCAGGCCCATGACATCTTTACCCTCCATAATCGGCTGGATTGATTGAGCCTGAATCGGAGTGGGCCTGGTATATCCAAGCGCCTCAATATTGGCATTTATTTTATTGTTAAAATTAAACTTCTTAAAACTCATTATTTCTCTTCTTTCTTAAATTGCTGTAATTATGCTTATAAATTAAACTTTTTTGTTTCTGTGATTCTACTATCTGTTTGTCAGCTGTCTTTCTATTTCCCCTTTTCTTCTGCGTCCTTGATTTAGCAATAAAAAAAAGCCCCTGGGATCTTACGATTAATCCCATGGGCTTTTCATTAAAAACTTGTTGGATTTAAGATTGCGTTTGATAATTATGATCGTTTGTTGATCAATTTATTAATATTACACTAGTTTTATATATATGTCAAATCGTTATAAAAAGAAGGGCCCCGGTTTAACAGGGCCCTTCTTAACTATATAACAGAATGATATAATCTACCTTATTAATCTATTTTATTAGCTTGTATCCTCTAACTATTTAATAAAACATATTATTTTAGACTTATCAATATTTGCTGTGGTTCTGCTCTTGATTCCTGTTTATTAATAAGCTAAAGAATTAAGATGAATGTTTGTATTTTATATTGCAGTACCCGTTAATAAACATGGGTAAATTAGTTTAGAATTCAGGTTTGTCCACAGAGCTTAAAAAGAAATTGAGGCGATCCGGAAAACTGGAACAATATCATTTTGCCTTCAAAACAGGATTTCTCTTCATGGGCGAGTATTTTATGCCGGTAATAAATAGAGTTATCCATGTAACACTGCATTCTTGACCGAAATGTTTGGTAAGTCAAAAGTGCAGATAAAGAAAACTTCTTTAATAAGGAGGTGAACCATGTCAGATAGTATTTACAAAATTATCGAACTGGTGGGAACAAGCAAAACATCCTGGGAGGAAGCGGCCAAAACTGCGGTTGAGACGGCAGGAGAAAGCCTGCACAATTTAAGGATCGCCGAGATTACGAAACTGGATATAAAGGTGGAGAATGGTAAAGTTTCTGCTTACCGCGCCAGGGTAAGCCTGTCGTTTAAATACACTCATGGCGATCAATAACATTTGAACGGCGCGCACTCTAATACAGGTTAGCAGGAAAGTGATGCTCCCCGCCTGCAAGGCGGGAAGCATCACTTTTTAACGATTCTGAATCTACTGACCTGTCTTGGTAAAATAATATGAATCAGTTACTACGGTCTGACCGGAACAGTCTGTAACCACAGGCTGCCAAAATATAAAGAATCTACTTCTGATCCGTATTTACATTCACCCTGCTGTACATCTCTGCAGTATGTTTCAATTTTGATATTAACTCATCAGTAAAGCTGTCATGTTTCAGTTTCCACTTCCAGTTATTAGTTAGAGTCCCGGGTCTGTTCATCCTGAATTCTTCACCATATCCCAGCACATCCTGTGCAGGGATAATAACAAGATTAGCAACAGATGAGTAAGCAAGCTTAATAAACTGCCAGTGAAAATCACTAAAGTTTGTGGAATCTATATAATCAAGAATATACTGTCGCATTTTGTCATCAATCTCTGAACCGTAAAACCAGCCGTTGGTGGTATTATTGTCGTGAGTTCCCGTGTAAACAATGATGTTCCTGTTCTTATAGTTATGGGGAAGATAGTAATTATCATTACTAAAATCAAAAGCAAACTGTAAAACCTTCATCCCCGGCAAATTCACATCATCTCTTAGCTTTTCAACTTCAGGAGTTATCTCTCCAAGATCCTCAGCAATAAGCGGGAGATCACCCAGCTTTTTCCTCAGACTTTTAAAAAATGCAATTCCAGGACCTTTGACCCATTTACCATTTTCAGCAGTAGCTTCTTTAGCAGGAATTGACCAGAAGGATTCAATCGCTCTGAAATGATCTAACCTTACCAAATCCACAACCCTGTTAAGATGCTGCATACGACTTACCCACCACTTCATGGTAGCTGTATTTAATTTATTCTTATCATCCTCCCATTTATATAGAGGATTACCCCATCTCTGACCTGTTTCACTGAAATAGTCCGGAGGGACACCGGAAACTGATTCAGGCTTACCCGTCTTTTTATCAAGCTGAAATATCTCAGGATGGGCCCAGGCATCAGCGCCTTCAAAAGTTATATAGATCGGTATATCACCGATCAGTTTTATTCCAAGACTGTTACAGTATTCTTTCAATTCCGACCACTGAATGAAAAACAGGTATTGCGCAAATCTGTAAAAAGCTATGTCTTGTTTAAGTTTTATACGCCATTTTTCCATCGCCTCAGGCATGCGCACGGCAATTGGTTTTTCCCAGTCAAGCCAGTAATCTGTTTTAAAATGGTCAGCCAGCGCTGAAAACAGCGCATAATCATCCAGCCAGTATTTAGATTTCTCACAAAAAAGCGCATAAGCCTTAATATCATCATCTTTTGCCGTTTTAAAAAACAGGGCTGCAGCATCCCTAAGCACAGGCATCTTATGTTTTACTACTTCATCGAAATTTACAAAATTGTCCTCTTTAAAGTCAAAGGGCTTAATATCGAGTTCAAACCATTTCTTTTTAATTTTATCAAGAGAGATAAGCAGCAGGTTCCCTGCAAAAGTTGACTTTGAAGCATAGGGTGAATATTCAAAGACCGGTGATACAGGTCCAAATGGAAGCACCTGCCAGTAGCTTTGCCCTGCCTTTTGTAATTGCCGGGCAAAATGGAACGCTTCATCACCCAGCGTTCCTATCCCGTAATTCCCAGGCAGACTCGTTATATGAAGAAGAACCCCGCTTGACCTTATTATGTCCATTATCAACACTTTCTGATGTAATTATTCCTAAACTTATTAATAAAATATATAGGGTTATATTATGTATGTGTCAAGCAGCAAAAAGCGTGGGCAGGCTAAAGACTGTGGATTAAGTATCAGGCTGCGGGGTGTCTCAGTAATTATATTTGATCTTTCTGATACAAGTTTAAAAAAGCTGATTTTACCGCCCGTTTCACTCAAGACACAGAGCACGCAGAGAAAAGCAGGTTTTAAAAGCTAATAAACAAAACGCAGTTCTTTGCGTCCTTGGCGCCTCTGCGGTTAAATCCAAATCGAATTCGATTGGTTTCCAAAAAAGTCAGCTCATTTGTAATGACAACCCAGGGTTTTAACTTTGTATTTTTAAATTAAGTTTAAAATGTTACCCACAGATTATATTGAAGACCAAATTTAATTGATAAGGAAGGATTTAAGCTCTATTTTCAAGGAGAGTATTTCGATACAAATCGGATTCGAAATAATAGTAAGCACCTGTATCCGGGAAATCATTTTGAATTCTATACAGTAAGGGTTCAAGCTTTTCAAACTTACCTGCACTGAACTCTGACTGGAATTCTTCTATCAGCTCAACCTTTTCTTTCAAATTAACCTTCTGAATAAAATGTGGCGCCATTTCAGAAACTTGAAGGTTTCTCTTAATTATTTTCTGTAACAGCTTGAAAAAACTTCTATTAACGTCTGTAAACAAAATTGTCAGCCAGGTCTCAATGTTTAGTCCGGAGACCCAGTATGGCGCTGTATAATATGGATAGTATCCCTGATTAAGATTGTTTGTTTTATCAAGAAAATAATAAACTTCTTCCTGAGATATATCCCTTTCAACTGACTGAATTTTACGACAATACACATGGTACTGCATCCCCATCTTCTCAAGAACCGGATGACCATGCATTCGGCAGGCCAGCGGTCTGTTGGGATAGATTCCGCAGAAATTATCCGCAGTATGAAAACGGCATTTAAAATATCCAGGATAATAAGGATGATAGGGTACTACCTTTGATATCGTTTCTATTAATTGCTCCGGATTCCCAATTAGAAAATCCATCATATAACAGAACTCGATCAAGGTCACATGTGGAGTAACGCAGCATTCCCCGCATGCCAGACAACCGACTTTTGGTATTTGATTGTATATCTCATTTTTCAGGACAAGATATGCCGAAGAAAATATCCCCATATGACGGTGCCTCCCTGCACCTCAAGAAGAGTTACTCTAATAACTTATCGGCATTTTGATGATTTTTCTAAATAGAGGAGAGCAGATTATCCGGTAATTTTATCAAATTGTTCTTTTATTTGTTCTTTAACTGCTTTTCGCATTCTTGTTAAGGTTAGAACAGGAACCATATCAAAGGTGGATGAATGAGGTTTTTTATTCGCCTCCGTTTTATTTACACTAGAAGCATCTTTTTCTTCGTGCTTTTCACTTGTACGCGTATTCACATTATAAAGAGTATCCATAAGGCATAGTTCTCCTTTCTAATATCAACATACATACAAAATACGTTCCAAATTAAATATTAACACTAAATATATTTTTTATCGTAATTTCAATGAGTTATAAAATGATTATTCTTTGACTTATTAGAAATTTAATCAGGTGGGTAAATAATTCCACAAACACGTCAAAAAACATGCTCTATCCCTATAAACAAAAAAAGGGAGCAAAAAATTTGCTCCCTTGAATAATATGATTTTCATGACTAGCGGTTAACCGCCTGTTTCAAGATACTTGTGAATTGAATCTGCAGCAATTCTTCCAGCACCCATGGCAAGAATTACGGTTGCCGAACCGGTAACAATATCACCGCCGGCCCATACACCCTTCCTGCTTGTCTTCCCAGTATCAGGATCTGCAATAAGATATCCCCAATTATTAAGATCCAGACCTTCTGTAGACTGGATAAGAAGCGGGTTTGGACCGGCGCCCACAGCAATTATCGCAAGATCACATTCAAGATCAAACTCAGAACCTTCAATGGGTACAGGTCTTCTCCGGCCTGAATCATCTGGCTCTCCAAGTTCCATTTTGAGACCTGTCATTGAAGTTAAACGGCCCTTTTCATTACCATTAAACTTAACCGGACTGGTTAAAAAATAAAATTCAACGCCCTCTTCTTCTGCATGATGGACCTCTGCTGCCCTTGCAGGAACCTCCTGTCTTGAACGCCTGTATACAATTCTAGATGATGCAGCTCCAAGACGAAGTGCTGTTCTGGCAGAATCCATGGCAACATTTCCCGCACCCAGTGTAATCACATTTTTACCCCTGATAACCGGAGTATCATATTCGGGGAGATATGCCTTCATCAAATTTGAACGGGTCAGATATTCATTTGCAGACATTATCCCGATCAGATTTTCGCCGGGAACCTTTAAAAAAGTAGGCAGACCCGCACCCACCGCTATAAATACAGCATCATATCCCTCTTCGAAAAGCTCATCCAGAGTAACAGTTCTTCCCACAACCGAGTTACATTCGAGTTTAACATCCATCTTTTCCAGGCCGGCAACCTCGGAAAAAACAATTTCTTTAGGCAGCCTGAATTCCGGTATACCGTAAACAAGCACACCTCCCGGTTTATGAAACGCTTCAAATATAGTAACCGAATGACCTTTTTGAATGAGATCGGATGCTACCGTAAGACCGGCAGGGCCCGAACCCACCACAGCCACCTTCTTTCCGGTTGACTGCTTCTTTTTAGGCTGCGGCGCTTTTCTGTGTTCTCTTTCATAGTCCGCAGCAAACCTTTCAAGATTTCCGATCGCAACAGGATCACCTTTCTTACCGAGAATACATTCCCCCTCACACTGAAGCTCCTGCGGACAAACCCTTCCGCACACAGCCGGAAGCCCGTTCTTTTCCCAAATCATACTTATTGCCGCTGTAAAATCACCCTCTTTTATCAGTTTAATAAATCCCGGTATATCAACCCCTACCGGACATCCATTAACACATAAAGGTTTTTTACACTGAATACATCTTGAAGCTTCCTTTTGAGCTGCTTCATCTGACTGACCAAGAGGCACCTCATCAAAATTTTTAGCCCTTATTGCAGCTTCCTGTTCAGGCATTGATTGTCTTGGCACTTTTTCTCTTTTAACTTTTCTATCCGACATTTACTCCTCCAGTATAAGACCGCAGCCACTCTAAAAATCTATTCCTTTATAGTACATATATGTTCATCATAACTTCTTTTTTCATCTTCCTGATACGCCTGTAACCTAAGCATCAATCCATCAAAATCCACTTCATGCCCGTCAAATTCGGGTCCGTCAACGCAGGCAAATTTAGTCTCACCTCCGACAGTAACCCTGCACCCGCCGCACATCCCGGTGCCATCTATCATTATGGGGTTTAGACTGACCAGTGTTTTTACATTTTTCTCTTTTGTTACCTGGCAGACAAATTTCATCATCGGAACCGGACCGATACCCACAACAAGTTTTACGTCTTCTTTTTCAAGCACATCCTTTAATACATCTGTCACAAAACCTTTATGACCGTATGACCCGTCATCAGTGCATACCTTAAGCTCATGGGAGGCTTCTTTCATCTTATCTTCAAGAATAAGCAGGTCTTTGTTCCTTGCCCCGATAATGCTGATAACATTATTTCCCATCTGTTTAAGTCCTCGGGTAATCGGATATAAAACTGCAACACCTGTTCCGCCGCCCACACAAACAACAGTCCCCAGTTTTTCAAGGTGCGTTGCCTGTCCCAAAGGACCGATAACATCCTGATATCCCTCTCCAACCTTCAACCCCTTAAATAACAGAGTTGATTTACCCACGACCATATAAATAACTGTTATCGTGCCCTTTTCCGGATCAGTATTGGCCATTGTCAGGGGAATTCTCTCTCCAGTTTCATTTGCTTTCAAAATCACAAACTGTCCCGGTTTTGCTTTTTTTGCAATAAGCGGGGCTTCGATCTCATTTAAGATCACATTGCCCTGTGACATTTCTTCACGTCTGACAATATTAAACATTAAAAATCTCCGATTATACTTTATTTAGTAGTCCATAACCCGTTTTAAGTACAAAAATTATTTTATCTTAAGTAAAATTTTATTTCAACCAAACTTTTTAAGAAAAGGCTATTTCAATATGTTCAAGAACAAAGTGGCATCAGAATCTGAAATTTAATTTTGATTTTTTTTGATATGATAAACCGGTTTTGTCTGTTCAGACAATTGATTTTGCAAGGACTCAAAAAAGCTTAAAGGATAGAGCTTCCTTCTATTTTATCATCAACAGAAATATTAAGGAGATCAAGAATAGTAGGAGATATATCAATTAAACGGGGGTTTGATTTGCTCGAGTCAAAACCTCTTATGCAGAAGAAAGCATCCTGACTCGTTGGAACACCTTCGTACTTGTTTTTGCCCAAAAGACAATCTTGGTCAATATCACTGCTTAACTCATATCCGGGAACCGCCTCCAAAACAAGGTCCGGGGCCCTCTTAAGCAGGCTGCCCTGATAAAGGTCTTCTTTTCTTGAAATAGCCTTTATAATCGGCATCCTCGTAGATTCGTCTTTCAGTGTTAATAAACCCTCAATAAGGCTTTCCCTCAAATTATTATATTCATCACCCGGCTCTACGCAACCATCCGGCATCACACCTTTAAGATTTATATATATTCTGCCGGAGTCCAGAGCAAAAACTTTTGTACCTGTTGGATCAATATCATCAAAAGTTACCTTTCCGTCCGACTTCATCTTTAACAGTCCCTCATTTCTAAACCAGGTATTCAGATAAAATGCACCTTTTGAAGCTGCTGTAGCGTGATCTGAAATCAGGATAAACTCAGTATCATCAGCTGTTTTATCCGACAAATCCCCAACCAGGTCATCAACTTTTTTAAAATAATAAATAAAGTCTGCATTCCATTCTGAGCTTAAGTCAGCATAATCATTCCACAAGTAACGGTTAATGCGGCCTGTTCCGGAAATAACGCCGACAAAAAGGTTCCAGTCTACCCTGTCCATAAAATAATTAAATGTCTCACGCCGTTTTTTAAGCATATACAAAAGCTCTTCATAAATAATATTGCGGTCCATTGGGTCTTCATTAAAATCAACATCTATCCTGTAATCAATCTGCTCAAGAGCAGGACATAACTGGTTAGGAAACACCGCCTTTTTAAAATCAAGAGAAACAAAACCCGATATCATCACACCATTTATTTCTTTTGCGGGATATGTCTGAGGAACATTAACAGCAACTGTTGATTTATTCGCAAACGTTACATAATCCCATATTTGAGGTGAAACAATTTGCAGGGCGTTTGGAAAATAAATACCATAGGATTCACGGCGTCTGTCCATATATCCAAACATGCCGTGACTGGCAGGGTTGACACCTGTGATGCAGGATGTCCAGGAAACAGGAGAAATCGGGGGAGAAGATGTCTTCATCTTTGACAAAGATCCATCCTCCATTAATTTTGCTATGTTAGGGATATGTCCATTATTACTCAGGTCTATAATCTGATCATAAGAAACCCCGTCAAGGCCTATCAATGCGACACGCCTGCGGGGTCTTTTCTTTTTTAGTTTAAAAGGAAGCATATTTATTTATTCAGAACTTTGGATTCTGGATTAAATTCAAAGCATCATGGTATTAAAACCTAATAAACTATCAGCCGGCTAACTTCATTTTACCCCTGACTTCTTCCATTACCTCTTTTGCAGTTTTGCTGCATTTTGATGCCCCATCATTAAGGATATCAGTAATATCATCAGGCCTTTCTTCAAGCTCTTTTGCCTTTGCCTGGATAGGAGCAAGTTCCTTCATTAAATTCTCAAACAGTATTTTTTTACAATCCACACAGCCCCTTGAAGCAGCTTTACACTGGTCAGCTACATCAGCCACAACATCATCAGGAGAAAAGGAGGTATGCATTGTATAAAGATTACAGACATTAGGATCCCCCGGGTCCTTAAGACGCTTTCTGTTTTCATCCGTAACAGCTGTTCTCAGCTTTTCCCAGATATTATCGGGGTTTTCAAGAAGCCCAATATCATTATTAAGTGACTTTGACATCTTTGCCTTACCGTCAAGACCCAGAATCTTCGGAGTGGAAGACAAAAGCCATTTGGGTTCTGGAAAAGTATCTCCGAACTTCCCGTTAAAACGCCTCGCTATTCTCCTGGTAAACTCAATATGCTGGATCTGGTCCTCCCCCACCGGCACAGCTGTTGACTTGTACAGCATGATATCAGCAGCCTGTAAAACAGGATAAGCCAACAAGCCCACATTTATATTTTCACGATGCTGTTTTGACTTGTCCTTAAACTGGGTCATCCGCTCCAGATCACCAAGTGGGGTTATACAGTTAAGTATCCAGGTAAGCTCAGTATGCTCGATTACCCTTGACTGGACAAAAAGCCTGCATTTTTCAGGATCAAGACCGCAGGCAATCAGCGTTCGGGCTGCGTTCATTATACTTTTCTGAAATGTTTCCACATCATAATCAATGGTTATGGCATGATAATCAACAATGCTGAATATACAATCATATGTGTCAGTTAGGGTTATCCAGTTTTTTATTGCACCAATATAATTTCCAATATGAATTGTTCCGGTCGGCTGTATTCCGCTAAAAATTCGTCCTTTTGTCATTAATCTGCTTTCTATTTTCCTTATTTGTAAAATCTAATCTTCAATCCGCCATCTGAAATCCAAAATCCGACGCAGTTTATTCCGCAATCCGCATTCGCCAATCCGAATTCAAAAGTGGCGGAAGTGCATGGGAATCGAACCCACCAGAGACGCTATTAACACCTCCCACTGGATTTGAAATCCAGGAGTATCACCAGATACTACCCACTTCCACAAAGACTAAATGCTTATCATTACATCACTTTTAACTTTTTCGGTTCTTTCTGTCAACTCGTTATTTTCCTGCTGTCGTGAAAATTGTCG
>PVMK01116295.1_pt1 | contig 11551 bp, 7 predicted proteins | sample 1853481 | NCBI WGS metagenome assembly PVMK01 (sample SAMN08533507, study PRJNA380276) | Marine sediment metagenome, whole genome shotgun sequencing project. | reverse complement strand
ACGCGCTCGCGCGGGAGCTTCCGCTATCGGCCGACAGCCATGTCGTCGGCGAGAACACGATACTCATAGCGACTTACGAAGATACCTTCGTCAAGATTGCGCGCGCCCACGACCTCGGGTTCGACGAGTTGGTCCAGGCTAACCCCGATGTAAACGCCTGGATTCCGGGGGAGGGCACCGAAATCGTCTTACCGACCCGATTCGTGCTTCCTCAGGCGCCGCGTCGAGGAATCGTCATCAATCTTCCCGAGCTCAGGCTCTACTATTATCCCGATGGCGATTCCGGCCGCGTCATTACTCACCCCATCAGTATCGGCCGGATGGAATGGCGCACACCTTTGGGTCTAACCGAGATCTACAGCAAGGCGGCGAACCCAACGTGGTACCCGCCACAATCGGTCCGTGACGAACACGCTGAGCAGGGTCGGCCGCTGGAAGCGGTTGTGCCGCCGGGTCCTGATAATCCGCTGGGCAAACACGCGCTGCGTCTCGCGCTTCCGGGTTATCTCATCCACGGCACCAATATGCCGGCCGGTGTCGGTATGCGCGTCACTCACGGCTGCATTCGCATGTTCCCGGAAGATATCGAAGCTTTGTTCGATAACGTTCCGGTAGGCACGCCGGTACGGATCGTCAATCAACCCTTCAAGCTTGGCCGAAACGGTGCCGATTTTTATCTGGAGGCGCACCCGCTCCTCGACGAGGAACTTCAGGACGATGAAGTTTCCATCATGACCGAACTCACACGTGCTTACGTCGCCGCTACCGAGGAAGGCCAAGGAGACGGCTTCAACTGGGCAATGGCAGAACGCGTGGTGCTGAACGCTCGCGGCGTTCCAGAGTTCGTTTCATCCGACAGCCCGCTGTAGCGGGCGGTTTCCAGCCACACAAAAAAAAGCCGCTGGCAATATTCGCCAACGGCTTTTGATTCGTTGCGTTGCTTATTATTTAGCAGTCGTAGCTTCGAACATGCGATCGACCTTCTCGTTGGTCGCATCACAACAAGCCTGAGCCGCATTAGCTGCGGAGAGTGCTTGATTTGCCGTGCTCTGGGCGCCTGAAGCTGCCTGCTGCGCTTGTGCTGCGTCGCGTTGGGCTTCATCTGCCGAGCTTTGAGCACTTTCTGCAATCGCCTGGACCGCATCAAGCTGCTCTTGGGTGATCGTTGCGCAACCAGTGGCAATGACCAGTACGGCAACGAGTGCGCCGAGCTGAAGTTTTCTGAACATAGGGTATCCCCTGATTGAAATGATAAACCGTGCGCAATTATTTCCTAAAGCGCGCAACACTGCAATTAAGAACCCAATCTATGTTGCCGAAAAACAAACTATTTTGGTAAATCTACGCTCCGCAGGACGATTCTTGCAGACCTGATTTTGTCCATCTGAGCAAAGCAGCAGCCACGACGAGTGTACGGGCTTGGTGCCGCGTTTCTTTAGGGCCGATAGTTGACCTCAACGATGGACTGTATATAGTATCAGTAACTGATTTTATATACAGTTATCGATATGCAGAACCTAACTCCCAGACAGAGCCAAATTCTCCTTTTAATTCAAAATGTTATAAAAGAATCGGGGATGCCGCCCACCCGTGCCGAGATTGCCGAAGCATTGGGTTTCCGTTCCGTGAATGCCGCTGAAGAGCATCTGCGGGCTCTGGAACGCAAGGGCGCCTTAGAGTTATTGCCGGGTACGTCTCGCGGTATTCGGCTCAAGGACGCTATACGGGAGCAGATCGGTTTGCCGTTGGTGGGCAGAGTCGCGGCAGGAGAACCTATTCTTGCCGAAGAGCATATTGAGGCTCGTTATCAGATCGATCCGGGTATTTTCGCTGCTGAGCCGCATTTCCTGCTACGGGTACAAGGTATGAGTATGCGGAATGCGGGCATATTAGATGGCGATTTAGTGGCGGTGCATCGCTCAACCGACATAAAAAACCGACAAATCATCGTCGCTCGTTTGGAAGACGAGGTCACGGTTAAGCGCTACCGCCAGGAAGGGCACCAGGTTTGGTTGATGCCGGAGAATTCGGACTTTGAGCCGATTCAGATCGATCTCAGGGAACAAACCCTAACCATAGAAGGCGTTGTCGTGGGCGTGGTTAGGGACGCTATATAGATAATAAAAATGCCTGACCACCGTGAGCGTCGAGAAACTCATCAATCACCCGCATATTTGGCAGGGAGCGGATAGCCAGCCCTCCCACACCACTCATTCGACGGGTTTTAAAGAATTGGATAATCACCTGCCTGGGGGTGGCTGGCCTACGGCAACTCTGACAGAGATCATCTTAGAGAGTTACGGCATTGGTGAGCTGAGCCTCTTAATGCCGGCCTCTGGCGCGTTTAAACCGGCCTCGGGTTCGGCGCAAGCCGCGGGTTGGATTCTCTGGGTTTCGCCGCCTTTTATTCCCTATGCTCCTGCTTTGAGCAGGCATGGCATCGATTTGACTCGCATGTTGTTCGTGCATGCAGCGCCAACTCATAAGGATAGCCTCTGGGCTGTGGAACAAGCTTTGCGTAGCGGTTCGTGTGCCGCCGTATTAGCCTGGGTTCAGTCTGCAGATGAGACCGCGTTACGGCGTCTGCAACTGGCTGCGGAGGAGGGATGTTGTTGGGCGGTGCTTTTTCGTTCCAAAGCGGCGTTACAACAGAGATCACCGGCGGCGCTTAGATTGCAGCTTTTACGGGAAGGAGAAACTACCCGGATTGAGATTCTGAAATGCCGTGGAGGGCGTCCCGGAGTAATCCGTATTGATCGCAGTGGTGCCGGAGACACCGAGTGGTGGTAGCTTGCTGTGACTCGATCTCTCAATTCATTATCTCTGTTGACTGGAGAAGCGCCATCGTAACTCGGCTTTTCACGAATCCCGCCTAAACAACCTCCGCGCAGTATGGATTGCAGTCCGCCTGCTAAAAATAACCGGCGATCCACTCGGCACACTGGGCGTTGTCCTGAAGTTGATCAAACTGCTCTGGAGGCCCTGGCCCGATGGGCCCGGCAATTCACGCCATTCGTGAGTCTCGCGCCTCCTCAAGAATTTCTTATGGAGGTCAATGGGAGTCTCAAGTTATTTGGTGGGCTCGAGGTTATTAAGAAGGCGCTGCGGGCGGAATTCGAGCGCCGAGAAATCACGGCTTATCTGTGCGCAGCACCAACAGCACTCGCTGCGCTCTGGCTGGCACGTCATAGGGGCCATGATGTTTGTCTTCCAGAAAAATTGGTGGGCAGTTTAAGTGCGCTTCCTTTAGGAGTAACCGGTTGGCCCGAAAGCATTCAGTCATCTCTCCAGAGTATGGGTCTGCAGACCATCGGTGATTGCCTGCGTTTACCACGAGATGGTTTTGCCCGGCGAATAGGCCGGCAATATCTCCATCAGTTGGACCAGTCTCTAGGTGCATACGACCCATGGCCTGAGTTTCGGTCACCCCAACGTTTGAGCTCTGTACTCGAATTCGTTGATGAAATTTCTGACCCGGCTATTCTCGCTCATGCGGGGAGAAACCTCATTGAAAATCTCGGCAAGGCTTTGCGTAAGCGTCAGATTGGAGTGGCGAGCTTTGATATCGCCTTCCAGCACCTGCATCGTCCGGCGACGATGGTGTGTATCAAACTGTCAGGCCCCACTCAGGACCGGGGGAGATTTCTGAGACTTTTTTTGGATAAAGTGGAGCGAGTTGTTCTGCCTGCCCCCGTGATTGCGTTGGCGTTGAGGACTGGGCGCGTTGAAGCCACGGTCGAACGCAATGCGACATTATTCCAGGATTCTGCTCGGCCGGGATTTGAAGAGGCTATCGATGGATTGATAGAACGTTTACGAGGGCGTTTTGGGGCAACACGAATTCACGGCATCGCCCTCGTGGAAGAGCATCGGCCTGAAGCGGCTTGGGCAAAGTCGACCGATTTGTTGTCGCGGACAAGCCGCGATGCTTTATTAGTTTCGCCCTGGGCGCATCGTCGGCCTCTTTGGATATTGCCTGATCCTTTACCGTTACCGGTTACCGGCAATAGCTTGCCCCGTTACCGCGATCAAGAGCCCTTGCAGCCGAAGTCCGGCCCTGAGCGGATAGAAGCGGGATGGTGGAGCGGCGAAGGAGTTAGTAGGGATTACTACATAGCTGCAAATAGTAATGGCGAGAGACTGTGGATTTACCGGGACCGCTGTGCAGATCGAAACTGGTTTCTTCATGGCATTTTTGGTTGATGGGATGCTTCGTTATGTGGAACTCCATTGCCTCAGTAACTTTACTTTTCTTCGTGGCGCTTCCCATCCCGAGGAACAGGTAAAGCAGGCCGCTGAATTAAGCTATTCGGGCCTCGCCTTAACCGATGAGTGCTCACTGGCCGGCGTGGTTCGCGCCCACATGGCCGCTCGCGAGTTGCCTCTCCAGTTCATTATCGGCAGCGAATTTAGACTCGATAACGATTTGAGGATGGTCGTCCTTGCTTCTGATCGTGATTCCTATGGAGCGCTTGCAGCGCTGATCAGTTGCGGCCGGAGAGCGGCTGACAAGGGTTCCTATCACCTAACCGAGGCAGATGTCAGTCAGTACCTGGGGGGCTCGAAAAATCTCGTTTTGTGGTTGCCCACAGAGAACCCCGATCTCAGTCAGGGCGCTTGGCTTAAAGAGTGTTTCACCGATCGAGCCTGGCTGGCGACGGAGTTATTGGTGAATGGGCAGGATCGACATTTATTGAAAGTCTGGACCAAGACGGCGAAGACACTCGGTTTGCCGATGGTTGCTAGTGGCAACGTACACATGCACTGCCGTGAGCGAAGAATGCTTCAAGATACTGTGACGGCTATTCGGCTCAAGGTGCCGTTGGACAAAGCGGGTTTTGGGCTCTATCCCAACGGGGAACGTTTCTTGAGATCTCTTGAAACGCTCGCTCGACGTTATCCGGCAGAGCTTTTAAAGGAAACGTTGGCTATTGCCGAGCGTATTGATTTTTCGTTGACCGAGTTGCGCTATGAATATCCTCATGAACTCATCCCCGTTGGGGAAACGCCTGCGAGCCATCTTCGTGCGCTTACCGAGACGGGTATGTGCTGGCGGTGGCCTCATGGTGTGCCGGTCAAAGTGTCGACGCTTATCGAGCATGAACTCGAACTCATCTCGGAACTCCGCTACGAATTCTATTTTCTTACGGTCCATGACATCGTTCAGTATGCGCGTAGCGAAGACATACTCTGCCAGGGACGCGGTTCCGCGGCTAATTCCGCTGTTTGTTACTGTTTAGGAATAACGGAGGTAGACCCTGCGCGCATGGAAGTGCTCGTGGAGCGATTCATTTCCAAGGAGCGGAACGAACCTCCGGATATCGATGTCGATTTTGAGCATGAGCGGCGTGAGGAGGTCATTCAATATATCTATAAGAAGTATTCGCGTGAGCGGGCGGCGTTAGCCGCGACCGTCATCAGCTATCGAGCCAAGAGCGCCGTACGTGATGTAGGTAAGGCGCTGGGGTTTGGGGAGTTGCAGGTCCATACGTTCGCCAAGTCTCTGCAGTGGTGGGACGGCCGGCGAATCGATCCGGAGCGGGTGAAGGAAGCCGGCCTCGATCCAGCTAGCCCCATGGTTCGTCGTTTGCTCGCTCTCGTCAGAGCTTTAATCGGATTTCCCAGGCATCTCTCTCAGCATGTAGGCGGATTTGTGATCTCTCAGGGGGCGTTGAGTCGGTTAGTCCCCATTGAGAACGCTGCCATGCCGAACCGTACCGTCATCCAGTGGGACAAGAATGATCTGGAAGATCTGGGGTTGTTGAAGGTGGATGTACTCGGATTGGGGATGTTGAGCGCGATCCGCCGGAGCTTCGATCTGATTCAGGCCTTCTACGGCCGCAAACTCAGTATGAGCACGTTGCAGGCCGAGGATCCTGCTGTTTACGCGATGGTTTCCAGAGCCGACACGGTAGGGGTTTTTCAGATTGAGTCACGCGCGCAGGTGGCCATGCTGCCCAGACTCAGGCCCAGTTGTTATTACGACCTTGTGATCGAGGTGGCCATTATTCGGCCGGGACCGATCCAAGGAGACATGGTGCATCCCTATCTCAGACGACGCGATGGTAAAGAGCCTGTGATCTATCCGAGTCCCCAGGTCGAAGAGGTGTTGAAGCGCACTCTCGGCGTGCCGATCTTTCAAGAACAGGTCATGAAACTGGCAGTGGTTGCAGCAGGGTTTACGCCAGGGGAGGCCGATCAATTGCGTCGGGCTATGGCCGCCTGGCGTCGTCGTGGTGGTTTGGAGCAATTCGAACGGCGTCTCACTGAAGGCATGCTGGATCGTGGTTACACGGGAGAATTTGCTGAGCGGATATTCAAACAGATTCAGGGGTTTGGGGAATACGGATTCCCGGAATCCCATGCGGCGAGCTTTGCGCTCTTGGTCTATGTCTCGGCCTGGCTCAAATGTCACGAGCCCGCAGTTTTCTTTTGTGCTTTGCTTAACAGTCAGCCCATGGGGTTCTATGCGCCGGCGCAACTGATACGCGCAGCCCGGAAAGATGGAGTGGAAGTGCAGCCCGTCGATATCCATTGTAGTGACTGGGAGTCGACGCTGGAGCGCAACACGCACGGAGATCCGGTTCTACGCCTGGGCCTTCGTACGGTTAAGGGCTTGTCCGCCGCCGGGGTCGAACAAGTGGTAGAGGCTCGATGCGCGGGCCATTTCGCTGGTATCCAGGACCTGGCGGAACGAACGGGGCTTGATCGTAAGGATCTCGGCGTGTTGGCTGCCAGTGGCGCGCTAAAACCTCTGGCGAAAAACCGGCATCGTGCCCGCTGGGATGTAGCGGGTGTGCAGAAACCAACGCCGCTTTTCCCTCAGATTCGATTCCCTGAGGGAACCCCGCTGCTGAGAATCCCGACTGAAGGGCAGAACGTCGCTGCGGATTACCGGCATTTAGGTTTTACTCTCGGCCGGCATCCACTCGCGCTATTGCGAGCGCGCCTCATTGCCATGCACATTGAGCAGGCAAGCTCGGTTACTGAGCTGGAACATGGAGCGGTTACTTATGCAGCGGGCCTAGTCATTACGCGTCAACGCCCATCGAGTGCTGCAGGCGTCACCTTCGTCACCATTGAGGATGAATCGGGGTATCTCAATCTCGTGGTCTGGGAGCGGCTTGCGAAGTCCCAGCGATCTATTTTGCTCGGTGCGACCCTGCTGGGAGTGAAGGGCCATGTGCAAAAGGAAGGTGAGGTGGTTCATGTGGTGGCCGACCGGCTCTATGACCACAGCGCGTTATTGGGCTCTTTACCTACGCAATCCAGAGACTTTCATTAGGCTAGGCGACGAGCTGATTGATTTGAAAAATCGGCAGCAGAATGGCCATGACGATCCCGAGCACCATCAGCCCCATGGCGATAATCAGCGCGGGCTCAAGAATACTCAACATCGTTCCGAGCAGGCTGTCCATCTCACTCTCTTGATGGCTTGCGGCGCGCTCGAGCATGTTCTCGAGTTCGCCGGAGGCCTCGCCGCTGGAAATGAGGTGGATGCTCATCGGCGGAAAGAGCTTGGACTGGCCCAGCGAGTTGCCGATCGAGCCACCTTCACGTACGCGAACCGTCGCTTGTTCGACCGCATCTCGCATCGGTAGATTCGTGACCACCGAGCCGCTGATACTCATCGCCTCAAGGACAGGTACGCCGCTCGAGCTCAGTATGCTCAGCGTCCGCGTGAAGCGCGCCGTATTGAGACCCCGGCTGACACGTCCGAAGACGGGCGTCCGCAGGAGCCAGCGATGATATTGCCGGCGTGGGCCTTCATGGCTCAGTAATCGATTGATACCGATGACGGTGGCGATAATCACGGCAATAACAACAAACCACCAGTTCTGCAGAAAAGTCGACAGAGAAATCAATGCCCGCGTCAGTACCGGTAGAGTCTGCCCGGTTGTCTCGAACACGCCGACCACTTTCGGTACGACGTAGACGAGCATCAGCACGATAATCGTCAGGGCGAGGGTCGTCAGCACGATCGGATAAATCATGGCGTGGCTGATCTTCTGCCGCAGCGTGTGACGGGATTCCGTGTAGTCGGCCAGCCGCTCCAGGACCGTGTCCAACCGTCCCGCCTGTTCTCCGGCGGCGATCGTGGCGCGATAGATTGGAGGAAACGCCTGCGGAAAATCGTCGAGCCCGGCCGCAAGCGTGTGGCCTTCCAAGACCTTCGCGCGCACGCCTAGGAGGATATTTTTTAGCCGCGGCCGCTCGGTCTGTTCGCTGACCGCTTGAAGCGCTTCTTCCAGGGGCAGGCCCGCACGCGCTAACGTGGCGAGCTGCCGCGTGACGAGTGCCAGATCGAGTGCCGATACGCCACGGCCGATAGAGAACTCTGTGCGCCGGGAGCGCTCCTTCGCCTCGATTTCGGTGACTTCGATCGGATGGAGCCCGCGCTCGCGAAGTACGGCTCGAATCTGGCGCGGAGTATCGCCCTCTAAGACTCCCTTCTGTTCCTTGCCCTTATCGTCAAGCGCGACGTACTGGTACGCCGCCATCAGTCGCCCCGGGTCACCCGAAGTACTTCTTCCAGGCTCGTCTCGCCGCTCAGGATCTTGCTGATACCGTCATCCCTGATGCCCGGGCCCTGCTCGCGCGCATACGCTTCCAGATCGTGTTCACTCGCACCGTCGTGAATCATCGTGCGCATCTTGTCGTCGACCGTAACGAGTTCGTATATTCCAGTGCGTCCCTGATAACCTTGCTCGCCCTGTGAGGTGCGGTAGAGCGTCGGCGGATTACTGATGTCGGCCTTCAGTAATCCGCATTCGTACTCTCCCGCCTGATAGGGCTCTCGCGTATCGGGGTCAAGCGTACGAACCAGGCGTTGCGCGAGCACACCGATCAGGCTGGACGACAACAGGAACGGCTCGATTCCCATGTCCCGAAGTCGCGTGACCGCGCCCACCGCCGTATTGGTGTGCAATGTGGACAGAACGAGATGGCCGGTTAAGCTTGCCTGTACTGCGATCTCAGCGGTCTCCAGATCGCGTATCTCGCCGACCATGACGACATCGGGGTCCTGGCGAAGAATGGCCCGCAGCCCTTTCGCGAAGGTCATATCCACTTTGGTATTCACCTGGGTTTGGCCGACGCCGTCGATGAAGTACTCGATCGGGTCTTCGACCGTCAGTATGTTGCGGGTCAGATCGTTGATGCGTTCCAGCGCAGCATAGAGCGTCGTCGTCTTGCCCGAGCCCGTTGGGCCGGTGACGAGGATAATGCCGTGGGGGCGGTGGACGAGCGTGTCCATGTTGGTCTGATCTCGCTCGGCCATTCCTAAGTGCGACAGATCGAGTTTGCCGGCCTGCTTGTCCAGTAGTCGTAGGACAACTCGTTCGCCGTGTCCGGACGGAATGGTCGATACGCGGACGTCGACAGCGCGGCCTGCGATCCGCAACGAAATGCGCCCGTCCTGTGGGAGGCGTTTCTCGGCAATATCAAGCTTGGCCATGACCTTGATGCGGGATACGACCAAGGGCGCCACCGCCCGCCTGGATTGGAGAGCTTCCTGCAGAATGCCGTCGATCCGGAACCGGACGGTCAGGCGGTTCTCATAGGGCTCGATATGAATATCCGAGGCGTTTTTCTTTACCGCCTCGGTCAGCACGGCGTTGATCAGGCGAATGATCGGCGCTTCGTCGTCGCTCTCGAGCAGGTCTGACGGCTCGGGAAGTTGCTGGGCGACCGCCAGAAGATCGGTCTCATCGTCCAGACCCTCCATCATGGTCATCGCGGCACCGCTCTCATACGAAGCCTGGAGCTGTTCGTCGAAGGCGTCCGGGTCGACGCAGGAGAATCGCACGGGACCATCGACGAAACGGCGAACCTCGGCGAGACTCAGCGTCGACACGCCCTGCCGGTAGACGGCCTCGGTGTGATCGTCCTTCAGCCCCTGGATAAGAATGCCATGACGCTTCGCGAATGCGAACGGGAGGCGTCGCTCCCGTGGTTGTCTTGGCTCCGCCTGATCGATTTCCAGCTCCAGGTTAGCCGCCATCGGTATCGGGCTCTTGAGTCAGGTCTCGCGGTAGTGTCGGCATGGGAACCGGGGCGGTGAGTTCCGGCAGTACGGGGCGCTCCGCGTTTCTCATCAGCGGTACGGATTCCTCGGCCTGCCCGAGTTGTATCTCCCGCATGAAGGAGTATTTCGCGTCGGTTTCGAAGCTCGCCTGGATGCTGTTACGAAGGATGGTCGGGCGAATAAAGACCATTAGATTCGTTTTGACCATTTCGGTAGTACGTGCCCTGAACAGCCAGCCGATCCCGGGAATACGGCCGAGGAACGGGACACGTTGCTCGCTCTCTCGGAGCTGATCGTCGATCAGACCGCCCAGTACCAGAATCTGTCCGTCCTCAACGAAAACCGTCGTCGTAATGACCCGGTTATTGGTGACGAGATCGACGGCTCCCTGGGCGCCCAGGTTAATGCTGGAAGTTTCTTGTTCGATAATGAGCTTCACGCCGCTGCCCGAATCGATCTGCGGTGTGATTTTCAGGCTGGTACCGATGTCTTCGCGCTGGATAGTCTGGAACGGGTTCACTGCCCCGAGCCCACCGGTATTGGAGTAGCTGCCAGTCAGGAACGGAACCTGCTGGCCGACTCTGATCTCCGCTTCCTCGTTGTCCAGCGTCACGATGGACGGAGTGGAGATAATATTGTTCCTGGCATCGCCACGAAGTGCGCTGAGGATTGCGGCCCAGCTCGCACCGGTGTCACTGACTCGCCCGATCGCCAGCACGGCACCTTCCGGTAACAACGAGGGGTCGGGCGTATCGCTGGCGCCGGCGGCGCCAAGCTGAATGATGCCAGGGACCGTTGAGCCGAAGTTCGTGAACCCGACCGGATTATTCGAGCCTGAAGCTTCCGCGACCCAACTCACACCGAAAGTGCTGGCCGAATCTTCGCTGACCTCGACGATAATCGCGTCTACCTTGACCTGGGCACGCGGAATGTCCAGGCGGTCGATTACCGATGTCATGTCCTGGAGAATATTGGCCGGCGCGCTGATGACGAGCGCGTTAGTGCCCGCGTCGGACCAGATACTGACGCCTTGGGTTGATACGCCTGCCGCGCCCTCGGCACCCACCGCCGAGAATTGACTTTGCAGCTTGGTCGCCAGGTCTTCGGCGTCTGCGTAGTCCAGGTAACGGACACGCGTATCGCCGCCGTCCGCATTCGGTGTATCCAGATGCGCGACGAGCGCCCGATACCGTAATCGATTATTTATATTGCCGCTGATAAGCACACTGTTGGTACGATCGTCGGAGGCTATCTGCGCGGCAGGAGCGCCGCCAGCAGCGGCTGCGGCCTGATTCAGCGTCGTGATCATGCGCACGACTTCTGTGGCCGAGGCGTTCTCCAGGCGGATTACTTCGATGTCCTCATCGCCGGCCTGGTCCATGCGGGCGATGATATTCAGCATGCGGTTCACGTTACTTGCGCGATCCGCGATGATCAGGATATTGGAAGCCGGATGGGCTGCCAGATGGCCGTACTGGGGGACCAGCGGGCGCAGAATGGGCACGAGTTGGGCGGCACCGATGT
>PVMK01144851.1_pt1 | contig 11554 bp, 13 predicted proteins | sample 1853481 | NCBI WGS metagenome assembly PVMK01 (sample SAMN08533507, study PRJNA380276) | Marine sediment metagenome, whole genome shotgun sequencing project. | reverse complement strand
AAGTATGAGCTAATGAACTTGGACTGTGATGCTAGAATGAGTTTAGGTGCCTTTTATCTAGATGCCAGAGTTATCTTTATCGGAGCACTCGATTAGCAGGCGACCGCCATCAGCCGACTGAGCTATCCTTTCTGCTTGATGATCTCTACCAGTTACAGGTTTGGCTGCCAAGATCATAGAATTAATCGCTAGTGTATGACGTCTAATGTCAGGGAAGAGGGGCGAGTACCTCCTAAGGCAAATCTCTAAAGAAGAAAAGTCAGTTTGTAGTTTTGACCATCATATTTTGCCTTTAACTGTTCTGTAAAGTCTGGGGGAACAGTAGATGTTCACGATATCTTTCTCCCCCACGAATTCTTTAACTCTCGTGAACTTTTTGAGTTGAGGCCTCGAATTCGTCCCCTTCTTTGACGTTGTAATGATAAGGAGATCAAAACTCTTTTTCAAAGCAAGTTTTTCTATAGCCAAATAATTTGGGTTCAGATAAAGGGTCTGATCTAGCCCGCGGCCTGCGTAAAATGGGATCCTTCTGTCGGTGGTAATGATTTTCGCTGTTTGAAATTGTGGGACGGTTGCGATCCATTCACCAGCCTTTAACGGGACGGTGTCTTGTTTCCATGTGATTCTCAGAGATCTGTAAGAGGGTACTAGTGCGAAGATGATTAGAACTAAAATTGTAAAAAAGCGTCGCTTCGATAAACCTCTCACATAAATGAAAATTCTGTCTATTCCCAGTCCAATCCAGGGACATAAGAGCAGGACAGGTGTTAGGAGGTACCTAACTCGAATAAAGTCACGGGTGATAAGAAAATAATAGGACAGTAGTAAATAAGAACCGGCCAATAAGAGCACGAAGACACCATGTCGTTTTCTCCAATTCTTAAATCCCACAACCAAAGGTATGAAGTTGAGAGGAAACAATGCTTTGATGAAGCTCTCAAGGAGACCAATCAAATAGATTACCGGCATGTAGTGCCTAGTAATCTCAATCAAACTCTGATACTTCGATGTGGATTGTAATGCCATTGTGTTTTCGAAAACTTTCAGTCGTTTGTAAATGAATTTATAATTGTTAAGGAATTCTAGACTGAACAATCCTCTTATCTCCCGTCCAACCTCATTTATTCGGTTAAAATTAGACGACCATCCTATTTCCAGTATCAAGGCACCAACGATGAAAAGTGACAGGGGAAGAGCAATGTATATCAATATGCCTTTGAGAAGATCACCCCTCTCTTCTGGTTTCCTTAAAAAGAGTAAAAAGGCGAAGAGGATGTAAAACGCATAAAAGACCAGACCTTCGAGTCTGCACAGAATAGAAAGCAGTCCTAGTAGCGAACTCAGAAGAAAATGCACTAATCTTTTTGAGGTTATCGCACGTTGAGCAAATAGGACAGCATATGCAAGAAAAAAGAGGAACAAGGGATCACGCATGATCGCCACTGATAAATGATTCGATAAAGGTAAAAGGGCAAATGCAGCACTAGCCCAAAGGGCGGCCTGGCGGTGGAAGATTTCTCTGGTGAGAAGATAGAGGGGGATGATAGTTAGGATCGACGCAGCAATGGAGACAAAACGGGCAGCTGCTATCCAATTTGGTATGACATAATGTGTTAAAGCTATTAATAGAGGGTAAAGGGGCATTCCATAAATGGTAAGAGCCTCCTTGAACGCCCCCTCCGCAATTTTTTGCGCTACTGTGATGTAAAGCACTCCATCGTGGTTGATCACTCCGATAAATAGAGCCAAAAAAGCTTTGAGAATAGCGGAGAGGAGGAGAAGAATGAGCAGGTCTCGTTTGGTTGGCGACGCCCGAAAGAAGAAATTAGACACTTTATGGCTAGCTTTCATCTCTGACATATCTGGCATAAACGCGAACAAAAATGGGATTTGATCCTATTTATAAGAACAGGCTCACCCTACGGGGAGGGTGCGAGCTATGAGAGGAGCATACCAAAGGGCAAAATCGCGGGTCAAATTGAATTTAATGATAGAGTTTTGCCCCCTTGTTTTCTATGTCATCAATCTCTGTCACTATTGATTCACAAGCGTTTTCTCTTGCCAAAAGGATTCCTCCAGCGTTTCCAACTCGATGGCTGTTCGTTCCCACTGGCCAAAAGAGGGACGTCTATGATTTTATGCTAATTTCTTCTACAAAAGACTAAACTTGTTTTCCTCTACTATTTTCTCACCACGTAAAGATGATCTACTCACAGCGGATTGGCCTATCTTTAACTGGTTGGAAATCTCAACAGTGCTCATTCCTAGTTCGCGATTGGCCCAAAAACAAACCAGACTGCGTGCCATCACGGTTCTCGCTTGTTTGCCTGAACGCAGGACCTCTTTCGGTGGCATATCTAAAAGTTCCGCAACGCGTCCAACCACCTTGTCAAAATCGTATCCCTGTGCTTCAAGAGAATATCTCCGCTTGAAACGTTTGGCACGCCCATCTTTACGGTCTCGTGAAACCGTTTCGTGGATAATGTGGTCTAGAAACTGAAACATGGTTATGGTAATGTACTATCTGATTACTACCAATCATGTAATAGGACGATTTTGTAGCTGATGAATCTAAAAGAGGTTCTAAGAACTCTGATTGCTCGCTTTCATCGGAGAAAAATAGACTTTGCCTTATCAGGCGGGCTGGCCCTGAGTACCATGGGCATAGTTAGATTTACAAAAGACATTGATTTTGTCGTCCCTGAAGAATCCAAAGAGACGATTCATGAAATTATGACAGAGCTTGGTTATGAGAAACAAGATTTTAGCACTGAAGAAATCGTCTCTTACTTCTCGCCACTTAAGGTTTTAGGACAAGTTGATTTTCTGCTGGCAAGGAGAAGATATACCAAGGCCATGATGCAGCGTGCCAGGAGAAGCCCTATTTTTGACGGGGAATTCGCGGTAAAAACTTTGCTGCCGGAAGATTTGGTTGGCCTCAAGATTCAGGCCATCGCAAACGATCCGCAAAACCGTTACATGATTGATGCTCCGGACATCCAGAGAATACTTAGTTTGTTTAAGGACAGAATGGATATGGGGCTCGTCAGGGAGTACTTCAGGTTATTTGACAAGGAGGCCCTGTTGGATGAATGGCTCGACGAGGTTGAGTGATCAGGAAAAGCGGGAGATGCGTGAAGACGCACATGATGTCGAGCGGGCTAAGGTCTTTCGTGCTGCCCGCGTAAACAGTCAAAGGGGAAGCCTGGATGCCTACATCAATTTTCTCTCTGAAAATATGGAACTCTTTGACTTCGTCCCTACCAGACGGAACACAGCTAACTATAAACTCTAAGAACGTATAACACATGTCAACATGCCAAAGTGGGGACGTCTATGATTTTATGCTAATTTCTTTTACAAAAGACTAAATTTGTTTTCCTCTGCTATTTTCTCACCACGTAAAGATGATCTACTCACAGCGGCCTGGCCTATCTTTAGCTGTTTGGAAATATCAACAGTAGTCATTCCTAGTTCGCGATTGGCCCAAAAACAAACCAGGCTGCGTGCCATCACGGTTCTCGCTTGTTTGCCTGAACGCAGCACCTCCTTCGGTGCCATATCTAAAAGTTGTGCAACGCGTTCAACCACCTTGCCAAAATCGTATCCCTGTGCTTCAAGGGAATATCTTCGCTCGAAACGTTCATCGCTGGCATCCAAAACCATCTGAACAAAATCACTATCCCCCAAGATCCGTTCATCACCCTTTAACCGAATGCCTATCTTCCGCAAAGCCTTGAGTTGTTGCCAACCACCTGTGCTTCGAATCAATCCGCCACCTATCAGATCCGGCCGTTTGCCCTCGTCAATCCCTTCTTGCACAAATGAACGATATTCCCTGCGGGCGCGCGCTTTCTTATCGCCAAAAAGACTCAACACGTAGTCAATATTCTGCCAGTCATTTTTCCGCTTGCCCATTATGACGCCATGACCCGCCCAGGGATATTCATCTAAAGCTTTCATGTGAGCGACCAGCCCTGCGCGCAAAGGGTTCAGATGAATATATCGGAGCAGTTCTGTCAGATAAATGTCTTCCTGGCATAGAATGGATTTGTAGCGATTTTGAAATAAATGCCCGTGGCGCCGGTATTTGCGGTTAAATGAGACGGCATAGCCGGTCAACAGTCTGCGCATGACTGTGGCAATGGACACTGAACCAGACCGCAGCAGCAAATGGGCGTGATTCGGCATCAATGCCCAGCCGTAGCATTGGGTTTGAGTGGCCGGCACAATTGTTCCAAGACGTTCTATGAAATTTACCCGATCGGCGTCTTCACGAAAGAGCTTTCTGCGTTCTATACCTCTGACAATAATATGATGTAGTGCTCCGGGAGCATCTATTCTCGCTTTTCTTGGCATGGCTTGCCGATAACATAATCACATCAGAAAGTAAAGCGTAAAATCATAGACGTCCCCTTATTGTCACTATCTCACCAAGAAGCTCCAGAAACTCCCTGCCGTATTTTCTCAAAGTGACCTCGCCCACCCCGACAACCCCCAACAGTTCTTCTGCTGTCCCGGGAAGGAGTCTCGCCATTTCTCTCAGGGTTCGATCCTGGAAGATACAATAGGCTGGGAGCCCTTCTTTCCTGGCGATACTTGCCCGTAGCTGCCGCAATTGTTGAAAAACCTCTTTTTCCGCCTCTTGCGTTAGGGGTTCGTCAGCCGGCGTCAGCGCGGCCTTCGAATGAGGCAGTGACAGTCGTACTATCTCTTTACCGGTCATGACCTTGTGGCCCCACTCGGTCACAGTGAGGACAGGATAGATCTTTTCACCCTTGGCAAGTCGCTTCTGGGCTACACATCCCTGAGCGATGAGTTCTTGGATCCATTGCCGCACCTGAGCTTGGGTGTGTTCGCTCAGAAGGCCGTGAGTAGAGAGGCGATGGAGGTGAAACTGCAAGAGCAAGCGGTCCTTTGAGCCTGTGAGCACTTTGGCGGCCATTATCTGGCCGAAGCGTCCCGTCAAACGGGCAATGCCGCTCATCACTTTCACCGCCAGAACAGGGTCTGAGCCGGATGTCTCTGGTTGCCGTTGCTCACCGACCTGCCGGCAGACATCGCAACCGGAGCAGCCATCAGCGCTAGTAGATTCGCCGAAATAGCTCAGCAAGAAGGCCCGGCGACATTCCCTGCTGCCGGCATAAGCCATGACCTGGTCCAGTTTTTCCAATTCATATGCCTTGCGAATTTGGAGCCCCTCGAAGTCGATGTCGAGTTTTTCAGGCTCAGGCCGCTGCAGGATCCGCAGGCCCCTGCCGCGAAAGGGTGGGATATAGGTGACGTCCCCCCGCTTTGCCATATCTGCCATGACTCTCCTCAACCCCTCCGGTGTAAGGTCGGCCCTGGCCGCGAGGTCGTCGGGGAGGAACTGGACCCCTTCCAGGAGCTCCTCTTCACTGTAAAGCTGAGCCAGGCAATTGAGCAGATCTTTTTTGGCCCTGGCCCTGGGGAGGGGAGTTTGCTGAGGAGCGTTTGCGGCGGTTCGTGGAGATAGAGCTCTGCCTGGTTATCGTAGCGCTGCAGCCTCTGAAGCGTACCGGCATCTTCCAAGATTTTGACGCATGAGGCTACCGCCATCTCCGGGATTTTCTCTTCGCCCAGCTCTGAGATTTCACGATAGGTCAGCCAGAGCACGTCCTCAGCGCGTTGTCGCAGCCGGTCATACACGGAAAACACCATCTCACGGGGCGGGTAGCGGGCTTCGATGAAAAACTCCTGTAATCTACGATCGGCAGGGCTGTAGAGAAGCGAACAGGTAGATGGGCCGCCGTCTCGCCCGGCCCGTCCGCTTTCCTGGTAATAGGCCTCGATAGTGCCGGGAAATGTGTGGTGGATTACCGTGCAAATGTCTGACCGGTCAATACCCATGCCGAAGGCATTGGTGGCCACAACCAGGTCAGTGCGGCCTTCCATGAACTCTTCCTGGACCCTAATACGCTCGGCCTCGTCCAAGCCGGCGTGGTAGCCTGTTGCCGGGAGCTGTCGCTGCTGAAGCTTTTTGACCAACTTCTCCACGTTCTTCCTGGTGCCGGTGTAGACTATGGCGGCTCCGGACAGGCTGGCCAATCGTTCCCCCATAATTGCCACTTTGTGCTGCTCATTACTTGCGGCGATAACTTCCCAGAAGAGGTTGCGGCGGTCAAAGCCGGTGATGAACCGCTGCGGCGCCCGCAGTCCCAGCTGTTCGACGATATCGCTGCGGACCTTCTCCGTGGCCGTAGCAGTGAGTGCAATTGTCTGGGGGTGGTCAAAACGTTTGAGGACTTTTCCTATTTTGAGGTAGTCCGGTCTGAAATCGTGACCCCATTGGGAGATGCAGTGGGCCTCATCCACAGCCACCATGGTGAGACTGGTGTGTTTCAGGGCCTCCTGGAAAAGACGGTTGCGTAGCCTTTCCGGGGAGACATAGACTAATTTGAACTCGCTGTTCGCCATTCGTTTCACAGTCTCCTCCTGGTCCCTGAGCCCCATGAGGCTGTGAATGGCCGCAACCGGTAAGTCCAAGACCCTGAGGGAATCCACCTGATCCTTCATCAGGGCAATGAGCGGTGAGATCACCAGGGTAAGGCCGGGTCTGAGAAAGGCGGGAATCTGGTAACATAAGGACTTACCCCCGCCGGTAGGCATAATCACCAGGGCGTCCTCCCCGGAGAGGACGGATTCCAGGATCTCCTCCTGCCCAGGGCGGAACTGGCGGAAGCCAAACACCCGGTTCATGAACGACGGGACTGCGCCCGACGGGTCGGCGGCGAGATCATACTCAGTTGTCATTGGTCTCCATCGTATTGAGCAATTTCCTGAGCCTTGTGATGGTACCCAGCAGCTTCACGTTATGAGGATGGAGATGGTAAGCTTCCTCCGGCAGATCGAGAAATTCCTCAAGTCGCCCCAGGCTGTTATAGATTTTTTCCAGTGTACCTTTCACATAGTAATCGGAAGGGTCCTGATGGAAAGCCTGGCTCAGGCATTCTAGGGCCTGATCATGCTCCCCCAGGGTTATGAATTGGAAACTCCAGGTAGCGTCTTCCGGAGTTTCCGGATGGACACTAACTAATGGTAATCATCGCTTTTTTTGCACATAATCGCAAGAATTACTTATATCCTTCCAGAAGGACTCCTCAATCGCTTCCAGTTCGAGGGCGGCCTCCTCCCATTCTTGGTTCTGTGCCTCCAGGGTGCGCTTCAATTCGTGGTATTCAAGGTGTAGTTCTGTGAAAAAGCCACCATTTTCGTAGGTATCGGGTTGGGCCAGAAGGTGGTTCAATTCATCCAGCCGGCAGGTGAGTTTCTCAATTCTCTGTTCCAAGTTTTCAAGCCTCCGAGTAAGCGGGGCTTTCTTGCGATGGAGCTCATTCCGCCAATTTGCCTCCAGCCTTTTCTGTTCTTTAGATTTCTTAGTTCCTGAACTGGGTTCACTCCTGTACGATTCGGTTTCCGGTAAAGGTGATGGTGATTGTAATCTCATTTTCCAGATTTCCTGGTAGTCGTCGTAGTTTCCGTGGAACATGTCCAGCCGGCCATTTGCAATTACCAATATCTTATTGGTGACCCCGTTGATAAGGTGGCGGTCATGACTCACCAGACAGATGGCGCCCTCGTATGTCTCCAGGGCTTTCTCAAGAACACGCCGGCCCTGGATATCCAGGTGGTTGTTGGGCTCATCCAGCAAGAGGAAATTGGCTTGCTGCACCAGGATTTGACAGAGAAGGAGCCTACTTCGTTCACCACCGCTAAGCACCGATACTAGCTTGTCCACCTCATCCTTGCGAAAGAGGAAGCCACCCAGCAGGTTGCGCAGACGTCCCTGGCCCAGGTCACCAGCGACAGACTGAAGGGATTCCAGGACTGTCTGCTGCGGATTAAGGAGTTCCAATTGCTGTTGAGCGAAGTAAGCGATTCTTACTCCAGAGCCGAGTAAGAGTTGGCCACTATCTGGAGTTAACACTCCCGCCATTAACCTCACCAATGTGGTCTTGCCGGCTCCATTTGGACCGATGAGTGCAAAACGATCACCACGCTGAATGGTGAGGTCGATATCACTCACTACTGGTTGATCGCCATAGCCTTTGGAAACTTTCTTTAATTCCAACACTATCTTGGCAGCGCGGGATGGCGGTGGAAAGGTGAAAGAAAACCGGTCAGGCGAGGTCGGAGGCGCAATCAGCTCCATTTTGTCAAGCATTTTAAGACGTCCTTGCACTTGCTTGGCCCGATCCTTGCGCGCTCGATTGCGATCAATAAACCGCTTGATTTGACGAATCTGTTCCTGTTGATGGCGGTAGGCAGCCCATTGGCTCTGGAGTTTTTTTTCTTTTTCTTTCAGGTAGCGCTGGAAATTTCCCGGATATGAGGTCAGTCGTCCATTTTCCAGCTCCAGGAGCCGGTGGACAACGCGATCGAGGAAAACCCGATCGTGGGAGACGAGCATGAGCGATGATGTGGTCCGAACAAGATACTCTTCCAACCACACAAGTGAATCTAGGTCAAGATGATTGGTTGGCTCGTCCAGTAGGATCAGGTCCGGTTCCGCCAGTAGGATGCGAGCGAGAGCAACACGCATGGCCCAGCCACCACTCATCTCCTCCACCGGCCGCTCCATATCCTCCTCACTGAAGCCGAGCCCCGGCGAGTACCTTGCGGGCCCTGGCAGCGAGATCGTAGCCGCCGAGCCTGTGGTACTCTTCAAGTAGACGACTTTGACGTTGTGCCGCTGCCGTCAATTCAGCTTCAGACAGAGGCAGCTCCAGTTGATCGGCCAGCAGAGAGAGCTCCGCTTCAATTGTCTGAACCTCCTCTGCCACATCCATGACTTGGTCCAGAACCGTCCTGCCACGAAAGTGAAGAACATCCTGGGGGAGGTAACCCAGACGAAGGTGTTTGGGTCTAGAAATCTGACCTTGATCAGGGTGTTCGAGACCGAGGAGGAGCTTGAAGACCGTGCTTTTTCCGGAGCCGTTGGCGCCGATGATGCCCAGTCGCTCGCCAGCGTTTACCTGGAAGGAACAATCCTGCAGGAGGTCCTGTTTTGCAAAGGATTTGCTTACTTTGTCAAAGAAATCATATTTTAGCTATCAGCTTTCTAATCAGTAGGGCCTGTCCCGTACCGGCAAATATAAAAATCCCCCTGTGTCCCCCTATACAAAAGGGGGATATTGGTAGGGGCGGGGTTTAACCCCGCCCGCCTAATATGTTTGCGGAGCAAAATCCACAATCGATTTATTTATTTTGCTGATAGCTATTCAAAATATTTTTCACTAGACGCAAATAGAGTTCGACCCCCAGCGGTAGCACGTCTTCATCCAGATCAAAGCGAGGGGTGTGTAGCATATGGGTAATACCCTTGACCTCATTTGAACAGCCAAGTTCGTAGCCAGCTCCCAGGGACAGCGTTCCAGGAAATAAGCAAAGTCCTCACTGCCGAACTTGGGCTGGCGGATAATTACTTTATCCTCTCCGAGCATCTCTGCTGCTGTCTCGGCGACGAAGCGGCTAATCGGCTCGTGATTTCTCATTATTGGATAACCCATCTCCAAAAGTAATCTCACCGCTGAGACCATAGGCCTGACAGATATTTTGGACCAATTCCTCTAGACGGCTCATCGCCAGCTTACGCACATCTTCGTTGAGAGCACGAATTGTTCCTCCGATCGTGATTTCCTCAGGAATAACGTTGGTAGCGGTGCCCGCCTGAAACTGGGTGACGCTAATGACGAGACCCTGGCTGGGATCAGTGTTACGACTCACAATAGACTGAATAGCTGTGATAAGCTGAGCCCCGCCCAAAATTGGATCTCGGCTCAGGTGGGGGTATGCTGCGTGGGCACCCTTGCCGGTGATTTTGATGTAAAAGGCGTCTGCAGAGGCGCAAGCTTCCTGCAGATAGATACCCACCGTGCCGAAAGGTATGAGGGGAGCAACGTGGGCGGCAACTATCCTATCCACCTTTGGGTTCTCAAGAACGCCATCGCTAATCATTTCTCTGGCGCCGTGTCCACCCTCCTCACCTGGCTGGAAAATGAACTTGATGTGACCCGTTAGATGGTTTGGTAATGCAGACGATGATGCCAGCACCCGGGCCACACCAAGTGCCATTGTCATGTGGGCATCATGGCCACAAGCGTGCATAAATCCAGGCGTGCGTGAGCGGTAATCCGCACCGGTTTCTTCCTGAATAGGTAGGGCATCCATATCAGCGCGGATAGCGAAAAGTCTTACCGGGGGAAGTTCCGCCTAACAGACCGACCACTCCGGTTCCGCCAATTCCGGTCTGGACCTCAAGGTCAAAGCTACGGAGGTGCTCTGCAACCCTAGCAGCTGTTCTGGTTTCTTTGAACCGTGGCTCCGGATGTTTGTGGAAATCATGGCGCACTTCTCGGAGCCATTCCTCTATTTCTCTCACTTCGGGTCTTATCATTGGAACGAGTCTCTCTTAATGAGTGGCGTATAAGGTGGAGTGTTATTGTGTGGCTGCCGGCTGCCTGTTGCCTGCTGAATTCTAGCCTTGTTCCTCAAGCTCAGCAAGAAGTCTGAGAACATCAGCTCTTCCGGCCAGGTGACCGGGGAAATGCTGGCGGCGATAGGTGTCGCACACCGGTTTCTCAACATACAAACCCTCAGCCTTCTCTCTTGCCCCCATATCCGTCACCCGGTTGCTTGTGTAGGTCCTGAAGACGAGATAATCATAAATATGCGTTTCGTAAACCAGACCCTTTACCTCAGCTGGTACGGTAAAAACCGTAGGGGGGAGAAGATCGTCAATGGTGGCCTCCTTGTTTCCGAGACTCACCTGCTCTCCATCTATGGCTGTGATGGTGCCCTTATGGTAAAAATAGCCCCCTTTACGCCATACTTCATCACCCACTTTGAAATATACTTCGTCCTTTTCCATATTTTTCTCCATCGCTTAGTAAGAGCTGAAGCCTGACCGCTCTATAAGATAATAGGCCCCCTGAAAAAAGCAAGGCAAAATAGGAATTGAGGGATTTAGGAATTCAGGTATTATGGACTGGCGTTCCAATAATCGGAGTTGGATATTTCAATTTACGAGATCTACCAATTACAAAATTCTCTAATTCTCGATTCGGAGACTGAGATGGCTGAATGTGGGAGCTGTGGTGATTCAATTGAAAAAGGCGAGGAATTTGAACATCTGGCCCGGACACTCTGTGAGGACTGCTACCTGGATGCATTGAATCCCCCCAAAGCTTGCGATCCTTGGGCAGTGCACACGGCCAAGAGCAGCATGGCTCAGGGGCAACAGTTGACTCCACTCCAGGAAAGGATTCTAACGTTGCTCAAGGATCGAGGGCCCCTCACAGCGCAAGAAGTGATGAGCGAATTGAAGATCAGCGAGTCGGATTTCAAAAACAACTTTGCCACGCTGCGACACATGGAACTGGCCCGTGGCTTCAAAGAAGGCGACAAAGTTTACTACGCTTTATTTGCTTCCTGACAACCTCTCAAAAAAGCATGTCCTATCTGGCCACTCTGTTCTTTACCCGTTTGTGGTCAAACCACTTTTGGGTAATAAATCCTTAGAATCAAAATGATA
>PVMK01142856.1_pt1 | contig 11555 bp, 12 predicted proteins | sample 1853481 | NCBI WGS metagenome assembly PVMK01 (sample SAMN08533507, study PRJNA380276) | Marine sediment metagenome, whole genome shotgun sequencing project. | reverse complement strand
CTTTGCACCGGTACAAATCGATTACGGGCAAAGCTTTTTAACAGGCTTTATTAGCCATAATTTCTAATAGAATTTCTAATAGATTTCTAATATGGAAGTCGAACCGGAAAACTTTGTACAGACATGGTAAGAACCGGAAAGCATATTTTTACTTTCGAAAAGGTCGCTGGGGAAAATACACCCTTTATTGAACGAGCATATAAGACCCTATCCGCAATTCTATCCGAATTAATTGCGGATAGAATTACGGATAGAACCACTTGAAATGATACATAAAATAAACACAATCCATTCAGATTCTTACTTTCGGAGATGCAGCCAACCAGTCATTGATAGCCATGGGCGCTAAACCGATAAAAGTCGAGGATCTTAAAAAACAGAAAGAAAGCTAAAATGAATTTATCATCCTTTTGTCTGAGAAATTTCAAAGCTGTACAAAACAGCAAAAGCATAAGGTTCACTCCACTAACAGTTTTTATCGGCAACAACGGTTCCGGAAAAAGCAGTATTGTTGAGGCCATGGAAACGTTTCAATCGATTGTATTAAAAGGTTTGGATGAAGCCATGGCTTCCTGGTACGGGTTCGAATATATCTGGAACAAGACCAAAGAACATAAAACCATCAAAGATAAAGTTTCTAACCCCATGACGTTTACTTTTCATGGTAAATCAGAGGATGAAAAGCTAAAATTTCATCTGGAAGTTGTCGCGGATTCCACATTCAACAGGATCTATTTCCAGGATTACAAAGCTGCATATCATTTCGGTGAATTAACCCCAATGAACAAATTTATCTCAAAAGGTGAAATCACAGATCCCAAACTGAAAATGTTTGTAAGCGACTGGCAGTTTTTAAGGCTTGATCCTCATTTAATGACCGAACCAATGCCGCAAGAGCGGTCCTACGGAGCGATAAAATTGAACCGTACCGGCTCTAATATTGCCGATTATCTTCAATCCATACGAGATCTGGATCTTCAGTCCTTTAACGGCATTATTGAGGCATTTAAAGGTGTTTTGCCTTTTGCAGAAGATCTTCAACCGGTAATCACATCCGAACTGGACCGCAAAGTTTATTTAACGATGTCTGAAGAAAATATTACCGGCAAACTGCCGGGCTGGCTACTTTCCACCGGGACTCTTAGAATTTTAGCTCTTTTGGCGGTTTTGCGCCACCCAAAACCTCCACCCGTAATCATTATTGAAGAGATCGAAAATGGTCTCGATCCGCGAACTATTCATTTGCTTGTCGATGAAATCCGCTATTTTGTTGAATCCAAGCGTGGACAGGTTATTGCGACAACCCATTCGCCATACTTTTTGGATCTACTCAAACTGTCACAGATTGTTGTTGTGGAAAGAGACGAATCCGGTTCGCCTGTATTTACACGACCCGGCTCTAAAAAATCGTTGGAAGATTGGGCACAAAAGTTCTCACCGGGAAAGCTGTATACCATGGGAAAGTTGAAGCGGAGCTAAATGATGAAAATCGGTTTCATTTTTGAGTGCGGCCCGGATGTTCAAGTTTGCCGCCATCTGGTTCATAAACTTGACCCGACAATTCAATTTATTCCCAGTACATTGGATAACAAGAAAAAACTGGTTGAAGATTGTGGGCCTGTCGCTAAAGCATTGTTAAGTGAATGTGAAAAAGTCATCATAGTTTGGGATCTTTACCCAGCATGGCGTGAAAAAGGGATAAAACCCTGTAGACATGAAGATTGTCAGGCAAATTTCAGATTTGAAAAGAATTAGACGATCGGACTCCTTCAGAAGATTTGCCTTAAAGGTCGCAGGGTTGGAGCTGTGAGCTTTTCAAAAACGCATGATAGGTTCAAGATTTGATTTGTAATTCTGGATACCGTATGCAATCACCAATCAAAAATCAAGAATGGATAGAACCCATAATGGAACTCGATACAAATAAGATGGATTTCAAGAAGCTGGTTAGTACCATTCAGCAAGTTCATAACCAGCTTTCTGATCATGCCAGCCGTGCGGTCAATACCAGCCTGACGTTACGCAACTGGTTGATTGGATTATACATACGGGAGTACGAGCAACATGGGGCAGATCGCGCGCAATATGGCGAGTCATTGCTGGATCGTCTTTCCGAAGAGCTGCGCCGAATCGGTATTCCCCGAAGCGACGCTCGGGAATTGCGCCGATACCGGCTCTTCTATTCCGTTTACCCGCAAATTCGGGAGGCGTTGACTCCCGAATCCAGCTCACGGCTCCTCCAGAGGAAAGATTCGGGAGTCAGTGACTCCCAAATGTCTTGCGCATCCCAGATCAGTGGGAAAACGCTCATCTCCAGGCTTTCCTTTACACATTTAGTTGAGTTGATCAAACTTGAGGATGCCACCAAGCGCCTATTTTACGAAGTGGAGTGCATCCGGGGCAACTGGTCGGTTCAGGAACTGAAACGCCAGATAGGCAGCCTCTACTATGAGCGCTCCGGTCTGTCGTACAACAAACAGAAACTCTCTGAATTGGCACAACAAAGCGCGGAGAAAGACGAGCCGAAGTTGGCCATCCGCGACCCTTACGTTTTCGAGTTTCTTGGACTCAGGTCCAAAGAAGTTATGAGTGAGTCGCATCTGGAAGACCAGCTTATCGACAAACTCGAAGCCTTCCTGTTGGAATTGGGTCACGGGTTCTGCTTTGAAGCCAGACAAAAACGCATCCTGATTGGCGATGAGCATTTCTTCGTCGATCTGGTGTTTTACCACCGCATCCTCAAATGTCATGTTCTGGTGGATTTGAAGCTTGAAAAATTCAGCCATGAAAATATAGGCCAGCTCAATACCTATGTGAGCTGGTATCGGGAAAATATGATGATCGAAGGAGATAGTCCACCGGTCGGCATTCTGCTCTGTACGGATAAAAACCATACCCTGGTCCAATACGCTTTGGCCGGCATGGACAATAACCTCTTCGTATCCAAATACCTGCTTGAGCTGCCAAAGAAAGAGGAAATGCAGCGGTTTATTGAAGAACAGGTTCGGGAAACAGTGGATGAACATAATAAATGATAAGCAAAATCTTCTCGAAGCTGAAACGGAATGGTGATACTGTTAATGGGGTCATAAATGGCTATCATCCCCCCTGATTGATGGCATGTTCCGCCGAGACATCACGGAATACCCGAGGAAATCATTAAGAGAATCTATTGCCAATGCGGTGGCCCGTCGCGATTACAGCCCATATGTGCGCGGTAGCTATACGGCAAATCGGGAGAAATCGGGGACGGGCCAAGGTATCATACTGATATCTATTAATAAACATCCCAGGAATAGGTGTTTTCAGCCCCAATATCGTCGTTTTCGAGGCCAAAATTGGCCGGATAAGCAACCTGTGGCTCTCGAAGCTGATATGCTGTCCTGGCCTCAACGACCTTGCTATCCTTTGCTCTGATGCCAAACTCCTGCTTTGTCTTCTTAACAAATTTCTCACTTCCTATGGCAATGCTCTGAGTCCGTTTGCCCTCGCGAACACAAGCTCCATCTTCCAAAAACGCTCCACCAATGATTCATCCGTCACCGAAAAAGTCACCCCTACAGTGCGGGCACAAGTCGAGGCACAAGTCGGGGCACAAGTCAGCCGGCGCATTTTGTTGGCATGTGCTGAAGCACCCCTGTCATCGGCGGAGATCGTTGCTGCCTTTGGCCACAAGCAACTAAGCGGCAATTTGCGCAAGGCACTGACTGAGCTGCGGAAAGCAGGTTTTCTCGAATACACCATCTCCGACAAACCCAACTGCCGTTTGCAGAAATACCGTCTGACTGACGCCGGGAGGCGTTTACTGAAATCTATGCAGGAATAAAGCAGGAGAAGAAACGGAACTAAGCACACAAGATACAACCATGAACACAGACACCAAACACCAAATCGAAACAGCGCTCCGGGCTTTTTCCGGTGCCGACCTGCGCGCCGGGGCCATTGATCTGCTGAACAGCCTGGGTTACCAACGGACAAACCGGACATGAACCGACCACCTGTATTCGTTTTAAAGGCAAATTGGAGAAGCTTTCCGATAAAGGGAAATTAAAACGATCGCGGCTGGAAGCCGCTCCCACAAAATCCAATACACTTGTTCTATCCAGATAACCGGGTTTATCAATTTTCCATTTCAGTGTACTTCTGTGAAAATCCGTGGTTAAAAAAAGAAAAAATCAGATCCATTCGGAGCAAATCTGGATATGGCAAAAACAAAATGCGGATAATGTGTGCAAAAGGTCTCTGTTGACAACCAAATCCGCCTTCGATAATTGGATACTCACCGGTATTGATAATTGAGAGTTCCGCTGCCCGGATCTTTCTTGATATGAATTTTGGATACCGAATACTGAAGTTTATTGCGAGCCAACCTTAAGGCACCGTTCGCAAATTCACCGCCAGGGTTCTAAAGACAGTACCATATCAACACCAACGATTTGCATAAAGATAGGAACTGAAATAAAAACAGTTGAATATTACAAAGATTTTCCTATGAAAAATCGCTCCTATATTCAGCATTTTATCGAAGAAGGAACTTAATGCTATTTTGGCAGAAGTCCCACATTCTGAACATAATGACATCTTTAAAAATGAAAGGGCAGCTTCTATTGCCTATCAATCCATGTTAGTTCATGTTAGCGATCGATGGCGTCTGGGAAATAACTTGGTATTGACGTGAAATGAAAAAAGCGAATATACACAAATGGATATTTACATCTCGGTTTCGGACAAACGCTTACAGTTGGAAAGCGTCAAAACTGGCGTGCAAGCGCATCAAGGAGGCGGTTTCCGAGATAAAAAAGGCTACCCGGCAAGATCCTGTATTGGGAGCTGAAGGGTCCATTAAATTTATGGAAAAGCTCTGGCCTGCTTTGCAGCATGTGGACTCATCCTCCGGTGCTTTGGGAACGGCTGTGTATAATGCCATGGATGTGTTGGTGGATGTTGTAATCAAGGCTCCGGCTGACGAAAAAACCAGGGGAAACTGGCTGAATCGGCTCTGGGATGCTTTCAATGAGGATGGTGTCGGTTTTCTGGATAAAGCTGGGAGAACACTGGGGTGAAGTGTGCGGTTCGGCCCAGACGGCTTCAAGATGGGCAGATGAGCTTCTTCCAATCGTGCGCCGCTGCTGGGAAGAAACCAGACGGGGCTCGTATTCTTATTTCAGCGGCACCGGCGGATGCCTGTCCTGTCTGCTTTCATCCGGCCGGCATCAGGAATTATTGGATTTGCTGGAACTTGCGCCACATATCTCCTGGCATTACCGAAAATATGGTGTTCAGGCGCTGGTTGCAATGGGGAAGAAGGGAGACGCGATTAAGTATGCCAAAGCCTCATGCGGGCTGAATGACAGTCAGATTGCGATAGATCTGGCATGTGAAAAAATTTTGCTGTCCTCCGGGTTATATGAGGAGGCTTACCAACTGTATGCCCTGATGGTGAACAGAGGCGGAACCAATCTGGCAACTTTCAGGAGTATTGTTAAAAAATACCCGATGAAAGATCCGCATGAAATCCTGGAAGACCTGATTGAATCAACGCCGGGCGAAGAAGGAAAATGGTTTGCCACGGCAAAATCTCTGGGCCTGTTACCTCTGGCGCTTAAGCTTGCTCACCGGAGTCCATGTGAACCAAAGACGCTGAACCGTGCTGCCGGGGATTACCTGGAAAAAAATCCAAAATTCGCCCTGGGTGTGGCCATCGCTTCACTGCATTGGCTATCCGAGGGATGGGGATATGAAATTACAGGCTCCGACGTATTTGCAGCCTATGACTATGCCATGAAAGCTGCCGAAAGCCTGGGTGTAACCGATCAGGTGAAAGCAGATATAGTAAAAATCGTGAGTGCGGATAAGTCTCCGGGAACGCTTGTTAAGAATATGCTCGATCGTCAACTATACTAAGAAAAATTAAGCGTACTTTCGTGAAAATCCGAGGTGAATAGTGAAAAAAAGAAAAAAATCAGATCCGTTGGTATGGGCATTAGAAAGTGCTTTAGACCTTGGTGAGTTCGTATCCTACAACCGTTCCTGGGATTTTGTGCGAGATCTGGAAGATGTGAAGCATAAAATCGATGCCCTGGTGAAAGATGGGGAAGCCGAACGCGCTGTCAGTTTGTACAAACTATTTCTTTCGGGCTGTTACGAAAAGGCTGACGAAATTGACGATTCCGGCGGCAACCTGGGCATGTTCTTTGAAGACCTCTTTTGTGCCTGGATCGCCGCCCGGCAAAAAGCAAAATACAATCCCGCAGAAACCGTCCAAAATATTCTCAGATGGATGGACAATGACGATTATGGATTTTGCTTTGAAATTGAAAGAACCGTGGTTAAGGTGCTGAATAAAGAATCGGTGAAGTTGTTTGAGGCTGCAATCAAGTCTCGATTTGAGAAAGCCTTCGCTACGGTTCTACAAAAAAAAAGCAAGCGGGCTTCTGAATACCCTTGGGAAGTTCGAAAAAATTTATCTATATTGAAAGTTATTTACGTTGAATCAAAAAATACCAACGCTTATTTGGCTCTCTGTGAAAAGACGGGAACAACGCCCACGGACTGTGAAAAAATAGCCAACCTCTACAAGGTGAAACGCAAATACCAAGATGCGCTGAGTTGGGTTGAAAAAGGCCTGAAGCTGGAGAAAAAAGGCAACTGGGGTAATCAATCCAGTTTTGGATTAACAGGGCTAAAACAGGATCTATTAAACAAGCTTGGACGTCGGGAAGATGCACTTGATCTTGCGTGGGTCGAATTCAAAAAGTATCCTTCGAATTTTTCCTATGAAACGCTAATGAAATTAGTCAATAAAAAAGATGTAAAGCACTGGCATCAGAAAGCCCTTGGCAAAGCCCAAAATACAACTTTGTCCGGTTTCATCGATATTTGTGTAAAAACCAAAGAATGGGACAAGCTTTCTGATCATATTTCCTCTATTGATAACGAACAGCTTGAAAAGCTCAGCCATTTCGCTACCGAAAAAGCAGCCAAAGGCCTGGCAAAAAAGCATGGACTGGCAGCTGCGAAAATTTACAGTGCCATGGGCATGCGCATCATTATAAAGGGAAAAAGCAAATATTACCAATACGCTTTGGAACATTTCCGGCATGCCTGCAAACTCTATGAAAAAGCCGGTCGGGATCAGTTGTGGATCGACCTTGTTGATAGAGTGCGAGGGGATCATTCCCGCAAATACAGTTTTATCGGTTATTTCGAGGAAATAGTGGATAGACGTCCGCAGAAAAAACCTGAATCCTTTGAAACCAGAGCATTGAAGCGATGGAAAAAACAAACAACATATCCTGATTGATTTACACATGGAGAGAAAAAATGACGGAAAGGCATAAAAAATTCCTAATGCCGGAAGAAGCTGTGACTGAAATAGTGAAAGATCTTTCTTCAAGTGAGCCCGACCAGGTAAAATTGTTTGCAGACATCTATGTTCTTCTTGTAGGCGGAAAGACCTGGCCGGGTAGACATAAAGAGTCATCTGATTTCACTGATCAAATTGGTATCTGGTACCAAACCGATAGAAATCAAAAGAAGGTCTTTTATAATTGGCACCGATTTAGAGATCTGCTTGCTGGAGCATTTCTGAAAGTAAAGCCGGATACAGCGGATGTTGCTAAAATATATAGCCGGGTGATGTGGGTAAATTCGTACCCCGGTACAGACGAACGCGGTAAAGACGGTATCTGGGTTGAAACTGAAATGGAGAAATTTAAATGTGTGCAATGCGGTAATTGCTGTTTGAATCTTTATGATGCATTTTGTACTACAGCCGATCCAGAGGATTTGATTCGATGGGAAAAAGAAGGAAGATGGGATATTCTGGACTGGGTCAGCTTTCTATTGGAAGATGATCGAACCCTTGCAGATCTTTGGATTAGCCCGAGGACTGGAGAGGAAGCTACCAGATGCCCATGGTTACGAAAGCTTCCGAAAAAAGAACAGTACAAATGCCGAATTCACGACACGAAGCCGGCACATTGCAAAAATTATCCAAAATCAAAAAAGCATGCTTTAACAACCGGGTGTAAAGGTTTTTAATAAAAAAAATAGCCCTGGAGAGGGCCGACCAAGAAGAACAAGGCGATGCTCAAATTTATAGTTGTGCGTTGCAGCCAAGAAATGACTAAGGCCTGTCAGCGATGACAGGCCTTAATCTTGAAAAAACCTATCAATCCAACATGTTACTTATCTGCCTAATGGGCGTAATTTCGGTGAAATTAGGAATATCTCCCCGCAGGATAGAACCGACTTCAGCAATGCCTTTATCATAGCCGTCACGGGTTTCAAAATAGAGATGCCCGATGCAGATATACGGTGGCGGTTCATCCCCGCCACCCGATATTCCTTTATCGACACCGGTTTTGATGAGGCCAAAGGATTTCAGATGCTTCTGCACGAGCTGCATGTGGGTCGTTTGGTAATAATCGAGATCGAATTTGGCCCCTTCCTGATACGGATACATGACACTGATTTTGTACATGATCGACGCTCCTCCATATTATCTTAGTTTTCAATTTCGGAAAAAATGGTAACCAATCACTTGAATTTTGCACCTAATTTATCTTTTCTGGGGATCTGATAGCTTCCATCGAGGCGCTCGACCATTTCATCACATCGTATGTTGTTTTGAACAAATTCCCCGTGTTACCCTGCCACCGGCATGGCCAGCAACTCGACTAACTCCTGTTTGGTAAAGGTTTTAAGCAGGCCCGGATCATCTTCTTTGACCACGCTGTTCTGCAGTTTGCGCTTTCTATCGATCAGCGCAGCGATTTTCTCCTCCAGGGTGCCCTCGGTGACCAGTTTAAAAACCTGCACCCCGCGCCGTTGTCCAATGCGATGCACGCGGTCGGTAGCCTGGTCTTCTTTGGCGGCGTTCCACCAACGGTCGTAATGGATGACTACCGAGGCAGCCACCAGATCGATTCCGGTTCCGCCGGCCCTCAGGCTGCCGACGTATACACGGCAGTCAGGCTCCTCGTTGAAACGCTCAATGATCGCCCCCCGGTTTCGGCTTTTGCCGGTCAGGCTGACATGGCCCACTTTCAGCTCCTGCAAAAAGGCCTTGATGATATCGATCATGGCCAGATATTGGCTGTAGATCACCACCTTTTGGCCGCTGTCCAGGCTTTCGACCAGAAGCTCGCAAAAAAGGTCCCACTTGCCGGAATGGTAGCGGTCATAGTTGTCGGTATCCTTTTCGACCAGGGCCGGATGGTCGCAGATTTGTTTGAGCAAGTTCAGCAGGGCGAAGATATGCATATAAGGCACGGGCTGCCCGTCGCTTTCGAGAACCTCCACCAAATCGCGACCGCGCTTTTCGACCGCATCCCGGTACAGCTTGACCTGGTCGTCGCTGAGCCGGCAGGTGCGACAATCCTCTTTTTTGGCCGGAAGCTCCGCGAGCACACTTTGCTTGAGACGCCTGAGGGTAAACGGTGATACCAGGCGGCTGAGTTCCCGGCGGCGGGCGGCGTTTTGCTCCGCTTCGATGGGGTTTACGTAACGGCTGATGAAATCCGCGTCGGATCCCAGGTATCCCGGAGTGGTCAAATCCATCAGGGCTTTGAGTTCGGCAACCGTATTTTCGATGGGCGTGCCGGTAAGCCCCAGGTTCATCCGGGCACGCACGGCTTTGGCTGCCCGGTAAGCCCGGGTAGCGGAATTTTTGATGTACTGGATCTCGTCAAACACAGCCAGGGTAAAGGACACCGGTTCAATTTTTTCGATGTCACGCAGGAGGATACCGTAGGACGTCAGTACGGTGTTGCACTCCTTGAGCAGGCGGTCAAGATTCCGCTCTCCGCCGTGGTAAACTCCGGGTTTCAAGGCCGGGGCAGTGTTCGCTAATTTTTTTCTGCCAGTGGCTGATCACCGTGGTGGGGCAGACCACCAGGAAAGGGACCGGTTTTCTCACTGCTGTGACTGCAGGGCCGTCATCAGCGCCATAACCTGGTGGGTCTTGCCCAGCCCCATATCATCGCAAAGCAGTCCCGCCGAAACCATTTTCAAACAAAAACCAAAGCCACTCGGCTCCCCGCACCTGGTAGGTACGCAGGGGCGTGATCCGGTCTTTTAAATCCGGCAGGGGGGCAACGGACTTGAGATCTAGAAAATTTTTCAACTCGGCCGCACGCCGGCTGTCGCCGTCAACATGCAGATGTTGTCCTTCAGCCGCATTTAACCGCAGCACGTCGATCCGGCGCAGCCGGATGGTTGCACCGTCTTCTGCCGGTTCCCGGTCGGTCTGATCTTCAGCAACAGATCCAGGATATCGAACTGCGGACTGTTGCAATCCACCCAGCCCTCATCCGTGGCCACATAGCGCTGCTTGGCCCGGCGCGCTTTCAGAATTTCAGCAAGCGCAATCGACTGGTTTCCGGCCCCATAGTTGACCGACAGCCACAACCAGTCCCGCTCCAGGACCTGCGGTGTAATTTCAAGCCGGTCAAATTTCTTCAGGATTTTAAGCCGCTCGAATGCTTTCGTCAACCTGGAAAGTGGTGCTTTCCATTTCAGCGGCGTGCTTGTCCAGAAAGGCGGGCACCTGGCTTTTTTTAATGACGGTTTTAACCGGTTCGCCAAACGATTTTGGCGGCGGCTCCGGGTAGCGGTCTTCCGCCAGAAGATTTAGTTCCTTGATATAATAGAGGTCCCCGTATTGAAAACGTTTGAGATCTTCGCGCTGGAAAAATTTGGCTTCACCCTTTTTAGAGACCAATCGCAAGAGGGGGCTGATTTCAATGTCCAGTTTGGAGGTGAGCTTGACATCAAAAATCGCATCCAATGCAATGGGGTTGATGGCCAGCCCATGCTGGTTGGAAAGCATCCCGGCGCATTCCTGCAGCAGTCGCTTGACCCGATTGCGCGGAATTTCCATTTTGAACACGTCTTTGCATTCTGTGCCGTAGTTCCGGTCACCATAAAAGCACCGCTGGATTCATCAACCGCCGGGTGAAGGGTGCAGCCGTTTGAGCCGAACTCACGAAAGCAGTGATAGGCAAATTTGTACCAGAAGGTTTCCTCCAGCACCTGGCGCCGGGTTTTCAGCCCGCGGTCCATGAGCACTCTTTCATTTGCAGTCAGGGTCAGCAGGGAAAGCTGGCGGATGATTTCGCCCCGGGTGGGCACGTCGCCATCCTCCGGTGGCTGCGTGCAGCGTTCCAGAAACCGCTCCCGGTCAAGTTCCGCTGAAATATAAGTCAGAAGCGTTCGATTGCTGCTGCCGATAACCTGCACGCTGGTTCGGCGACCTGATTCGATGGCGGCCAGACGGATGGTCGCCGGGGTATCACGTCCCGCCTCGGCCAGCACAGTCGCCAGGTGGTGCCAGAGACCGGACTGGAAATTGTCATAAAATAAGCGGTCGCCAGCCTCCCTTTGCCGGGCAGCCAGCACCCGTGAAAGCTCTTTTTGGTGGGCACAGGTTGCAGCGCCGGACGTTCTGCAGCTGCAAAACTGCTGGGCCACGTTTTTGGGGCCCCCATCAACCTGGAATGCAATTCCGGGCCGCCTGTCGGCCGGATCCGGCATCAGGGCGACGGCGTTGC
>PVMK01163275.1_pt1 | contig 11558 bp, 11 predicted proteins | sample 1853481 | NCBI WGS metagenome assembly PVMK01 (sample SAMN08533507, study PRJNA380276) | Marine sediment metagenome, whole genome shotgun sequencing project. | reverse complement strand
GGTGAAGTGGGTATTCAAGAACGATATTGAACTGTATGGCATTTCCTTCGCCAAGGAAATTGCCGGCGTGAGTGTGGGTATGGATCTCGTCTACCGCCAGGATACCGGTGTCGCACCGGACCTCGCGGCGGCGTTGGGCGCCGGGGCGGGACAGGCCCTCAGTTCATTTGATTCCGACAACTACCCCGGTGCGGTGGGCGACACCATGACTGTGATTATCAACGGAATTGCCTTGCTCAACAACCAATGGGGCCTGTGGGACGGTGGTAACTTGTTTGTAGAGGCCACTTTCGCCTGGCTGGACCAGTGTAACGAGAACTGCGCCCTGGTAAGCGCCAATCTCCACGAGGACCGCGTGTCAAGCGCGATACAAGCCGTCTTCAACCCGACCTGGTACCAGGTGCGTCCCGGTTGGGATATGACCATTCCCATGACGGTGTCTTATGTGATCGATGGTAAGTCGACACCCCAGAGTTTCGGTGGCAACGAGGAACTTGGCGTCGCCAGCATTGGTGTGAAGGTGGATATCGAGCAGCTATGGGCGGTTACCCTAACGTACACTAACCGTTTCGGGCCGGTCTTGAACGGTATCGGCGGCTCGCTGAAGGATCGCGACAATATTGCGCTGACCATCAAGCGGACTTGGTAAAACTGGTCTATAACTATGTGAAGAGAATTTTATAAGAGGAACACATAATGTTGTATAGAAAGACACTGGCGGCCCTGGGCCTCAGTGCCCTGATGGCCGGCAGCGCGTTTGCCAGCGTATCGGCGGAGGAGGCCGCGCGACTGGGCGTGGACCTCACGCCGCTGGGCGCTGAAATGGCCGGCAACGCCGATGGCAGTATTCCCGCCTGGAACCCGGCGGGGCCCGCCGGTTCCGGCTGGTTTCGTGCCGGGCTCGGACAATTACACCAACCCCTACGCCGACGAGAAGCCACTGTTCTCTATAGATATCAACAACTATAAAGAATACGCGGACAACCTGACGGCGGGCACCATAGGGGTAATGGAAAAGCTGGGCCCGGACGGCTTCCGCCTGGATATCTATCCGACCCATCGCGACTATGTGCCAACGGACTGGATGATAGCCAACGCGAAGAAAAACGCCACCGGGGCGACCCTGTCGGGAGATGGCCTGAAAATTGACGGCAACCTGCCCGGTGTGCCGTTCCCCATGCCCGCAAACGGGTATGGAGGTGATGTGGAATCATATGATCCGCCACCAACCCTCCCACAAATATGAGTACGATGTTTTCTATGTCAGTGCCGCCGGCAAGCCCATTCTGTCTACAACCGGAGTGATGGACAATATATTCCCGGTTTTCGAGGAGGAATTCCGCGACCAGCCGGTTGGTGATACGTCCTGGTTGAAACTGCGCATCAACTACCACGCGCCTGCCCGTCGCGCCGGAGAGATCCTGCTGGTGCACGAGCCCGGTGCCGATTACTCCGCGGGCAAGGGCCGTAAAGCCTGGCAGTATCTGGTGGGACAGCGCCGTGTACGCCTGGCGCCCGCAGTCTCCTTCGATACGCCCAACCCGGGTGTGGCGGGAACGTCCACCTACGATGACTCCTTTATCTACAACGGCTCGCCGGTACGCTTTGACTGGACACTGATTGGTAAAAAGGAGATGTACATCCCCTATAACGCCTATGACTTCAATTTCAAGAACAAGATTCAAGACATGTTGGGGGAGAAATTCCTGGATCCGAAAGCCATCCGCTGGGAGAAGCACCGCGTGTGGATCGTGGAGGCGAATCTGAAAGAAGGCAGCCGCCATCTGTACAAAAAGCGCCGCTACTATATCGACGAGGATACCTGGAATGGCCTGGCGGGTGAGAACTATGATGGTCGGGATAACCTGTGGCGTGTGCAATATGCCTACGGCACCTACCTGTGGGACATCAAGGCCTTCTACTCCATGCCCTATGGCGCCTACGATGTCCTGCAGAGTATCTACAACGTGAATGGCAAGCCGATTCCGGGGAAGTACAAAAACGGGATACAAGAGAGTGAGAAGTACTTCACGCCAAAAGGCATGGCACGGAGTGGCGTCCGCTAGGTCACACCCCCGTCAAGGGCGTTGCGTCGGCAACGCCCTTTTTCGTTCAGGTAATGATAATGAATGGAAGTAGTATTATGAAGTTAAGACAAGTATTACTGGCTGTGCTGCTGGCGGTGACGGTCGCCCCCTGGTCCGTCTCATACGCCGCCAAGTACGATGTTCTGGAGCTGCCCGCTGTCCCCAGTGAACTGGCATCCAAATCAATGATCTTTGCCATCAGGCACTATGGCGACCGCTATTTTGCCGTGGGTCATCAGGGTCATATTCTTTACTCGGATGACGGCGGCGATTCCTGGACGCAGGCCGAGGTGCCGGTGCGCAGCACCCTGCTGGATATCTACTTTCCCTCCCCGGAACTGGGCTGGGCGGTGGGCCACGAGGGGGTCATCCTGCACTCTGGCGATGGCGGCAAGACCTGGGTGAAGCAGTACGACGGCATCCGCTACGGTCTGGAGGGTAAAGCGTACTACGAGGAAATGGCGGCGGCCGACCCCAATGATACGTTGTTCCCCTACCTGGTGGGAGAAATGGACTTCGCCATCTCACAGGGTGCTGACAAACCCCTGTTCAAGATCCGCATGCACACCACAACGTCCGGCCACGCGCTGGGCGCCTACGGCATGATACTGCGCACCGAGGACGGGGGGGAAAACTGGTACCACGTGCTGCACCATATGGAAAATGATTCCTTCTACCACTATTTCGACTATGCGCAACTGCCGGGGAAGCGCATGTTTTTCCTCAGCGGCGAGGCGGGACTGCTTATGGTGGGCGACGGTACCGTGGAGACCCCGGGCGCCAAAATGATCTATTCGGTGCCCTGGGAAGGCAGTTTTTTCACCAGTGTCGATGCCACCGATGACGCCATTGTGTTGGGGGGCTTGCGCGGCAGGATGTTTCGCACCACTGACGTCGGGCATACCTGGGCGGTGGTGGAGAAGCCCCCCACCAGTTCCCTGGTGGACTCCACCCGCCTGGCCAATGGCAACCTGGTATTTGTCGGCATCGCCGGTGAAATTCTTATAAGCACGGACGAGGGCTATACTTTCGCCATGCTTCCGCTGCGCTCTGGTGGCAGGATTTATACGGTGGCAGAGGGCCCTGAGGGTACGCTGCTGGTGGGTGGCCCCCATGGCATCCAGAAACTTAATTTGCCGTAATAAAACAGGATCTTGGAGAAGCACTAATGGCTCATGGAACAGAATCGGATCTGCCGGTAATTTCAGACCTCATTGAATTTGATACTCAGTCCGGGACATTCCTGGAAAAACTCGTGTTCAACAACAGGGCGATTGTTATCACCCTGTGTGCCCTGGTCACGCTCATTCTCGGCTTTCAGGCGACGAAAATCCAGCTGCAGGCGGGCTTTGAAAAAACCCTGCCCAAAGCGCACCAGTACGTTATCAACTACCAGGCTAACAGGGACAACCTGAAGGGGCTGGGTAACAACCTGCGTATCGTGGTGGGTGTCAAGGAAGGCACGATATTCACCCCGGAAAACCTCAAGTTTTTCGAGACCGTGAACGACGAGATCTTCTTTATCCCGGGTGTCGACCGCAACGGGATGAAATCTATCTTTACCCCCAATACCCGTTGGCGGGTGGTAACGGAAGAAGGTTTTGAAGGGGGCCCGGTTATCCCCGGCGACTTTGATGGCTCAGAAAAGTCTATCGCGGAGGTAAAGCGCAATATACTCCGGGCAGGCATCATGGGCGACCTGGTGGGCAACGATGAAAAATCAGCGGCGATTATCGTGCCGCTGCTGGACTTCAATCCGGAGACCGGAGAGCGCCTGGACTACGCCAAGCTGGGCAAAAAGCTGGAAGAGATCCGCGATCAGTTTGCCGGGGGTGATGACGATAAATCCATTTATATCATCGGGTTTGCCAAGCTGATCGGCGACCTGCTCGACGGCATGCTGGCGGTGATGGGCTTCTTCGCCGTGGCGGTGGTGATCACCATTATCCTGCTGTATTGGTACACGCGGTGCCTGCGTTCTACCCTCATGGTGGTTGCCTGCACCATGATAGCGGTGGTCTGGCAGATGGGCATCCTGGCCACGCTGGGTTATGAACTGGATCCCTTCTCCATCCTGGTGCCCTTCCTGATATTCGCCATCGGGGTGAGTCACGGTGCCCAGAAACTGAATGGCGTGATACAGGATATCGGCCGCGGCACCCATCGCTATATCGCCGCTCGCTACACCTTCCGGCGCCTGTTCCTGGCCGGTGTGACCGCGCTGCTGTCGGATGGTGTGGGCTTTGCGGTACTGATGATCATCCAGATCCAGGTGATCCAGGACCTGGCCATTACCGCCAGTATCGGTGTGCTGGTGCTGATTTTTACCAATCTGATCCTGATACCCGTCACCCTGTCCTATACCGGTGTTGGCAAGATCTGCGCAGAGCGTGCCAGCCATGGGGCCAAGAGCATGGAAGAGATGCACTGGCTGTGGCGCTTTCTGTTGTCTTTTACCAAAAAGGGGCCGGCGACCGCGGCTATCCTTATCGCCATTTTGATGGCTATCGGCGGTTTTTATGTGTCCAAGGACCTGCAAATCGGTGACCTGGACAAGGGGGCGCCTGAACTGCGGGCGGACTCCCGTTACAACATGGACGTGGCCTACGTGGTCGGCCATTATTCGGTGAGTACCGATGTCTTCGCGGTGATAATCAAGACCCCGGCGGACGGTTGTGTCAATCACGAGATGATGAGTCTGGCGGGCGAACTGGAGTGGCGTTTTCTCCAGCTGGAGGGTGTCGAGGCTGTGCGTGGCCTCAATGTCCGTACACGACAGATCATGATGGGCATCAACGAGGGCTTCCCCAAGTGGGAGTCCATGTTCCGCAACCAGGACACCCTCAACTACGCGGTCAATGAGCTGGTGACCCTGGAGTACGTGGACGTGGGCTGCTCCATCTGGCCCATGCTGGTCTATCTGTCCGACCACAAGGCGGCTACCCTGACCCGGGTGGTGGATACCCTGGAGCAGTTCAACGCGGACTGGGGCGACAACGTGGTGGCTGAATTCCTGGGTGCCGCCGGCAGCTCCGGCTTTGAGGCGGCGACCAATATCATCGTGAAAAAGGCCAACACCGAGATGCTGTTCTATGTCTACGGTGCGGTTATCATGCTGTGTCTGCTGACCTTCCGCTCTGTCCCCGGCGTGATCTGTGCAGTGCTGCCCCTGATGCTGACCTCCATCCTGTGTGAGGCGCTGATGGTGTGGCTGGGTATTGGCGTGAAAGTGGCGACCCTGCCGGTAATCGCACTCGGTGTGGGTATCGGTGTTGACTACGCGCTGTATGTGCTCACGGTGATCCTGGCCAAGGAGAAGCAGGGTATGGACCTGACCCAGGCCTACTACGAGACCCTGAACTTCACCGGTCGTGTGGTAGCGCTTATTGGGATTACCCTCGCGGCGGGGGTTATCACCTGGGCGGCGTCACCGATCAAGTTCCAGGCGGATATGGGCATCCTGTTGACCTTCATGTTTCTCTGGAACATGTTCGGCGCCCTGATCCTGATGCCGGCACTGGCGCACTTCCTGATCAAGCCCAAGAAGCCCCAGGCTGAAAAAGCCTGAGGTAGGTAGCATAAGCCCGCGGCGGTAGCCGCACACTGCTGAAAACCAACGGCCATCGCGTAAAACCGATGGCCTTTTTTTAGGCCGAATAAAGTCGGCCCTACAGACATGCGCGATAACCAGCGTAGGGGCGAATTCATTCGGCCAATGACCCTTGTGCATTGCACAATGGCCATAATTTAAGGAGGGACAGGCCCATGCTCACACGCGCCAGGGATTTGCTGGTTTTCGCTCTGTTGGCAACGATGACAGCTTGCGCCGGCCCGCCGGTCGTACAGGAACAACCCAGCAGCGAGTTCTCAGCCGAGGGCTTGCACCCGGTGAGTTCCTCCGGCTTCGCGGCAGCCTATGTCCGCCCCGACGCAAAACTGTCCTCCTACCGGATAGTCAACATTGAGACACTCGAGTTGGACAATATCGACGTAAGCCGAATAGCCGTTGCCGGCACGCTGCGCAGAAACTGGCAGATGACGCCTGAGCGTGAGGCGGCATTGCAGCAGGTTTGGGCCAGGGCCATGGATCGTTCTTTCAGTGGCTACCAGCGAGCTTCCAGTGGTGACAATACCTTGCGCATTAGCGCCAGCATGATCCGGGTGGCGCCCGGCAGGCCGACAGCGACTACCGTCGGACGTGACCTTCAGCCTATGGGCTCTTCACAGGACGTCGTTGAAATCTCAATGGAATTTCGCCTCTACAATCAGGCCAGTGGCGAATTACTGGCGGTGATACGCGACAGTCGGACCATGGTTTCGGTGGCGATGTCGCGCACGGCACCGGTGGGTGTGGAAACTATGTTCAATTCCTGGGCCGCGTTACTGCACACCAGGGTGTCGGGAAGGTAAGCCAGCTACTCAGGTAACCAATAGGGTGGCTACCCGGGTAGCTGGTAAGTCAGTGGATAATCAGCTGCAGTTTCAGGAATCTGCATGCTTGTTCTGGTAGTCCTGCCAAATAGCCAGGGCCAGGATGGTTGAGGAGACTGAAATTATAAAAGCCATGATGTTCACCTTTTTCGGTTTGCGCTGAGCAATCATCTGCTCAACGTGATATTTAATGTATAGGCGGCACCATAATTCTTCAAATGGCCAATATTCAGGTATAGTATGATTTAAATTCATATTATTGGGGGTGTGGAGCTTGCGATGGATATAAGAGAACTGGGCCGCCTCGATATGAATCTGCTGGTGGCCCTGGAAGCCCTGCTCGAAGAGCGCAATGTGTCGAAGGCGGCAGAGCGGCTGTTCATCACCCAATCCGCCATGAGCAAGACCCTGGGCAGGCTGCGCGACCTGTTCGATGACCCCCTGTTTATCCGCAGTTCCTCCGGTATGGTGCCCACACCGCGGGCACAGCAGTTGGCGCTGCACCTGCCTCAAGTACTGCAAGCGGTACAGACCATGATTCAGCCGGCGCAGTTCGATCCCCTGAGCTACGACGGGGAGTTCGAGCTGATGGTGCAGGGGCATATGGGTGTGTGGATACTGCCACTGCTGCTGGAACGCCTGAGCGAGACAGCGCCGCTTGTTCGCCTTCGTACGCTGTCTGTGTGCGAAAAACCACTGGAGATGCTGGCCGCGGGAGAACTGGATTTCGTGCTGCACGCGGAGCACAAGAATTATCCCCCGGATTTCAGCCTGGCAACCTTGGGCTATGCGCAACCCGTGCTGCTGGTGCGCAAAGGCCACCCCCTGGAAGGGCGGCAGGACCTGACCTGGGATATGTTGCTTCAATACCCGCATGTGCGCTTGATCATCCCTGAATTAGCCAACATACAGTTCCAGGGTCAGGTCAAAAATTTGGAGGAATCGGAGTTTTTCCAACGGGAGAGAGAGGTGGTTCCACACTTGCAGACCGATCACCTGTACACCGCGCTGCGGGTTGTACTGACTTCGGATCACCTGTTTCCCGCCCCACCGATGTTTATGGAACAGGGTGAGCTGGCCGGGGAGTTGATCGCGCTATCCCTGCCGGGGGGCGAGGAAATCACGCTCACCTACGTTATGGTCAGTCATGAGCGGATCCGGCACTCTGCGGCACACGAATTCATGCGCGGCGAAATCCTGGCAATCATAGAGCAGTTTCGCCACAAGTACGGGCTGCCCTGCCTGGAGGATTTACGCGCTCAGCATAAGCTTGGGTACTAGGAAACCTCTGATTGAGGTCATCCTCGCGAAAATAGGGAATCTCTGATTTAAGGTCATCCCCGCGCAGGCGGGGATCTACAAATATCACCAGGTTATGGATTCCCGCTTTCGCGGGAACGACGATAACCGGCTTAATCAGGAGTTCCCTGGATCACCATAGATGCCAACTGGAAGTACTTCCTGTTATTCTCATTGCCCCCGGTAGAGTGAAGAAAGTGCCGGTAGCGACAATAAAGAGGGTTTTTTGATCATGTATTGGCCGAACTACAGACTGTTTCAAGGTATTGTCGCCACTGTCCTGACACTGCTGGTCATACCCGACATCCATGCGGCCGAGGTTAAAGACAGCCTGGACGTGGTAGCCAAAACCAACCGCAGCGCCGTCTCCTCGCAGAAGAAGATCGATGAGTCGGCGCGGGCAACCCAGGGCATGCTGGAGGAATACCGAAAACTGCAGGACGGCTCCGAATACCAGGCGGCATACACGCGAGAGCTGGAGGAACTGGACCGTGCGCAACAGCTGCAGATCGGGGGCCTGCAGGAACAGATAGCCCAGGCCAGAATTACCCGGCAGCGTATTGTGCCGTTGATGCGCAGCATGGCGGATGCCCTGGAGAAATTCGTGGTACTGGACCTGCCGTTTCACCATGAAGAGCGTATCAACGGGGTGCTGCAACTCAAGCAACGCCTGAACCAGCCGGACCTGTCCGTATCTGCCAAGTTTCGTTTGCTGCTGGAAGTTTATCAACTGGAGCAGGACTACGGCGGCAGGATAGAGGCCTGGCGTGGACCCCTGCAATTTGGCGGAGAAGACCTGTCGGTTGAGTACCTGCGGGTGGGCAGGACGGCGCTCTATTTCCAGACCCTGGATGGTGAAACCAGTGGTTACTGGAACGCCGAAGAGGATAGCTGGATAGCCCTGGATGCCGATTACAACCGGGATCTGGCCCAGGCCCTGCGGGTTGCCAAAAACCTGGTAGCGCCCAAGCTCCTGCAACTGCCCATGATGGCGCCGGGAGGTGAGTCATGAGACAGGTGATGATCCTATTGTTAGCCGCTTGCATGTCCCTGCCCCTGTGGAGCCACGCACAGGGCGCACTGCCAGAGCCACAGGTAAAGAAACAGACAGAGCAACAGATTACCAACCTGGACCAGTTGCTGCAGTCAGTGCGTGCACAGCAACGCGAACAGCGTGCGCGCAATAAACAGCGCGAGCAGCAGTTTTTAAAGGACAAGAAGCAGCAGCAGGCACTGCTGTCCAAAGCCAGGCGGGATTTCGATCGCAGGAAAAAGGAAAACCAGCCCCTGCTCAGCGTCACCGAGCGCAACAAGGCTGAAATCGCGCGCCTGGAAAAGCAATTGAAAGATGTGGTGCAGGACATGGGTGACCTGTCCAGTACCTTCCGTGAGTTCGCCGGCGACTTTTCCGCGGTATTGCAGGAGTCGATGATTACCGCCCAGTTCCCCGAGCGCGGTGAACAATTGCGGTCCCTGGCGGGGGCGGACACCCAGCCCACTATAGAGGAAATCGAAATACTGTGGCTGCTGCTGCAGGAGGAGATGACTGAGGCCGGTAAGGTTACTGTATTCGAGGCGCCGGTGGTGACCTCTGATGGCACGGCGGCGCAGCGCTCGGTGTTGCGGGTGGGTACTTTCTCCGCCTACGCAGGCGGCGAATTCCTGCGCTATGTCCCGGAAACCGGCGAGCTCCTGGTGCTGTCGCGTCAACCTGCCGCGCGCTATCGCAGTGCCGCCCTGGATTTTGCCTCACAGCCGGGTACTGTCGCGCCCATTACGGTAGACCCCACCCGCGGCAGCCTGCTGGGTATGTTGAGTTACACGCCCAGCCTGCGGGAGCGCATAGACCAGGGGGGAACCATCGCCCTGATTATCATCGGCCTGGGCGCACTGGGCATGTTGATGGCCTGTTGGCGCGGGCTCTATCTAAGTATTGTCTCTGTGCGAGTCAAGGCCCAGATGCGCAATCTGGACAGTCCGAAATCATCCAATCCGCTGGGGCGGGTACTGCTCGCTGTACAGGGCGTTGCGCTGGATGAGGAGGAATTATTACAGCTGAAACTGGACGAGGCGGTGCTGGCTGAAATGCCGTCCCTGGAGCGCGGTAACGGTGTGATCAAGATACTGGCGGCCACCTCGCCGCTATTGGGCCTGCTGGGTACCGTGACCGGCATGATCCTCACCTTCCAGGCCATCAGCCTGTTTGGTACCGGTGATCCGAAACTGATGGCCGGGGGCATATCCCAGGCACTGGTCACCACGGTGCTGGGCCTGGTGGTGGCTATCCCCCTGTTATTCAGCCACAGCGTCATAGCGTACATGTCGCGGTCGATGATCCAGCGACTGGATGAGCAATGCGCCGGCGTGCTGGCCCGCACTGCCGAACAGCAGGAGCGGGTGTAATGGATTTCGCTCTGGCGATCAGCCGCTCCATACAGGATTTCATCGACCAGGGAGGGCCTGTGTTGTGGGTGATCTTTGCGGCCTGCCTGCTGCTGTGGCTGTTGATTCTGGAGCGCGCCTGGTTTGTGCGCATTACCTGGCCGCGCCGTGCGAAGCAACTTGTGGCCGGTGGAATGGGCGGGAAGACTGCCACTCCTGGCGCGCCAAGAAAATACGCGAGGCCACGATTTCGGAGGTCGACATGGATCTGCATGCACTGTTGCCGCTGATCCAGGTGCTGGTCGCACTGTGCCCATTGCTGGGACTGCTGGGCACGGTACTGGGCATGATCGGGGTCTTCGAGGTGATCGCTGTAAGCGGCAATGATGATGCCCAGGCGATGGCACGAGGCGTATACCGGGCCACAATCCCCACCATGGCCGGCCTGGTAGTGGCCTTGACCGGCATTTACTTCACGGTGCGCCTGCGCCGCCTGGCTGATCGCGAAACCAGCCGCTTACGGGGCAGCCTGACACTGCATGAACCCGGCGCGGAGGGACTACAGCCATGAGTGCAAAACGTCACTTGCTACAGCAAGACGAAGCCGAACTCGATATGACCCCCATGCTGGACGTTGTGTTCATCATGCTGATCTTTTTTATCGTCACCACGTCATTCGTCAAGGAGTCCGGGGTGAGTGTGAGTTCGCCGCAGGCCCAGACCGCTTCACAACAGGAAAACGTCAACATATTTATCGCTATAACCGCCGACGGTGAAGTCTGGGTGGATCGGCGCCCGGTGGATCCACGCTCGGTGCGTGCGATAGTCGCGCGCTTGCACGCTGACAACCCCGAGGGCTCCGTAATCATTCAGGCGGATGAGGATTCCGCCACCGGCATGCTGGTGGAGGTAATGGACCAGGTGCGGCTGGCGGGGGTTGAAAAGATAGCCATCGCCGCGGACAGGCGGGCGGAGTGAGCAGGCGATAGGCTATGCGTTTCTTCCCCGCCCTGTTTGGCGCTCTGCTAATTACCGTCGTGGTGTTCCTGTTTATGCAGGGCCTGATCGAGCGTGGTAAGTCCGAAGATGTGCAGCTTCTGGTACACAAGGATGTGCAGATATTGCGCCAGGAGGAAAAAGAAGAAGAGCCTGAGCCGGATGAAGAGGCGCCGGAGGAGCCGGTCGAGGAACCGACCATGGACCCCCTGGAGACCATGGCCGTCAGCCCGCCGACGCCAGAGCCCGCCACCGATCTGGAACTGCCCGCCCTGGATCTCGGTGTTGGCGACATCAATATACAGGCGGTGGGGAAACATTGGAGCGCGCCGCTGGGGACTGATGGGGTCAAGTTCTCCGGTG
>PVMK01154413.1_pt1 | contig 11561 bp, 11 predicted proteins | sample 1853481 | NCBI WGS metagenome assembly PVMK01 (sample SAMN08533507, study PRJNA380276) | Marine sediment metagenome, whole genome shotgun sequencing project. | reverse complement strand
CTGAAATCTGCTTGTTGCTCAACTCATCCGCGAGCAGGCCGAGGATTTCGACTTCACGCCTGGTCAGGGCGTGGTCAGGCAACTTACCTGCTTCAGTCTTCTCATCACCCCGGAATGCACTGAGGATTTGACCGACGTAGCGCAGCCCCTCTGCATCCAGGTCCAGGCGGTTCAGCAGCCTGGCAAGCCCGGGACCCAGGTCGACAAACAGCCGGATGAACCCGCCGGGCTGAGCGAGGCCGACCGCTTTGGTCAATAGATCGCGTGCCGTTGATTCGTCCCCTTGCGCATCACAGGCCAGCGCCTGCAGGGCAAGCACTTCGATCAAAAATCGGATATTGTGAATTCCCGCATAGAACGCCTGCAGGCGTTGCAGGAGCACGGTGGCGCTCTCCAGGCTCGTTTTTTCGCCTTCTGCAATCAGCGCTCTGGCCAGTGTCAATCGGGGCTCGAAAAACCGATAGTTGGCCTCGAAGGGCTCCGGATCAAATCCCCTCGCCCATGCCAGGGCATCTGGGATACGTCCCTGCCGCAGGTCCAGATCCGCCCGATAAGCCTGCGCACACCGCAGCATGCGGATGTTCCCGACTTCCAACAGATGCTCACATACGCATGTGACTGTCTCGCGGGCCTTCTCCGCTCGACCGCTTGCCTGATGCACCGACGCGAGGGCAAATGCACTCTCGGTGAAAAATTCCAGGTTCGGCGACTGCTGTGTGATGACGTTGAAAGCGAGGGAAGTTTCGGCCTTCGCCAAGCTGTTCAGCTGATAATCGAGGATGCCGAAGAAATAGCGTACGACTGCAATGCTCTCCGACAACCCGAGTTTCTCAGCCAGCTCCCGGTACCGGTGGGCGGCCAGGCGCAGTGACGTCAGATCAGCAGCAACCCAGTTCACAAAGCATAGGGACATTTCCAACCGAGTCTGGAAGGTCCCCAACGGCAGCGAGGTGTCAGCGAGGTGGCTGCGGATGACTTTGCGCGCCCGGTCGAGATCACCGCACATTTGATGGGCGCCGCCCAGATAATTGAGGGCATAGGCGCGCTCGCTCAGACATTCCGGCGGCAGCAGAATCAGGGCCTTCTCGACGTGTTGCAGCACGCGTTCGCCCTGGCCTTCCAGGTATGCCTGCTTGCTTCGCAGGGCGTGGACGGAGCCACGCAGACGCTCTGTAGCCGGGGACGACTGTTCGCTGTTGATCACTTCTTCGACCCGGTCGAGCATGTTGAACGCTTCGGGGTAGCGGCCCCGGTTCTGCAGGTGCCAGGCTTGCAGCATCATCAGCTCGGGGTTGTCTTCGATGGTCTTCGCCGACAGCTGCTGCAGCCAATGGTTGAGACGATGCCACTGCTCCTCGTTCAAGATATCGTTTCGATGACGCACGATCAGGCGGCCAGCGTCCACCGGCCCGTCTGCCCGCAAAAGGTGATGTAAGGCCTCTTCGAGCAAACCCTGTTCTTCGAACCAGATTGCCGCCCGCCGATGCAGGCCGGCGATCTCATCCGGGGTAAGGCGCGCCTTCAGCTGGCGCTGCAGAAGTTCCTGAAAGAGATGGTGGTAGCGGTACCACTCACCGGACGCATCCAGCGCCACGCTGAACAGGCCCGCATCCTCCAATAATCTGATGAAGGTCAGGCCGTCGAGGCAGCACTTGTCCTTATCACCCTGGTCGGCGCAAACGGTCTCGCACAATGGCGCACAGAATCGCGCCAGGATCGAGGTCCTGCAAAGACCATCGACCGTAGCGGGCAGCTGCTGTGACAGAACTTCCTGCACCAGAAAATCCTGTATCTCACGAACGTTACCATCGAACTGGCTCAGATATGCGTCCGCGTCGGGGCGGTGTTGTACCGCCAGGGCGGCAAGACGCAGCCCGGCTACCCACCCCTCGGTACTTTGGTGCACACGCTCGAGCGCGGTGCTGGAAAATCTCTCGCCTGTCGCCTGTTCGAGGAACACACCGGTTTCCGCCAACGTGAACCTCAGGTCCTGCACCCGTACCTCGGTCACGTTGTTGTGGGCTCGCAGCGCGCCCAACGCCAGCGGCGGGTCGTAGCGTGAGATGATAACCAACTGCAGGCGAGCGGGCGGGTGCTTCAAAAGTTGATTCACCAGTTCGTGAACGGCCGGTTCATTAATGCGGTGATAGTCGTCCAACACGAGGACAAGAGGCTCGTCGAGTTCCTCGAAATCGTTGATGAGGCTTCCGGCAAGGACCGGCAAGGGCGCGAGTACGCTTGCCCCCAGTTGAGCCAGCGTGCCACTACAAGCGTCAGGAAAGACGGTTTGCACTGCCGCCACAAGGTAACGCAGAAACGTCGCGAGATCGCCGTCCGTCTCGTCAAGCGACAGCCAGGCGACAGGGGCCACCGCGGCTCTCGAGCCACTGACTGACAAATATACTCTTGCCGTAACCCGCCGGCGCCGAGACCAGTATCAGCGGCTGATGACCTCCATCGTCAAGCCGGTCATGCAAAGCATCGCGGCGCACGAGGTCCCTAGGGAGAGGAGGCCGGTGCAGCTTGGTGCGGATTACCGGAATTGTCGATTTTTGAGCATCCATGGTCAAAGGGTCACCACCAGCCAGATATCTATCAAAATAGATTGTTTCTGTTAACTGATGTTACACGCCCGGAAATAGAGAGGCCCACTTGTAATCAGGTACTATGTCGTGCAAATGTTGATCTAGCGCAAGAAAGGTGGTTTTATCGGGGCCAGGCCTCCTGCTCCTCACTCAGAACCGCGTCTGTGCCGGGTGGGCGCAAGCCCCCTTGAAGTCGGTGAGTTGCACCCGGGTCGGGTCATCTATCTGGGCCGTGGCTACTGACTACCCTGATGATACAGCGTAGTCGCCCCCTTTCTATTTCTTCAACTGCGCCAGATGCTTGTTCAGTATTTCCGCCCAGCGGCGCACCACCCGATCGAAATCCGCGGTGTTGGTTACCCGGTTAGCCACCTCAGCGATACCCACGTTGTCCGCAGCTTCAGGGTCGATGATCCGCGCGATGATAGCCTGTGTCTTGCCGTCATAGAGTTCCAGGTAGAGCGTCATGGAACCGGCAGAGGCCACAAAGGTCTGGCTCATGCCCGCTGTCATGAGATCCGGCGCAGTGACTTCCAGGTTGATAATGGCCGGGCGCAGTATAAGCACCCCGTCGCCGGCATCCTTCACTATTTGGTGGCCACCCTCGGTGGACAGCACCTTGGTGAACTCTTTGGTGAATGCCTTGGCCACGCGGTCGCGAATTTCCTTCATGTCTTTGGCGCTTACGCGCTGGTCAAAGGTCTCATCCTCATTGTGCTCGCGTTGCCAGTTCTTGGCAAAGGCCACGTAGGTAGCCAGCAGCGCGATCTTATCGTACTGACTGAGGTCCGCGCCGGGCTTCATGTACACCGCCCTTAACTTGGTGTGCGGCATGAGATGCAGGCCGTCGTGACTCACCGGCGGTAGAGTTGCCTTGGCAGCGGCGGTAGTGGCAGCCAGAGCTAACACCAGGCAAATAACAATCTTGTTGATCATGATGGTCTCCTTATATATCCATGTAATAAGTCATTTGTAGTCTTTAGAAAACCCGCTCTTCACCCTGGCGAAGAGCAGGCCGACGTTGTGCAGCTCCCTGGTTTCCAAGTCCAGCCTGACCTACTCGTCGTTGCTGTCCCGGATGGTTTCTAGCTCATCATTGCCATTGAAAACAAGAACCTTTTCCTGCTGTGCATAGTACCATTCGAACCCATCCTTCTCTGTCGGCTCCCCGCATTTTTCCAGAACTTGCTCGCTCAGTAATGGTTCTATCTGGTCACCTGAAATTAATTCTTCGCCACATCTCATCTCCTGGGCCATTACCGGTATGGCCAGGCCGACCACAAGGCCGGAGATCACCACGCTTCTGATACTGATCATGTTGTACTCTACATTTAATAAGCTACATGCTGATTTTCAGGCCTTCAACACCGATAGACAGTGCCAGCCCCTTGGAATGTGAGGTCAGGTGCAACACAACGCCATTGCTGTTTTTGACCCACGAGCCTTCGCGACCCTTGGCTGCGGTAATGCCGGCTTCCGCCTTAAAGTAAACACCATCAAAGTCCTCAAGCTTGTTGAGATGGTAAACCGTGCCAGTTACCTCGGCCACGGTGATACCAATACCCTCCCTAGCTTAGCGCCGGTCATGTGAAACATATGCGGCTCACCATTATAGGTCAGGGTACCGTGCCCCCAATCCCCGCCAATCAAAACACCCACTTCAGTTTCCTTGAGGGTAAGCGTTGCGGACGGCTTGGGATCTTCCGCCACCGCGAAACCGACAAATACCAGCAGGGATGCGGCGACAGACGCCAGGATGATACTGCGAATAGACTTGATCGTGTTCATGGATAACTCTCCGATAGTGTGCTTTTGTTCAGTATAGATAACCGTATCAAGAAACGCGAAGGGACCGCATGAGCCACACGGCCCATAACACGGCCCATTTTTTGCCAAATTCCGGTCCTATCCTGGGAGTTGAATCGGGCATTGAGCTATCAACGGTAAGCCCACTTGTGATTCACCACACCATCTATCGACCAAATTTTGGCAGCCGCAGTTCAAATGATATAGCAGCGCCACGAAGCAACAATGCCAGGCACATGGCCAGCGGTAAAGCCAGACCCTGAGTGGTCGGCAACAGGCTCAGGCCAGCATAGCTGCCAGCCCCCAATAAGAGGTAGCGCGTGTCGGCGATCCAGAACACGGTATCGGTGTTCAACAGCAAATCCCTGGCCGTACCGCCGCCGATACCCGTGATCGTGCCAAACAGGATGAACCCCAGAATATCCAGTTTCTGGGGGCAGCCGCCAAGGCACCACTGATGGCAAAGACCGCAATGCAGTCAGCTCAATCGCTGTTACAAAGTCAGACATGTATTCACATCCTGGCAACCAGGCCTCACGACACGGGCATTATTGACCTTGCCTGGGGTCATGACTGGCTTGTGCACTCCAATTGTCCATCCACAAGTACAATTTTGGGCCAGGCCTATAAGAAACCTTCAAAAATTTCACGGGCAGATAAGTTGCGGAATTGGGTGTGAAAAGGGGGATACCCCGGGGTACAGAAAATCCTATTACACCCGACGAACACGACGTACTCGACGCTGGTGATGGAGTGGAAGGGCCTGGGGCAGATGGCTGGCGTCGGGTTGTCGAGTGTGTCGGGTTGTTTGGAGGACTCTCGGGGGTACTGAGATAAATAGTAACTTGTTGAAATCACTGGGAAATTAACATTTCGCCAGGGACAGGGTGATGCGGTGGTGAATATCCCCGTTCTCGCCCGAATTAATCGCTTACTTAGCCAGCCTGGCTGTACTGATGTGCACCATGTATTCTTACAGGCGCGCCGGGGAGTGCAGCTGACACGGACTTTTGGTGGAGAGCCTGAAACAGTAGCGACCGACAGGCTACAATTTTCAAAACGATAATAACTAATGGATTAGCCATGTCTGCCACCCCCGAAAGCGGTACCGAAACAGGTGCCGGGCACTTGAATCCTTACAGTAGCGCCACAGTCCGCAACTATGCCCTGTGCCTGCTCACCATCGTCTACGCATTCAACTTTATTGACCGCCAGCTGCTGGCTATTTTGCAGGAATCCATCAAGGCAGAGCTTTTGCTTTCTGACGGCCAATTGGGCTTGTTGTCGGGTTTCGCCTTTGCTGTGCTCTACGTGACTGCGGGAATTCCCATCGCCTCCTGGGCAGATCGCTCCAATCGCCGCAATATCGTGGCGGTTAGCCTTTTCCTGTGGAGTTTCATGACGACTGTCAGCGGTTTCGCACAAAACTATTTGCAACTTTTGCTGGCACGCGTCGGCGTGGGAATCGGCGAGGCAGGCGGTAGCCCACCTTCGCTCTCGATCATCTCCGATATATTCCCGCCAGAAAACCGCGCTGGAGCACTCGGTTTTTATTCCATGGGCGTCAACATCGGCATCCTTTTCGGATTTCTACTGGGTGGTTGGCTCAACGAATTTTTCGGCTGGCGCGTGGCTTTCATGGTGGTTGGCGCTCCCGGGATATTACTCGCCATTGTGGTCCGTATGTCCCTCGCGGAACCTGTGCGAGGGATCGCGGAACGAAGAGTGGCCAGTGATGCCGTCGTACCCTTTCGAGACGTTCTCGCCCTGCTGTGGAGTCGGAAATCTTTCCGCCACATGGCCCTGGGGGCTGCCCTTAATGCATTTGCTGCTTATAGCTCCGCAAGTTGGACAGCATCGTTCATGATTCGTACTCACGACATGGCTACGGGAGAGCTTGGCACCTGGTTGGCGCTGATTAGCGGCGTCGGTGCTATAGGAGTATTTCTTGGCGGGTTGATAGCCGACAAGCTCTCGACACGGGACAAGCGCTGGTATACCTGGGTTTCCGCTATTGCCGGGTTAATCTCTGTGCCATTCATCGCGGCAACCTATATTGCAGGTAACCCCTATGCAGCCCTGGGGCTAATGGTCATACCAGGGCTACTGCACAATATGTACCTGGGCTGTACACTGGCTGCCACTCACAGTCTGGTCGGATTGCGCATGCGCGCCCTGTCGTCCGCGATTCTGATGCTCATAATAAGTTTAATCGGTTTGGGCATGGGCCCGCTGTTCGTCGGTATGCTAAGTGATTATCTGCAAGTAGCTCATGGTAGCGACTCGTTGCGCCTGGCCATGCTGTATCTGCTGCCGATAGCAGTGCTCTGGTCCTCTGGCCACTTCTACCTGGCCGGGAAGACTTTACGCGCGGATCTGGCCGCAGCACCAAATTAGCGTGCATCCGGCGTTAGGTCTCGTCGCCGCGAGCACGATTTCAGGGAGACAGGCGAACCTTTCGCGAAATGATCAGGCTCAGCAACTCGAGTCCAGAAGATGATCTATCCACTACACCCCCTTTAATCTGTACTTAGACGGGTAACATTTCCCGTGGCCTGAACGTGACGCTGCGAGTCGCCTGTCAGGGCGTCTTGGCGATAACGTGTCCATGGCGAATTCGCAATTCACGCCGCTATGGGAAGGTGAAACAGACCGCGACAATGCCTCTTCCACCGGTAGTCGTTGATGTCGACGATCTTATTGCCTCCTGATTCCACGGGAGTCGTACCATCAAGTCCGGAATGAGTTCGGCACGCGTTGTAATAACACCGATAATCACGCAGCTTGTTCTCCAGGTCAGTCGCGGTCCAAAAGAAGGTCTGGTCCAGCAGTTCTCGCCGTACGCTACCAATCAGTCGTTCAACAAACGGATGAGAATAGGCAGTCAACTACAGCCAATAGGAACAACCTCGTGTGGTCAAAAAACTCATCTACCAAAAGATATCAATACCTTGGCATCGCCCACTCCAGTTCCAATGCCTGTTGATTTGCGATAAATTTTGACCACGCGGGGAGTTGGGGTGATCCGCTGGTCTACCAGCTGGTACCCTTTAATTGCATGTCAGCTGCGACCGTTGTTTTTAATCAAGGACCTGAAGATGAAAGTTGAATCTGGTGAAAGTCGCATCCACGGCACTGGCCTTTTTAGCAAAGATACGATTGAAGAGGGTGAATTAGTCAGAGTTTTTGAAGGTACAGCTGCAGATGAGAATGACATTCATGTCCTTTGGTACGAAGAAGATGATCTTTGGAAAGGCCTAAGTGCCCACAATGAGTTGAATTTCGCAAATCATAGCAAGTCCCCAAACGTTGAAGTTATTGGTCGAGAAATGTGTGCCCTAGATGAGACCTAGCCAGGTCAAATCGATGCTCCCTTGACGGGGGACTCGACTATATAGCAGCCCGTGCCTGCTCTAACCACTCCCCAGACTTCGCAACAACCCCGTCCCAAACTTCCCGAGCCTCAGGCAACTCCGGGTCACAAACACTGTGTATAGCATCATCCGTTGTTTCATCAGCCATGCCCATATTTAAATACAACTGATCCAGATCCTTGATATTCTCACAAGCCGCATACAGCTCATACCCTGTATCGGCAATCAGCACAGCCGCCCCGATAAACGGAATTGATTCAGCAGGGATAGCAGCAATCCTCCATCCTGCCAAGAAATGGAGCCTCAGGTAAACCTCTGGGCCATTCAGGGGTTAAATCGACCCTTGGTTTCATCGGTTCGGTTTCTGGCGCAGACTGCGTAGTGCCTCCAGCAAAGCGACAGCGGAGCATGGCGAGCACGGATGCAGGCAAGCATCCATAAAGAGAGAAGCAGATTTAACATAGAACTGATTATGCGGCGTCAGCGGACAGTGCTTGCACTGCGCATAATCCCGTTTTATGTTCATTCTGCGACTTCATCATTATTGCTGGTTTGAAAAAAAAAGAGAACCCCGAGGGGTGCGAAGCCATTACAGTAAGCCGGCTTCTGCCATGGAGCTGGTGCCGTCAGTGCCAACAATCACGTGATCCAGCACTCGGACATCTACCAGGGCCAGGGCTTCCTTTAGTCGCAGGGTGATCTTGGTATCTGCGGTGCTGGGCTCTGGTAAGCCAGAGGGATGATTGTGCGTGAGAATCAGGGCCGCGGCATTCAGCTCCAGGGCACGCCTGACCACTACCCTGGGGTAGACGCTGGCGCCATCAACAGTGCCCCTGAACAGCCTCTCAAAGGCTATCAGGCGGTGCTGGCTGTCCAGGAACATACAGCAGAAGTACTCATCCTTCTCCTGGGCAATATGAAGCTGGCAGAACTGCTTGACGTCTGAGGGGCTGGTGAAGGCTTTGGTGGTACGCAGCCTGGATTCCAGGATGCCAATGGCTTCCCTGATGGTCGCCTGCTGAGATTCTGGTATTACTGGCGTCGGAGTGAAGCCAATTGATAAGTGGGATTCGGTAAGGGTGTCCATATCGAGAACTCCTGGTGTTGATGTTTGAAGGTGTAGCTGTGCCGTCAGGCTCACTGGTTTGTTGTGCGAAGGTTGGAACCCGAGCTGTCACAGGTCACACTGCTGGTCTGTAATGGCCACACGCGCTCATAGAGGAACTCGTAGCCTTGCTTGGCGTATTCGTCTTCCAGTGCCTTGAGGTCCTCCTCATGCACCAGTTCTTGAGCAAACCAGGTGCCCTGATCGAAGAGTTGCACGAGGAGCATTAGCGGACACCCTCATTCAGACGAGCAGCTTCTTTCCAAGCCTCAACCTCTTTGCCGTGCGCAGCAACGGCCGCACGGAACTCGTCCATGTGGTGTTCCAGGGGGACATCAGTGACGCGATCAGAGAGGTGGAGTGCGGTGACACCCACGGCAGCGACAATGGGACTGTAGGACATGATGAAACAGATCAGGTTCTCGTTGCGAGCTTCCCAGATCTGGGCGAACAGGTTGAACAATTCCATGACGATCTCCTAAGATGAATGGCTTATGCCATCGCACCTGCGGAGCAGGTATGTTTCTCTGCTATTGCATGGACTATCTCTCTGTGTAATGTGTATAGGTTAAGCCCCACCCCGAAGGGTAGGGCAGCGGTGCTATGCAGCTTTGAGCTTTTGAGTCAGCTCATTGATCCGCGCCTTACGCTCGATTGTCATCTGCTGAGCGAGACCCTCGGACTCCGCCTCAGCTATGGAAGCCAGGTGGTCGAGTGAATTGGCACCCTTGTCGAGTGCAGAGAAGACGGTGAACATGGCGGTGAAGAACTGACCGATTGCTTTGAACATTTTGAGTACTCCTGGTTAAAGGGGGGTGGCAATTGCCACTACACCCGCGGAGCGGGTTCGAGGTTCTGGGATTGAAGCCAGTTTGACAGTTACTGCCGCCGTACCCAGGTGAGCAGAATCGGTCTATGAAAAAACTCAGAAAATAATAAATTCATATGTAATCCTTCAAATTCACTTACCCACTCCAGGGTTTACTTACCCCCTTAATTACTGGTGAAAGTTATGATGTTGCACGAAGGCGTACAGGCAAAATGGGTTGAAGGGTTCGAAGATGTTTACATGATCCGGGAAGACGGAATATTGTTGAAGTTCCTTAAGACGATAGACGAACCCAAAGTCATAGGCACCCCGACAGCAAAAGGGTATATACAGTGTTCTCTGACACTCAAAGGCAGGCCCCCACTGCACGCCACGGTTCATAGGTTGGTAGCTAAGGCGTTTGTCCCCAACCCGGATGACTTCGCTACAGTGGATCATATTGACGGGAATACTAATAATAACCAAGCCAGTAATCTACGCTGGTGCAGCATTCAAAAGAACACGGAACACTACTTCAATAATCGCTCTGAGAGTATCTTTCTCCGCGACAGCGAGAAGCAGCTTAAGCAGGCCAAAGCTGCTCTGTCTGAGGTGGTTGGCATAGAGCGCCAAATCCACGCTATACATAAAGATATTCGTACTGATCTGGTTTCTATCGGCAAGGATTTAGACAAAAAAATTCAAATTCTCAACACCAAAGAACAGCTATTAAATATCACGCAGGGCAATTACACAGGGTATAAAAATATAGCCGGCGAGAAGTTTGAATCCATCAATGACCTGGTGGACTCGGTAGGTAAGCAGTTACGGGTCAATGGCGAAGTTTTCCCCAGTGCAGGGGCAGCAGCCAGATATGTGGGCGAGTTGATGGGAAAAGATCCCAAGCACATCAGCAGAACAATTAGAAAGTTTCTCGCCGGAAAGCTGGGCACCAAATGCACCCTCTACAACGAGTACAGTATTACCACAGTGTAATCAAAAATTATTATTTTTGACTCAATCCCTTATGGCGACCAGTATTCTGTCGATATCATCATCGAGGGGGGCGTTCTCCCACAACTTGGTTGTCGTGTCCAGCCAGGTAATAGCCTGCTCCACGGTGAAGGTACGGTAGCGGCCGATCTCCAGGTGAGTGAGTGGTCTTGGTTTGGGGGGAGGCTCCCCTGAGTGAATGGTACTGCCGCCGTACACAGATGAGCAAATTCTGAAAAACCTGCTGGTTAAATATTGATCAGCCAATCCTTATTATTCTGCTCAGCGCATTCCAGGCACTGGCTTTATCGGAAATCGTCGGCAGTAAGATCCCATGTTTATGGGTGGGACTGTCGTGGCCGTTCACGGTGACGGTATTGCCATTGGTTTCTCCATTGTTATTTTGTAGGTCCAGGCGGCTGGGCGGAGCCCGTAGCTGCCGGGGCCAACAGGTGGAGGTACCTCCGTTCTAGCATCTTCAATCCTTGGAATGTCGCGTGGCGGTACACGGGGGAAACCATGGCAAGAGTTTCCCGGGCCAGCTCATCGACGGCGATGCATTGTTATTCTTTCATTGGTTTATCCTGTCGGGGGATGGCCCTGCGCTCCCGGCTCCGCCTCGGCGCTGGTTCAGCCCCTAAGGCAAGGGGGTTGGGGTTTAAGTTCTCTAGCTTCAGTCAGCTACTAAACCTACGTGAAGAACAGGACGGCTATGCCGGCCATGCTCTAGCTACGAATTTCTCAAGTTCAGTTAACAAAATCAGTAAGGAAAACGACTCGCAACAGACTGTTCATATGCCCTATACTTAACTTCGAATATAGATCCAATCTAAACGAATATAACAAAAAATAAAGAGAAAAAATAAAATGGCAAGAACAATTACGATTAT
>PVMK01116361.1_pt1 | contig 11561 bp, 8 predicted proteins | sample 1853481 | NCBI WGS metagenome assembly PVMK01 (sample SAMN08533507, study PRJNA380276) | Marine sediment metagenome, whole genome shotgun sequencing project. | reverse complement strand
GCAATGCAGTCGTTGCGCCTGCCGGATCGTTGCTTGCCACCAGGATGCGTGCCTTTTCAATGCCGGCCTGTATCGGTGACAGGCCATACGACGAGGCTTTGTCCAGAGATTTTGTGGCGATCTCCAACTGGTCGGCATCGCGTGCGTCGCCCGCCAGCCGCAACCAGTCCCGCGCGTTCTCGTTGGCGGACTTTTCCAGCCTGGAAAATTCTGCCGCTACGAGGCTTGAATCTGCTGCCACTGAGTTGAAATAGATGAAGGGAACGGCCGCAATCGCCAGCACCACTATGGCGATGGTTAGAATTATCGGGGATTTCACTGTTTTCTCTTCGTGTTGAATAGGTGCGGACGTACGCAGACTCCTCTTTCAGACCAACCGGATCGCATTTTGTTCGAAGCAGCGAAGCATTTCGGCCACATCACCCGAGCTTGAACCGCTGCGGTTCGTTGATTGTGGCGGAGAGGGTGGGATTCGAACCCACGAAGGGCTACAAACCCTTGCTGGTTTTCAAGACCAGTGCATTCAACCGCTCTGCCACCTCTCCTAATCATTTGATGACGTCGGTCTTGCGAGCGCGAATTGTGCTTGCAGCTTGGCAACGAATCAATATGAAGTCGCTAATTGCCTACAATTCTGGACCTGCTAGCGCCAGTCCGCCACAATCCACAGATTAGAAGCCCGCCTAGCGGACCAGTCCTTCGATCGGGGGGAATAATGAGCCAGAAGATCAGCCGACGTGATTTTGTAATCTCCAGTGCCGCAGCAGGTATCGCGGCCTCGACGCCTGTTACTGCCACGGCACAGGCGCCAGCCACCAAGATCAGGCCCGGGGTCAGGCCGGTGGTCATAGCGTCGCGCAATGGCATCACGATGAAGAACGGTGGAGACATATCCTGCGTCGAGACGGCGTTCGAGCGCATGGCCAAAGGCGAGGACGTCCTCGATGCCCTGATTGCCGGTGTCAATATCGTCGAACTGGATCCGGAAGACACCAGCGTTGGTTACGGTGGACTGCCAAACGCTGATGGCGTGGTGCAACTTGATTCCTGTTGCATGCATGGACCGCGCAAACAGGCCGGCGGCGTTGCAGCGCTCGAGGGCATTCGCACTCCCTCGCTGGTGGCGAAAGCGGTCATGGATTACACCGACCACCACCTGCTGGTCGGACGTGGTGCACAGCATTTCGCGCGAAACCTGGGTTTTAAAATTGAGGATGACCTCAATACGAAAAAGTCACTGGAGTTGTGGTTGGACTGGAAGCGCCGCATCGATCCAGGTCACTATCTCGATCCAGAAAAACGCTTCGAGGCCGGTGCGCAAGCCGGGCGCGACATGGTTACGGAAGGCCTGATCAACGAAGACGACTACTACGGCACGATCAACTGTAACGGCGTGAACTGGAGGGGCGAAGTCTGCGGAATTACGACGACGAGCGGGCTTGCCTGGAAAATCCCGGGACGCGTAGGCGATTCGCCAATTCTTGGCGCCGGGCTTTATGTCGATGGCGACGTTGGTGCTGCTGGGTCCACCGGCCGCGGCGAGGCCAACCTGTATGGCTTGCTTTCGTATCTGATTGTCGAGGAAATGCGTGGCGGCAATCATCCCAAAGACGCCGGCATGGAGGCGCTACGCCGGGTCAAGCACAACACGATCGAATCGCGTCTCCTGAACAGCAGGGGATTGCCCAATTTCAATCTCAATTTCTACGTCATCAACAATGTTGGCGACTATGCAGGCGTTGGTATGTACTCGCCAGAAGACCGTTCCCAGTATTCGGTGTGCACGGAAAACGGCGCTGAGTTGATGGATTTTGAGACGTTGCTCGAAGGTTCGCCGTCGGATTAAAGACCGGCCATTGCTTTCTGGATTCCCTGCAGTCCCTGCTCCAGTCGTGAGCGGGGACAGCCGAGGTTCATACGGAAAAATGCCTCGCCCTGAAGGCCAAATTCGGTGCCGCCGTACAACCCCACTCCACCGATGTTCACGAGTCTATCCATGATTTCATCCTGATTGAGCCCGGTATCACGAAAGTCCAGCCAGGCCAGGTAGGTCGCCTCAGCCTTAATCTTTCGCACCTTCGGCACATTTTCCTCGAGAAAATCGGCGGCGAACTGATGGTTGGCAGCAATGTATTCGATCAATTCGCCGAGCCAGTCTGCGCAGTGGCGGTACCCGGCAATCATGGCCTCGGCGCCAAAAGTACTGTCATGGTTCAACTGCGTCAGGTCGAGATAATCCTGGTATTTCGAACGCAACTCGGGATCAGGAATAATAAGTGTCGCCTGCGGAATTCCGGCCGTATTGAATGTTTTGTTCGGTGAGATCACTGTAACTGAACGTTCGCCGCCGATACTGCCGTACGGAATGTGGCGATGCCCCGGCAGCACGAGGTCGCAGTGCACCTCATCGGATACGACCAGTAAGTTCCTTTCTTTGGCAAGTTCGGCGAGTGCCTCGAGTTCATCGCGGCTGAACACGCGACCGGTCGGATTGTGCGGGCTACAGAAAATGACCATGTTCGTGTCTGCTTCCAGCTTCGCCGCCAGGTCATCAGTGTCCAGTGTGAAGCGGCCATTTTCCTCGCGCAGCGGATTGCGAAGCAGGCGGCGACCGTTCTTCTCGATTAGTCCGAGTAATGGCCCATAGGTTGGTACAGGAGCCACAATCGACTGACCCGGCCGGGTCAGTATGGAAATCACACCATTGATGCCGACAATTGAACTTGGCGGGCAAAACATCATCCACTCACGTGGCACCTCCCACTGATGACGGTTGCGCAACCAGGCCTGAATCGACTGGAAATACTCCTCTGAGCGGATGCCGTAACCGAAAACCGGATGCTTGCAACGATCCTGGATGGCATCCAGCACCGGCGCCGGGGTCGCAAAGTCCATGTCGGCGACCCAGAATGGCAGCAAATCACGCTTGCCAAACAAGCGTTCATTTGCGTCCCATTTAAAAGAGTCGGTACCGCGGCGCTCGATCTCGAGGTCGAAATCCCAGTTCATGCTCATATCCCTGCTTTGAGTGCGGCGCTACGATGCAATTTTTTACGTGCGAATACAACGGCGCTCTATTCTTGGCGTCCCATGCCGCTTGCATTACGGTGCCAAGACTTGGAGACTTCGATGCAATTTAGAAAAGCGGCAAGCGCTCAGCCGCTAGAGGTCCGGGGGAAAATCACATGACCGTATTGCGAGTTGCCACAGCACTGGCGCTCCTCTTCAGCCTGACAATTGGAGAATCAGCTTTGGCACAGGAAGTCACCAGGTACGTACGCTACTCCCACAATGATTCAGTCTCCTACGGCATCCTGGACGGTAACCAGGTGCGGGAACTCGATGGCGCACCCTGGAATGGCGGCTCGCCAACTGGCGTAGTCACATCTGCCGATGATGTTCTCTTGCTGGCACCAGCGGAACCTTCCAAGGTCATTGCAGTGGGCTACAACTACATGAGTCACCGGGAAGACATGACTCACGAAGAATCCAGGCCAATCCCCGAGCACCCACCATTATTCCTCAAGTTACCGACAACGATCACCGGACCGGACACGGATATCGTTTACCCCGCTGACGCGGCCGACCTGCATTATGAAGGGGAACTCGTCATTGTGGTCGGCAGGAAAGCGAGCAAAGTCTCCGCCGATGATGCACACGAATACATCTTTGGCGTAACCGCCGGCAACGACGTTAGTGAACGCGGCTGGCAGGCCAACGACTTGCAATGGCTTCGGGCCAAGGCCAGTGATACTTTCGGACCGCTTGGTCCGTCAATTGTCACCGGCCTGAACTATCTGGATCTACGCGTACAAACGCGATTGAATGGCGAGACGATGCAAGACCAGAGCTCTCGCGATCACATCCACGACGTACATGCGATACTTAGCTTTGTCAGCCAGTATGTAACGCTGCTCCCCGGGGATATTATCTACACCGGAACACCGGGAGCGACCAGCGCGATGCAGCCCGGTGATGTCGTGGAGATCGAGGTTGAAGGTGTTGGCATTCTAAGAAACCGGGTGGTTGCTGAGAAATAGTTGCCGGGAAACAGCTGCCGGAAAAAAGCGACTCGATGAATTCGAGCGATTTCATGTTCAGGGGAAGATTGATGTCTCGAGACAAAACTTGCACAAAAATACTGTTGGTTGCGGTGTTTGCAACTGCGTTTACAGGTGCCTCACATGCGCAGAACCACGCACCGAATCCGTACGATACGATCGATGACTGGGCCAAGCTGCCTCCTGGTCGCGTCTGGGGAGCAACCAGCGCTATCTACCCCGCGAATAATGGCAAGAATATCTGGATCGCGGAACGATGCGGTACCAACCTTTGCGTTGGTAGCGATCTGGATCCGGTCATGCTGTTCGATACGGACGGCAACGTTCTCAAGAGTTTTGGCAGCGGCAAAATTACCTGGCCGCACGGCATTTTCGTTGACGCTGACGATAACGTCTGGATTGCTGACGCCGTGGGTTATGCGCCGGTGCCTGAGGGTGTCGGACATACCGTAATGAAATTCAGTCCGAACGGCGAGTTGCTGATGACGCTCGGCAAGGAAGGCGTTGCCGGCGACGACGACGATGAATTCAACAAGCCATCCGACGTGCTGGTCGCGCCCAATGGCGACATTTTTGTTGCGGACGGGCACGATGCCGGCGGTAACAATCGCATCGTCAAGTTCGACAATGACGGTAATTACCTGATGCAGTGGGGCGAAACCGGCGGCGACCACGGGCAATTCCGGGACCCGCATGCGCTCGCAATGGACTCGCAGGGACGGTTGTTCGTCGGCGACCGGGCAAACAGCCGATTACAGATTTTTACCCAGGATGGCGAACACATCGCAACGTGGACTCAATTCGGTCGCCCAAGCGGCTTGTTCATCGATGCGAACGACATCCTGTACTCGGCCGATTCTGAATCGAACGCGCGCCGCAATACGGCTGGAAGCGAGGTGTCCGCATCGGAAGCGCGCGGGATGGGTTTGTGACCGCGTTTATTCCTGATCCGGAGCCTGACCAGGACAACTCGGGCACCAGCGCTGCCGAGGGCATTGCGGTTGACGCGGCCGGAAACATCTACGGCGCGGAGGTGGCCCGCGGGCGGTCAAAAAATACGTCAGAAAATAGCTGGTAAATACCAACAAATTCTTGTTTTGGCGCAATTTGCCTCAATCATTGGCGATTATGCCTGTGTCTTGCCGCCTGCATTTTTGTGGAACTGTCAGGCTTGCAAGCGGGTCAAAAATGATAGTATTCCCGATATTAAAGACATCCTGGAGAGTAAAGAATGAACGATAACGTCAATTATCTGGCGCCCGTATCACAGCTTTCGGTAGACGATCGCTCAACGTTTATCTGGAAATGCTATGCGCACGTCGTCGGGGCAATCCTGGCGTTCGCCGCAATTGAAGTCTATTTGTTCGAATCCGGTATCGCCGCTGCCATTACCGAACCCATGCTCAATAATTGGTGGATGGTCTTTGGTGCATTCATTCTTGCCGGCTGGGGTGCATCACATGTTGCCCACCGCGTGCAATCGTTGCAGGCGCAATACGCCGCATTCGCGGTGTTCATCGTTGTGGAGGCGCTGATTTTTGCACCGATGCTGTTCATCGCATACCTGAAGGAACCCGGCATCATCGACAGCGCGGCCGGCGTGACGATCCTCGGCTGTGCTGGACTGATCGCTACCGTCATGGTGACGCGCAGGGACTTTACATTCCTGCGCGGCTTGCTCGTCTGGGGTTTCTTCCTCGCTATGGCCGGAATTATCGGCAGCTTGTTGTTCGGATTTGAACTCGGCACCTGGTTTTCCGTTGCAATGATCGGATTTGCCGGTGCTGCCGTCTTATATGATACGTCCAACATTATTCATCATTACCCACAGGACAAGTACGTCGCCGCATCGATGCAGCTTTTTGCCTCGATCGCACTAATGTTCTGGTACATCCTGCGATTGTTTATGAACAGAAACTAAGATCTGACCTGAAATAATCAAGAATGCGGGGACCGGCCAGCCGGTCCCCGCATTTTTTATGTGTTGGATACTCTGTATACTTCGGCGAACCTTCGCACGGAACCAAAGATGACACAGGCCCTGTTGACTGACCGCCGTCACGTCCTGCAGCTTCCTATTTACTGCGTTATTTTCGGCCTTTCGTTGTTTCCGGCTGCGCTTTCTCTCGCCCAGGAAGCGGATGTATTCGATCCAATCGCTGTCGGCGCCCAGCTCGATGCACTCAGTGAGCGGCTTGGGGCCGAAGATGTTGCCACGGAATTCCTGACTGAGGCAAGAGCGACGTTTGTCGCGCTAGACGCGGCCGCGGTTGCCTGCCGCCAGCAATCCACGGAGGAACGACAACGGCTGGAGGCCAGATTCGAACCATTGGCGGATATTGGTGACGATGTCGCACCGGCCGTATTCGACCAACGAGTTGATATCCGGCGGCTCCTGGATGAAGCCATCGACCGTCAAACCCGATGCAGCAGTGTCAAGGACTACACGGAAGCCTTACTGGCACGAATCACTGAAAGGCAAAACCAGTTATCGCAGCAATATCTTTCGAATCGTAGCAAGTCCGTGATCGTCCTGTTGCGTGAGATACCGGCACGGCTCACAGCCTGGCCTGGCCAAATCCGCAGTTCCGTTGACCTCGACCTGGTGGAGGGTGTTACGCCGGCATCACTATTGTGGGTACTGGTGGCCGCAGGTCTTATCGGGGCAGGTTTCGGCGTCTGGATAAGGCACCGTTTCAGCCGCTGGTATGCCGCTGCCGGTGGCGATGAAATGCCGGCGCTAATGAAATACCTGGTGCCGAAGCCGCTCGCCGAATACGCACCCTTATTATTATTTGGTTTCGCACTGGCTAGCGTGCTCTTCCTGGCGATCCGCAGCGATCCACAAGAACTTGCTGTGGTCAGGATCGCGCTCGGTTTTCTCATATTCGGCATCGGCTGCGTCGTCATCGACTGGGCCACCGGTCCGCTGTCGCCGTCGGCGCGCGTCAAGGGACTAATTCCCGACCACGTGCAACCGTTGCGTTTGCGCTTGCGGTTTTTCATGTTGACGCTGGTCGCCAGTTTCGTATTCCTGGGAACCGAGTGGCTTGCGATTCGCAGAATTGATCCGAACGTCAGCGGCAGATCGACAATGCTTTTCCTGGTTGCGATTTCGCTGGTCTTGGTTCTCAGTTATCTCGGCCGGATACCGGGAATAAAAGGTCGTATCCGGCTGGTTCGTTATACCGGGTCGCTGGCATTGATTGTTGGCATATTCGCGTTGCTGATCGGTTATCAAAATTTTGCCGGCTATCTCGTGCACGGCGTAACACGCACACTACTGGCGCTGGCAATACTCTGGATCCTGCTGTGGGTAGGACTGATTGCGTTTGATTTCCTCGCGGCCAAGGATTCGCCGGGCGCGGAGAAACTGCGCGCAAACCTCGGCCTGTCTGCGCGTGCCTCGCGAACCAGCCTCGGATTCATGCAACTCGTCGCGGACCTTGTCATCTGGATAGGATTTGTCGTCTACCTGATCTACGTCTGGGACGAATCCGGTACGACACTCGACCGACTGGTCGAACTGGTGGTACTCGGCGGCACCGTCGGCAATCTGCAGCTTGTACCCCTGAACATCATTGGCGGCATTCTCGTGTTCGCGGGATTACTCGTCGTTATCGGCTGGATGAAGCGCTGGATCGATCGCCGCTGGCTGCAACATATCGTCATTGAGCGCGGCGCCCGCGAGGCCTTGATAACCCTGTTTGGCTATGTCGGATTTATTGCTGCCGTATTGATTGGACTTACCCAGGCTGGCGTCGATCTCGGCGGTCGCGCAATCGTCAGTGGCGCGCTCGCACTCGGTATCGGGTTTGGCATGCAAGAGATTGCGAATAATTTCGTGTCGGGTCTAATCCTGTTGTTCGAAAGACCGATCAGGGCCGGGGACTTTGTCACCGTGGGGAATGTTGAGGGCTTCGTTCGGAGTATTCGTATCAGGGCGACGGAAATTGAAACGCTTGATAACCAAAATGTCCTGGTTCCAAATTCTGAATTAATATCCGGGCGCGTCACTAACTGGGTACTGCGCGACACTTTTGGGCGCCTGCGCGTGGTTGTCGGTGTGGCCTACGGGTCGGATATCGAAAAAGTCCGCGAAATACTGGAGGCAATCGCGCACGAACATCCGGAAGCTATCACGGACGGTCGCGCGCCGGCTCCACGCGCATTGTTCATGGGCTTTGGCGACAGCTCTCTCGATTTCGAGTTGCGGGTACGCATAGCGCGCATCGATCGCCGCTTCTCCGTGCAAAGCGATATCAATTTTGCAATCGACCAGGCCTTCAGGGAAGCGAATATCACGATTCCGTTCCCACAGCGCGATCTGCACCTGATCTCTTTTCCGGAGCAGCAAAAACCCGAGGCCCCGCCAAAAGAAAAGGAAAAGGAAAAGGAAGAAGATACCTCGCGCAGCGGCCTGTATCAGCAGCCTGACAGCGTCACTCGAAGTCATCGAGAAGAGGTCGACTTACCAGTCGGCATAGACGACGTCTGGACCGCAATCACACAGATCGATTCAATCAATCAATGGCTCGCAAAAGACGGTGAATTTGCCCCGCACATTGGCGGTCAATTTGCGCTGTCACTCCGCGATGACACCGATATGTCAGGTCGCATCGATATCTACCTGCCGCCGAAAAGGATGCGATTAGTGATTGCATTGCGCGAGGGAGATGATTTGCTCGCCAGTGGACCGACGACGATCGCGTTCTCCCTGCTTGAACGCGACAAGAAAACGCGACTTACCGTATCCGTATCCGGAATTCCCGCGACTGAAGAATGGGAAGAGGATTATCGGCGTTCGGAAGATCGCTGGCAGAATGCCCTGGTCGAACTGCAGGAATTCCTTGCGCGGCGATAGCGGGGACAGTTTACTTAATTGTGGCTTCCTCTCCATCTGGAGAGGAAGCCACAATTAAGTAAACTGTCCCTAAACTTGCAGGACTTTGGTTCCAGCCATGTACGGCAGGAGCACGTCAGGTACCGCAATACTGCCGTCAGCCTCCTGAAAGTTTTCCATGACGGCGATTAGCGCCCGGCCGGCCGCAACCCCGGAACCGTTCAAAGTATGCATTGGCTCAGGCTTTCCGGATTCCGGATTGCGCCACCGTGCCTGCATGCGACGTGCCTGATAATCTCGATAGTTGCTGCAGGAAGATATTTCCCGGTACGCATTCTGCCCTGGCAGCCAGACTTCCAGGTCATACGTTTTGTATGAACCAAAGCCAATATCTCCTGAACAAAGAATTACTTTCCGATAGGAAAAGCCGAGGCGCTGCAGAATGACTTCGGCATGGCCTGTTAATTCCTCGAGTGCCGCATCTGACTGGCCTGGTGTCACCATTTGCACCAGTTCTACCTTTTCAAACTGGTGCTGCCGACATGCCCAGGAACTATGTAGCTCACACTCCATGCTTCAGGTCGGAAGCAGGTTCATACGGTAAAGACCCCCGTGGCATGATCCGGCCACACCATCCAAAATCGCTCCCGGCGATTTTGTCGCGATATACCGACATCCATGTCCAAAAGGGCGCGCTCCTACCGTTGTTCACTGCGCCCGCAGGACTTTGGTTCCAGCCATGTACGGCAGGAGCACGTCAGGTACCGCAATACTGCCGTCAGCCTCCTGAAAGTTTTCCATGACGGCGATTAGCGCGCGGCCGGCCGCAACCCCGGAACCATTCAAAGTATGCATTGGCTCAGGCTTTCCGGATTCCGGATTCCGCCACCGCGCCTGCATGCGCCGTGCCTGGTAATCTCGATAGTTGCTGCAGGAAGATATTTCCCGGTATGCATTCTGCCCCGGCAGCCAGACTTCCAGGTCATACGTTTTGTATGAACCGAAACCTATATCTCCTGAACAAAGAATTACTTTCCGATAGGACAAGCCGAGGCGCTGCAGAATGACTTCGGCATGGCCTGTTAATTCCTCGAGTGCCGCATCTGACTGGCCTGGTGTCACCATTTGCACCAGTTCTACCTTTTCAAACTGGTGTTGCCGGATCATGCCACGCGTATCTTTACCGTATGAACCTGCTTCCGACCTGAAGCATGGAGTGTGCGCTACATATTTCCTGGGCATGTCGGCAGCGTCGAGTATGCTTTCCCTGGCGAGATTGGTAACGGGCACCTCCGCGGTCGGGATCAAAAAAACGTCGGGTCACCGCCGTTTTGAACAAATCATCCTCGAATTTTGGCAGCTGCCCGGTGCCAATCAATGCGTCAGATTGCACCAGGAACGGCACATATACCTCTTCGTAGCCATGCTCGCCGGAATGAATGTCGAGCATGTATTGAATCAAGGCGCGATGCAGCCGGGCAAGCTCGCCCCGCATGACCACAAACCGGGATCCGGAAATGCGACTTGCCGCGTCAAAATCCAGAAGCCCGAGACCGGAACCGAGATCAACATGGTCGCGCGGCTCGAAATCATATTGAGGTACGTCACCCCATACCAGGACTTCGGTATTGTCCGATTCGTCGGAGCCACTGGGGACGTCGTCGTGCAACATGTTGGGCAGACCCAACTCGATCATTGTAGCTCGCCCTGTACAGACTGTAACTCGCTGTCGGATTTTCCAGCCGCTCTCCGAGATCCTTTACCGCGGCCAGCAACGGCTCTATATCTTCGCCCTGGGCCTTTGCCTTGCCCACGCTTTTGGCGCTTAAGTTTTTGTCAGCTCGGAGGGATTCGACCTCAACTTGCAGGGACTTCCGCCTGTCCTCAAGCGCGAGGTAAGCGTCAGCATCGAATTCGAAATTTCTTCGCGCCAGGTTTGCGGCAACTTCGTGCGCCGATTGTCTTATGAGTTTCGGATCAATCATCTTCAGCGTCTTTTTCTTTCTGGTTCCGCTGGTTCAATGCCTTGAGCTTTTCACCGATTTTCCGCTCAGACCTCGGGCGACGGGATGATAATAGCTGACGCTGCGGCATGTCCTCGGGAAAATAATTTTCGCCGGCCGCAAAACCTCCCTCCTCGTCATGAGCATAGCGGTAGTCTTCACCGTAGCCGAGTTCCTTCATGAGGCGCGTCGGCGCGTTTCGCAGGTGCATTGGAACCTCAAGTGAGCCGAACTCCCTGGCATCGGCGGCGGCGCTTTTCGCGGCGTTATAAACGGCATTACTTTTCGCCGCACAGGCCAGGAAGACGACCGCTTGCGCCAATGCCAGCTCGCCCTCCGGGCTCCCAAGACGTTCGAGCGTCTCCCAGGCATCGAGACACAGCCGCAACGCTCGCGGGTCAGCATTGCCGACGTCCTCGGAGGCCACGCGAATCATGCGTCTCGCGACATACAGCGGGTCGCAGCCGCCGTCCAGCATGCGCATCAACCAATACAGCGAAGCATCCGGATCGGAACCCCGCACCGACTTGTGCAATGCAGAAATTTGATCGTAGAAATACTCGCCCTGCTTGTCGAAACGGCGGCGGCTGCCCTGCACGACGTCCTCGGCGATCGCTTTGTCAATGACCCGTGCACCACCTTTCTCCGGCGCCA
>PVMK01178169.1_pt1 | contig 11564 bp, 7 predicted proteins | sample 1853481 | NCBI WGS metagenome assembly PVMK01 (sample SAMN08533507, study PRJNA380276) | Marine sediment metagenome, whole genome shotgun sequencing project. | reverse complement strand
AGATCAATTCCTTCCACCGCCAAATCTCCACAAATCAAGGGACTGACAAAGTCATAATCCCTGATCATTAATGTGATTGCTGTATTACTCATAACGTTCTCCTGATATCGTATAAATGCTTGCCAGAGAGCGGCGCCTAGCCGCTGGCCATGCTGCCGCCGTCGATGGGCAGGACGACGCCGGTCACAATCCCGGCCGCTTTGGATGCGAGATAGAGAATCGACGCCGCGATCTCGTCCGGTCTTGCGATGCGCCCCATCGGCGAGTCGGCATCAATCTCGGCGCGGGCGGCGGCGGGATCGTCGCTTCTGTTGATATAAACCTTGGCCATGTCGGTGTCGACCCAACCCGGGCAGACGCAGTTGATGCGCACGTCGGGCGCGAATTCGGCCGACAGCGCCTTGGTCAGCAAAACCACGCCGCCCTTCGAGGCGCAATAGGTCGACAGGTTCGCGTCGCCCGTCAGGCCCGACGTCGAGGCCACATTGACGATGCTCCCGCGGCTCTCACGCAAGGCCGCCGCCGCCGCACGAATGCAGAAGAACGTTCCTTTGAGGTTGATGTCGATGACTTCGTCCCAGAACGCCTCGTCGCAGGTCTCAACGCTGCGCGCCTTGGCCACCCCGGCGCTGTTCACCAGTACGTCGAGCCCGCCGAAGGCGTCGAGGGCCGCGCCCACCGCGGCCTCACAGCCTGCCACCGTGCCGATGTCGCCGGGCGCAGCGATCACGCCATCATCATCCATCGCGGCGATGCCCTCGGCCGTCGAATCCGCAGTGCGCCCGTTAACCGCGACCTGCGCGCCAGCCGCGCGGAAGGCCTGCACCGTCGCCCGCCCGATGCCGCGCGAGCCACCGGTCACCAGCACCCGCTTGCCTTCGAAACTCTTCATCATTTACTGGATATCCTATAAATTCGTGGCTCGGAAAAATCAGAACGCGGCGGCACGAGCATAATCCTCTTTCAGTGTTGCCGCCGCCCGATAGAAATGCCAGGCGGCCCGCGCCGGCTTGGTGGCGGATGGGTGTTCCGCTGCGGGAGTCTCCAACGTGCTCATACCTACCTCGGATAAATCGGGGTCATTCCCTCAGAACTAAACCCTTATAGCCCTTCCGGTCTAATTATGAAATCATGTTGTTTCATTTATGAAGGAAGCAGGTATGGCACACATGCGAAACACTTCGATGACTACTCTCACGACGAGCTTCACCCTCTTGTCCTTGTTGCTGTTGCTGGTTTTTGCAGCCCTATTTGCCGACGTGGCCAGGGCTCAGGAAGAGGGTGAAATCTCCCTGCCCTATGCCGCAGAGAACAAGCAGATTCGCCGCGATAAATTTGACCTCATCGTGCCGAAAATCATGCGCGACCGTGGCATCGACATGTGGATCCATATCATGCGAGAACCAATTACCGATCCCTTCGGTGAGGACCTCGGCAGTAAGTCGGGCGTCATCATTTTCACGGACCGTGGCGGTGATCGGATCGAGCGAGCGATTGTCGGACGCCGCTGGCAAACGTCGGTGTATGAGGTGAAACGCTCCGAGTACGTGGATCCGATTCCAGCGCTGGGTGCCTATGACATCATCGGCGAGCCGGTTCTCGTGATAGAGCCCCTGTCGAACCCGAAGACCGAGTACGACTTCAGGTTCAATGGCCTCAGGGAGTTTGTCGACGCCCGCAATCCTAAGCGTATCGCGGTGAATTATCGGGAACATCTGGTACCGTGGGCAACGTTTGCGAAGACGGACGACGGTATCTCGCATGTCGACTTCCGACTGTTGACCAAGGAGCTCGGTGAGACCTATGCGGGCAAGCTGGTTTCGTCTGAGTATCTGATCATGGACTATAACGTGAGTCCGGTGCCGAGCGAGATCCAGCTACTGAAGAAAATGCGCGCCGACGCCCTCGCCGACGTAGATAAGACGTTCTCCAGCATCGAGCCGGGCGTGACCAAGACCGGTGATGTGGTGGTCAACGTCTTTCGCCCCGTACAAGACGAGCAATACGGCTGGGATGACGCTGTAGTTCAAGGGGGCGACATCCTCGCTGCACCGACCGAGGGACGGTTCGCTTATGTGCTCCGTGACGGAGAGACTGAACCGCCCGCCGGCGTCCAGAAGTTATGGGCACAAAAGCTGATGATCGACAAGATTCTGAAAGAGTTTATCCGGCCGGGGCTTACCGGCCGGGAAATAATGAAAAGCTACGAGCAGAAACTTGCGGATGTAGGCATCGTTGTAATTGACCCGCGGTTGACCAGACCACAGACGAACCTTTTCGAGGGCCTCTGCTTCCTGAAGCCGACGCTGGGTGTGTGGCAATTCGATTTTGGCTGGGAAGCGTGCTGGGACGAGGGTTCTAACATCTATCCTGGAGACTTCGACCCCGACCATACGCAAATAGTTTTCGACATGCACGGGGTCGGAAAGGGAGCGCGTGAGGCGAAGTTCGATCATGGCTTAGGCCCCAGAATGGGTTCTTACGGCCCCGACTGGATGCGAGAAATTCCGCTCGCCGACAATCACCACTTCGCCCTCGAGTACTTTTTTTATATGCCGTCACCTACCGACGAAGGCGAATATCTGGTCTTCTGGAACCATGAGCAAATGATCGCCACTGAAAGTGGGATCGAGCATCTGTCTCCACCGCAAAAAGAACTCTTGCTCATTCGTTATCCGACCGCTGCTCAAGACGACGACCCAAGCTACTTCGGCTGGCTGTTTAAAAAGGGGTGATTGTCTTAACATGAGATGTTTGAAATAACCACCAGAACCATTATCAAACTGCTGATGCTTCTTCCGCACCTAGTGATCTAGCCTGAAATATCTAGTCCAGATCGAAAGTGGTAAAAAGCCACATGAGGAAATCTGAACCATGCCGAAGAAACGGTAGAGGGAAATGGTTCGGTCTGGTTCGGTGATTTGATGCGCAACGCTCGCAGGCGCGAGTCCGCTAAGTGCGCGAAATCAAATGGTGACCCGGGCGCGATTCGAACGCGCGACCCCCAGCTTCGGAGGCTCAACAAGAAACGCACTTAACTAATTGATATTTCTAGATAATTTGGAACCGTCATCCCCGCTAGACAACGCCATACCGTGCCATGTAGTGCCACACGCGAGCCTTGTCGAACCGGGTGTGCCATCCCCTTTTTCACGCCCGATCCAGGGATCTACAACTAGATGCCCTCGTGAGACAGTAAAAGGGCTCAGCCAGGAGTTGCGGGACTCGAACCCGTATGGTTCACGGCCGGAATGCAATTAAATCAAGAGGTTACGGACCAGCCAGGGGTCGAAAAACCGCCCCACGAGCGCCCCACGCCGCGTACAGTGGACCCGCGAGAGCCGACAATTACCGACTCCGCTTGCGCCCACCTCTACGCTCTCGAACTGGAGCCGGCGCTGGATCGAGCGGATTCAGCGGGTCCGTTCCCATTACAAATACTTCGTGGCCGTCTTCGTAACCGTCTCCATCGGTATCGGGGTTTAGGGCGTCGGTCCCGATGGTTGCCTCCTCTACATCGAGCAGCTTATCGCCATCCATATCGGGAACGGTACGCACGGCATCGCAGCCCTCGAAGGGTGTGCCGTCGAACAGCTCGCCGATGACGCAGGCCTCCATGTCGCCAAACACGATTCCCGTCTCCTCGATCCGGAAGTGCGACATCAGATCCGTGAAGCCGTCGCCGGTCAAGTCCTCGAAATGCGGCCCGTTACTGTGGTCGGGCGCCGCGCGGCTCGGCCCGAAGGCCAGCGTCGTCACATCCACGTCCGCCACGTCGAAGGTTTCGGAGCCGAGGATCGCCACCGGAAGATCGCCTTCGAGGGACGGGTTAATGGAGTTGGGATCGCTGCCGGGCTTGATGTCGACGGTCACCTCTTCGAGAACGAGGTCGAGATCCAGGCTGAATGGCAATCGTTCCTCGATCAAGAAGTCCGGGTCGTAGCCGTCGAATGCGAGGTTGAGCACCTTCAGGATCACGCGCGAGGCGCCGTCTAGGCTGACGAGGAAGGAGCCGTCGCCTCCGTCGATTCCGGGTGTCCAGATGTCGGTCGTGCCCGGCAGATCGCGCAATGCCTCGACGTGCCAGCGGTAGCCCTCGGCGCCTTCGAACCCAACACGCAGCGCTGCGCGCGTCGACTCGGTTACGATCACCCGTATGTAGACCACTCCGTTCGTCATCGGCCCGTTAAGGATGTCTAGCTGGATGGGCATCTGCGAGGTTCTGGCGGTCAGCTGGATGCGCGGAATCGTCGCGCTCGGCCATAGCCCACCCTCCTCGAAGTGGTTGCCATCGTCCTGCGACGCCACGAACCAGCGCCAGCGCGAGAACTCAATGATCGAATCCACATGATCGTATGGTCCAATCGCGCCGAGGATTGTGTCGATCGCATCGTAGAAATCGGGTTCGTTGCGTTCGGGCCGGATCGTACATGGGTACTCCCTCGGGCAGCCGCGTGCCTGGCTGCGCGTGTTGCGCCAGAAATCCGCAATGAAGGACGCGTCGCCATTGAAGTAGCGGTCGCGCAGGAAGAACATGTATTGCGATTTCCCATAATTGAATGAGGTCTGGTAGTAATCGTCGAATTCGAGCGGTCGATGGGGAAATCTCGTGAAGCTTCTAAGCATGAAAAAGAAAGCATTGCTATCGTCCGCGACGACGTCCTGCATCAAGACCGCAGTCGCTTCCCACAGGTTGATCTCCCAGGCATCGTCGGCGTACTGGACCATGTGTTGAAATTCGTGGGCGACAAACCAATCGGTAATCGTCCTGGGAAAGCGATCCGGATCGACCACCATAAAGGTCGACCAGTCGTCGTAGAAGGTGGCGGGATTGGGCGCCACGAGATCGACCAATCCCTCATAAGGGCGGCCGGGCAGCAGGTAGAGATCGAGATTCTCATCGGGGCCACACGCACCGCCGTCTAGCAGAGGCGCCGTATGCCCCATCTCCAATACCTGCAGGTCCCACTGCTCTTCGGCAAACCGCAGCGTGTCGGCCGCTTTGGCCGCGAGGTCTGCGTCTTCGAAGTGAACGATCAGCGGATAGACGCTCGATCGAATGCTGTGGGCGTAAGTTTTCGAGCAGTGATTCGGCAGTGCGTCGGCAACCGCGGCGCTCAGCTCCGGATCTACGCGCGTGGCCGCGTCTCTCGCCGCGCGCACCACGCCGGTCCCACAGTGAGGCACGTCGACGGGCAGGCTCTTGTAGGTCAGCGGCAATTGGTCGGGTGCGAACAGAGCCAAGAAAACGTAGATCGCAGCCTCGTCCCGGCTCAGTACCCCCGCCGCGGTATCAGCGCTGAGCCGCTCCGCGAGTTTCTGCTCCGGCGCGCCATCTTCGCCCAATGCCACCGGGAGGATTACAAAAGTCAGAACGATCGCAGCTGTGCTCAAGATGATCGAGACGCCCGCGAACAGGAACGCAAGCGAAAGGTTGGGCCACCGCATTGGCACACCTCCTCCCCACTGCCATGGACTTCGGGGGCACCGGGATAGGTGTCTCCTACACCACAGGACGTGGGATATGGGATCCAGCCCTACGCCTGCTCTTCTGGCATGTCAATATTTATCTTCAAAGTATTTTTGATTACATATCAGTGAAATTAAGAACACAACTTTGACACATAAGTTAAAAAAACGGACCTCGGCCGACGCATTGCCGCGCACCGAAGCCAGCTGTAGCTCTCGAAAACGGCTATCAACGAGCCGGAAAGCCTCTCCGACACTCTTCTGTGATTCGGGTAGAATAAGCCCTCAACGATCTGGATCAGCCGGGGCGGCCCAACTCGCCACCGAACGCTGTGGCGTGGAACAGTCGCCCTTGGCGGAAATAGGGCATCTACGCCCATGCGCGTCGCATTCGGCGAGTACCAGCTCGACACCAAAACGCGGACCCTCCAGCGCGAGGGTCGGCGAATCCCAGCCCAGTCAAAGGCCTTCGACCTGCTCGCCTACCTGATCGAGCGGCGCGAGCGGGTGGTGTCGTCGGACGAGCTGCTCGACGACTCTGTGGCCGGGGCTGCACGTGACTCCGGCGGCCCTCTCCACGGCCGTCCAGAAGGCCCGCCAAGCGGTGGGAGACGACGGCGAACACCAGACGGTGCTGCAGACCGAGCACGGCAAAGGCTTCCGGTTCATCGCGGAGGTGACCGATCTTTCGGAGCCGGAGACGGCTCAGCCGAAGCCCGCGAGCTTTCGGACACGGGTCGCGGCCGCAGCGGGGATCGCGGCGTTGTTGCTCGTGGTTGCTCTTAGCTGGCTGTCGCAGCGCCAGACGACAGATCGGATCCCCGGCCATTCTCTGGCCGTGCTGCCGTTCGCCAACATGAGCGCGGATGCGGAGCAGGAGTATTTCGCTGACGGGATCTCGGAAGAGCTGCTGAACACGCTGCTGCGTTTCGCGGGCCTGCGTGTGGTTGGGCGGACCTCCTCATTCTCGTTCCGGGACTCCGACGCGGATCTGAAGACGATTGGCGAGAGGCTCGGCGTGGACGTGATCCTCGAAGGCAGCGTGCGCACGGCGGGCGATCGGGTGCGCATCACGGCGCAGCTCGTCGATGCGGAGGGCGGCTTCCACCTCTGGTCCGAGACCTACGACCGCGAGCTCACCGACATCTTCGCCATTCAGACGGAGATCGCGACGGCGATTGCGGATGCGCTGCGCGTGAGCTTGTCATCAGAAGAACGCGAGCGGCTCGCGACCGTACCTACCGAGAACCTCGTCGCCTATCAGGCGTATTTGCTCGGCAGGCAACGCTTGGCGAAAGAAACGGCCGCGGCCTCGGCGGAAGCAGTGACTTATTTCCAGCGGGCCATCGAACTCGACCCGAGTTTTGCGCTGACCTATGTGGGTTTGGCAGACACCTACGGCTGGCAATTCAGTTTTAGCGGATTACCGCCAGAGGAGCTGCTTGCGAAAGCGCAAGCCGCGACGGACAAGGCCCTGGAGTTGGATGATCGGTTGGGGGAGACCTACAACTCGCTTGGGCATATCAAAACCTCCAGGTATGACTATGAGGGTGCCGAGGCTGCGTTCCAACGCGCCCTGGAGCTGAACCCCAACTATGCAATGGCGTATTACTCGTACGGGGAGCTATTGAGTTGGAGGTTGGGCCGATTTGAGGAGGGTCTGGCACTGCGCAGAAAGGCGCTTGAGTTGAATCCCTTGTCGGCGGCCATAATTAGTAACGTCGGGGAGGATCTTTCTAACCTGGGCCGCTTTGACGAGGCCTTGGCCTGGTATGAGAAAGCGCTTGAGGTCGATCCAGGCTTTACCCATAGTTATCGGTTCATTGGCTTTCATTATTGGTCCGTCTCTGGGCAACTCGACAAAGCCGCTGTTTGGTTTGGGAGGAGTCAATCCTTCGATCCCGGCAATCCTGAACACCCTGCTTTGCTAGGTATGCTGTTCATGGACCTCGGTGATCCGGGTCAGGCGGAGTACTGGATCAACCGATCCATCGAGCTGGGTCCGGAGACGTTTTGGCCCAATTGGGCCATGGCGCTTCTTCATCTTTACCGGGGCGATGAAGCCGCCGCCTTGGACTACGGACGCAAAGTTCTTGCAATGGATCCGAGGCATTTTCTGGTAGTTGCTCCTTTACGAAACCGTGAACTCAGAGCGGGCCGCTACCCGGAAGCTCGTGCTCTATACGAGAAGAGCCATCCCGAATTCTTGAACGAGGACGATCCCAAGCCCTTCTCAGACAACTATCTAGAGGCGATCGATCTCGCGCTCGTCCTATCCAAAACCGGCGAGCAGGAACGGGCGGATCTACTGCTGAATCGTTCTCTTCAGTACATCCAGACGATTCCGAGGCTTGGTTGGCTCGGCTACTGGGTCGCCGACGTGCAGATCTACGCACTGCAGGGTGAGAAACAAAAGGCGTTGTCGGCCCTCCGGCAAGCCATCGACGAGGGCTGGCGCAGTATGTGGTGGTATTTTCTCAAACAGGATCCGAGCCTGGAACCATTGCACGACGAGCCCGAGTTCCAGGTGATGGTCGCCGAGATCGAAGCCGACATGGCGGCCCAGCTGGCGCGGGTGCGCGAGATGGAGCGCAACGGGGAATTGGAACCGATCCCTGAGGTTTCAGCGGCGACTAACTGAGATCCGCTGCCTTCCGGCAACTCCCCCACAGGCGTTCGATAACGAAAGAGGCTGGTCTCTCGTGGAAGAGAGTCGGCGCGAGGGTGACTCAGATGTGGGTCAATTTAATCGGCTCGGGTAATACGCATTCGGTTCAGTAGAGATGTAGAGTGCGGAATATCTCCTCGCTTTGGTCCGATAATACGACAGGGTGAGCCAACCAATACGAATCGATTCAAATAGCCGGGTCATGTTCCAGTCATCTTGGTCACTCGTCATGCTGATGGAAGACCTTGTTAATGATCTTCCACTCGCCATCGATTTTCAACAAAGTGAACAGGTCGGAGAACCGAATGCCGGTCCAGTTGTTGAGCTCGAGTCGAACAGCCGCGATCGTTTCGACAAGGTCGATGCTAACGATCTGTGCTTGCAGTTCTGACGCCGGACCGTTCTCGTCATCCCAGTCAAAGAGCTTCTGAATCGGGCCGGAAAACAGCTCAGGGCCGTCATGACCGAATATCGTCGCATCCTTGTGGAAAGCGGGCTTCATGTCGTCGCTTTTTCCGGACCTGGCGCCATCGACGTACAGCTGGATGACCTTGGCGATCGCATCATATTCGCTCATGTCAGGAGGCACGCTAGTCATGAGTCATACCCCTCTCAGTGTTGGTGGTGGAATTCCCCTTCCGAAAATACCATCGGCCGTGGGTCAAGTGGCCCGACCCTCGTATCGATGGTGCAGTGATCATAAGCATCATCAGGGTATGGCGCCCTTGAGCAGCGGCGTAAGACCCCGAGAGCCCGCAGGTTGGCGTCTCCCCCCTCGTGTGCGGTAACAGAACCTTCCCTCCTACTCAGTACTGAGAGGTGTGTCAGGAGACGGCGGAACAGGCGACTGAAGCTGTGAAGTTCCCACGTCCGATAACCCAGGATTCTGTTAAATAGCAAGTCAGCCCCGAGGGCGCGGGATTGGCATTCCTGATCGCGTCAGTTCAGCCCACGCTTTTCCAACAGCGGCTCAATGCTTGGCTCGGCACCCCTGAAGTCCCGGAACATTTGCATCGCGTCTTCGCTACCGCCTTTTGAAAGTAACGAAAGGCGGAAGTGATCACCGTTCTCGCGTGTCATCCCGCCATTTTCCTTGAACCACACGACGCTTTCGGCAGCGAGTACTTCGCTCCAGATGTAGGAGTAGTAGCCGGCCGAGTAGCCGCCCGTGATATGGCTGAAGTAAGGCACACTGTATCGCGGTGGCACTGCCTCGAAGTCGATGCCGGCGTCGCTGAGAATCTTCGCCTGTGTTTTCATCAGGGCTTCCGGTGGCGGGATTTCGTCGATCGGGAGTTGATGTAACTGCTGGTCGACGATTGACGCCGCCAGGTATTCGCCAGAAGCAAATCCCTCGTTGAATTTCTCGGCGGCAATGACCTTGTCCAGCAATTCCTGCGGAATGGGTTCGCCGGTCTCATAGTGAACGGCATAGTTCGCGAGCACTTCGGGCCAGGTCGCCCACATCTCGTGCACCTGTGACGGGTACTCAACGAAGTCTCTTGGCACGTTGGTGCCTGAGAAACGCGGGTACTTCACATTCGAGAACAGGCTATGCAATGCGTGCCCAAACTCGTGGAACATCGTGGTCACTTCGTCGAGTGTCAGCAAGGTCGCTTCACCTTCGGGTGGTTTCACAATGTTTTGATGATTTCCGACAACGGGCTTCTTGTTCAGCAGATGAGATTGCGACACGTACTCGTTCATCCAGGCGCCGCCCTGTTTTGATTCTCGCGCGTAGGGGTCGAACAGGAAGAGCCCGGCGGCGCCACCATCGAGGAAAACTTCAAAAACGCGAACGTCTTCCTGGTAGACGGGCAGCTCCGGGCGCTCTTTGAACGTAACACCATAGAGTTTTTCGGCAAAATAGAACACGCCGTCCTCAAGCACTCGATTGAGCTCGAAGTAGGGTTTGAGCTTGGTGGCATCGAAATCGTAGCGCTGCACACGCAGCTTTTCGGTGTAGTAAAGCCAGTCCCACGCTGCGAACTCGAACGGTTCTTCTTCGGTTTCGTTGATCAGGGTCTGGAGTTCGGCTGCCTCTTTGCGAGCATTTTCGTAAGCCTTTGGCCCAAGACGACCCAACATGTCGTTTACCGCGGAAACGTCGGGTGCGGTTTCATCTTCGATGACGAGCGCGGCGTGGCTTTCGTAGCCCAGAAGTGCTGCACGTTTGGCGCGCAAGGTAAGAATACTGGTGAGCAAGGCGCGGTTATCAAATTCGTTTCCGCGACTGCCTCGTGCGGCCGACGTTTCCTGTATGCGTTGGCGAAGCGCCCGATTCTCGAGCGACTCGAGTGCCGGTTGTTGCGTCGTATTCTGCAGCGGTAGAACAAATTTGCCATCGAGACCTCGCGATTCAGCTTCCGCCGCGGCGCTCTCAATCTGGCTGTCGGACAGGCCCGCCAGTTCTTCACGCGTATCAACGACAACTGCCGAATCGTTCACCTCATTCAACACGTTCTGGTTGAATGCAGTTTGCAGTTCGGCCAGTTCCGAGTTGATCTCGCGCAAGCGGGCTTTCTGATCGGCAGAAAGTTGTGCGCCGGCAAGCTTGAAGTCTGTGTAGTAGCGCTTGACGAGGCGAACCGACTCGTCATCCAGGCCGAGTGAATCCCGGGATCCGTAGAGTTCAGCGACTCGAGCGAACAGGTCCTGGTCGAGAAATATGCTGTCGAAATGCGCCGAGAGCTTCGGTGCCATTTCTGTATCGATCGCATTGATCTCATCATTTGTGTGCGCGCTCAACAAGTTGAAGAAGACACTTTGAGTTCGCGTTAGCAGCTGGCCAGAACGTTCCATCGCAATAATTGTGTTCTCAAAGCTGGCCTGTTCCGGGTTCGACGCAATTACGAGAATCTCCGACATCTGCTCGGCCATGCCCGACTCGAAGGCAGGTACGAAGTGCTCATTCCTGATTCGATCGAATGGCGGCATGCCATACGGCAGCTCGCTTTCGATCATGAACGGATTGGCGGCATCGGAAAACTCATTCACAACCGGCTCCGGCGTGTCGATTTTCGCACAGCCCGCTACGAGGAACGAAAGGGTGAGGCCAAGAAATATTCTTGAACGTTGCATATTGGTGGGCTCCGGATGGGCAAGTTACGGTTTTCTCAACAACATGGTGAAACGGTCGGTGTCGCCGGTTACAGAGCGTCGGCCAACTTCGTACACCAGCTCATCATCTGCGCGGTAGTGCAGGTCCGTGTAATCGACGAACTCAAAGCATGGAGGATAAGCATCATACGGGTACAGCGCCCGCGAGCAGCGACGTAAGTCCCCGAGAGCCCGCAGGCTGGTGCCCCCCCCTCCTCGTGTGCGGTAACAGACCCCTCCCCCTCCTACTCAGTCCTGAGAGGTGTGTCAGGAAAAGAGATTGAAGCTGCGAAGTTCCCCCGCCCGATAACCCAGGATTCTGTTAAAT
>PVMK01121969.1_pt1 | contig 11565 bp, 7 predicted proteins | sample 1853481 | NCBI WGS metagenome assembly PVMK01 (sample SAMN08533507, study PRJNA380276) | Marine sediment metagenome, whole genome shotgun sequencing project. | reverse complement strand
GCCAACTCGGCGGTCTGCTACGCGCTCTCGATCACCGCCGTCGACCCGGTCAAGATGGAGCTGCTCTTCGAGCGCTTCCTGTCCGAGGAGCGCGGCGAGTGGCCGGACATCGACCTCGACCTGCCGTCGGGCGACCAGCGCGAGAAGGTCATCCAGTACGTCTACCGGCGCTACGGGCCGCACGGCGCCGCCATGACCGCCAACGTCATCACCTACCGCGCGCGCTCGGCGGCGCGCGAGGTCGGCAAGGCGCTGGGCTTCTCGCTCGAGCAGGTGGACCGCATCTCCAAGCGCTTCGGCCGTCATATGACGACCGAGATCCGCGAGGGGGTGCGCGACCTCGACCACGAGCTTCGGGAGGTGGGGTTCGATCCCTCGTCGCGCCGGGTCGAGCACTTCAAGCGACTGTGGTGGGAGATCCACCACCTCCCCCGCCATCTCGGCCAGCACTCGGGCGGCATGGTCATCGCCCACGGCCGCCTCGACGAGGTGGTGCCGCTGGAGCCGGCGGCGATGGAGAACCGGACGGTGATTCAGTGGGACAAGGACGACTGCGCCGATCTCGGGCTGATCAAGGTCGACCTCCTCGGCCTTGGGATGATGGCCGCCCTCGAGGAGGCGATCCCGATGATCCGCGAGCACGAGGGAGTGGAGATCGACCTCGCCCACCTGCCGCCCGGCGACCCAGAGACCTACAAGCTCATCCGCCGCGCCGACACCGCCGGCGTCTTCCAGATCGAGAGCCGGGCGCAGATGGCGTCGCTGCCGCGCAACCGGCCCAAAATCTTCTACGACCTGGTGGTGCAGGTGGCGATCATCCGCCCCGGGCCAATCGCCGGCAACATGACCAACCCCTACCTCGAGCGCCGCCAGGGACGCGAGCCCGTCACCTATGCCCACCCCTGTCTGGAGCCGATCCTGAAACGCACCCTCGGCGTGCCGCTGTTTCAGGAGCAGCTCCTGCGCATGGCCATGGAGGCGGCGGGCTTTTCCGGCGGCGAGGCCGAGGAGCTCAGACGAGCGATGGGCTTCAAGCGCTCGCGAGAACGGATGGAGGTGATCGAGAAGCGTCTGCGCAGCGGCATGAGTCAGCGCGGGATCACCGGCGCCGTCCAGGACGAGGTCGTGCGTTCGATCACCTCCTTCGCCCTCTACGGCTTCCCCGAATCCCACTCCGCGAGCTTCGCCCTCCTGGTCTACGCCTCCGCCTACCTCAAGACCCACCACCCGGCAGCCTTCTACGCCAGCCTCCTCAACGCCTGGCCGATGGGCTTTTACCACCCCGCCACCCTGGTCAAGGACGGCCAACGCCGTGGGGTCCACTTTCTGCCGGTCGATGTCAACCTCTCGCGGTGGCGGTGCGGCTGGGAGTCAGGCGGAGTGCGCATCGGTCTGCGCTGGGTGCACGGCCTCCGCCGCGCCGCCGGCGAGAACATCGAGGCGGAGCGCGTCCGGGCGCCCTTCACCGACCCCGCCGATCTCAGCCAGCGCTGTGGGCTCTCGTCGGAGCAGCTCGAGCGACTGGCCCACGTCGGCGCCCTCGCCTCCCTCGGTCTGAGCCGGCGTGAGGCCCTGTGGCAAGTCTCGGAGGTGGCGGGGCGGAGCGGGCCGCTGTTTGCCGGCCTGCCGCCCGAGAAGACCTCACCGCTCGAAGAGATGAGCCCGCTGGAGGAGACCGTCGCCGACTACGCCGGCCTCCACCTCACCACCGGCCCCCACCTCATGGCCTACGTACGCCCCGAGCTCGACCGCCGCGGGGTGGTGGCGGCGGCAACGCTCGAGGACATCGACGACGGCACGATCGTGCGGGTGGCAGGCGCGGTAATCGTGCGCCAGCGTCCCGGCACCGCCAAGGGCTTCGTTTTTCTGACCATGGAGGACGAGACCGGCATGGTTCAGGCGATCATCCGCCCCGACCTCTTTCTGAAGCACCGCCCCTTCCTCGTGTCAACGCCGGTGCTGTTGGTGGAGGGTCCCCTGCAAAAGCAGGATGGAACGATCTCAATCAAGGCCCGGCGCTTCGAGGCCGTGCACGCTGACTCCGCCGTGGAGAGCCATGATTTTCATTGACCCGCCCGCCCAGGCTATGCGGCTATGCGGCTATGCGGCTATGCGGCCAGACGGCGGAACAACGAAATATTCCGCGCCGAATAGCCTTAGACGGGTTGGCGGTGGAACCCGTATAGCCGTACTGCCGTATAGCCGTCATGCCCACGATGAGTGGACGGTGCTAGACTTCTGCACCAGCTCACAAACCCGCTGGAACAGCCCTACTCCGAGTAACGTTCCACACCGAGGACACACATGAACGATACCGGTAAGCCAAGCCTTTCCGACCTCAAGATTGACCAGCAGGCACGGTCGCGGGCCGGCAGCAGCCGGCGCATGATGCTGATCGCGGCTGCGGCTCTCGTCACGATCGCGGTGATCGTGATCCTCCTCGTCAGCCGGAATTCGATCGCGATCGTCGAGGTCGCCACGGCCCGGCCCGCTCCGGCCGGCGGTGCGGCCACCGTCCTGAACGCTTCGGGCTACGTGGAGCCGAGGCGCAAGGCCACCGTATCCTCCAAGATTACCGGCAAGGTTATCGAGGTCCTGGTCGACGAGGGGATGATCGTCGAGAAAGGGCAGGTCCTGGCGCGGCTCGATGACTCGGACGCGCAGCGGCGCTACGACGCTACCCGGGCCGATCGCAACGTGGCGCGGGCGGCCATCGAAGAGCTCGACGTCAACCTCGCGGACGCCGAGCGCACCCTGCGCCGAATCAATGAGCTCCGGGTTCAGGGCGTCGCCAGCGTCCAGGACCTCGACTCCGCGACCGCCGCGGTGGACGCCATCCGGGCCAATCTCGATCTCGCGCGGGCGTCCCTCGACGCCGCCGAAGCCCGGCTCGCCGTTGCCGCCCAGGATCTCGAGAACTACACCATCCGCGCCCCGTTTGCCGGCGTCGCGGTGTCCAAGGACGCCCAGCCTGGTGAGATGGTCTCACCGGTCTCGGCAGGCGGCGGTTTCACCCGCACCGGCATCTCAACCATTGTCGACATGACCTCTCTTGAAATCGAAGTGGATGTCAACGAATCCCACATCGCCAAGGTCCACCCCGGGCAGCCGGCCGACGCCGTGCTCGATGCCTACCCCAGATGGCACATCCCGGCCACCGTCCGCACCATCATCCCGACCGCGGACCGCCAGAAGGCGACTGTCAAGGTGCGCCTCACATTTGACGAACTCGACCCCAGAATACTGCCCGACATGGGAGTCAAGGTCGCCTTCCGCGAGATCGTGGACGCGGAACAATCCTCCTCCACACCGGCGCAGTCGCTCATTCCACAGCCCGCAGTGAGAGATGACGGCGGTCAAACGGTGGTTTTCGTCATCGAGGACGACACCCTCGATCGGCGCGCGGTCAGCGTCGGGCGAGCGGTCGGCGGTGACGTCGAGATCATGGCTGGAGTCACCCCCGGTGATCAGGTCGTGGTGAGCGGTCTTGATGGACTCAGCGACGGTCAGAAGGTGCGGTGAAGAATTAGAGTTGAGAGTGAGAGTTGAGAGTTGAGTTAAGGAGCGACAAGAATGGTCAATATCGATGGGAAAGAGCACCGTGACAGTCTGATTCGGGTCCGGAATCTCAACAAGGTGTACCGCCGCGGCGGCGAGACCATCGAGGTCTTGCAAGGCCTCAACCTCGACGTCGATACGGGCGAGTTTGTGGCCTTCATGGGCCCCAGCGGTTCGGGCAAGACCACCCTGCTCAACCTCGTTGGCGGACTCGACACACCGACCTCGGGCACGGTGACGGTCGACGGCGACGAGATCACCCACATGTCCAGCCGTCACCTGGCCGCGTGGCGCGCTCGCCACGTGGGGTTCATATTCCAGATGTACAATTTGATCCCGGTGCTGACCGCCTTCGGCAACGTGGAGCTACCCCTACTTCTCACCAACCTCTCGAAGACCCAGCGGCGCCAGCACGTCGAGACCGCCCTCGAGTTGGTCGGTCTCGGCGACCGCATGAAGCACTACCCGCGCCAGCTATCGGGCGGCCAGGAGCAACGGGTCGCCATCGCCCGCGCCATCGTCACCGACCCCACCTTCCTCCTCTGTGACGAGCCAACCGGCGACCTCGATCGGAAGGCGGCAGAAGAGATCCTGGACCTTCTGACCCAGCTCGAGGCGGACCACGGCAAGACGATCCTGATGGTGACCCACGACCCGCTCGCCGCGGAACGGGCGGATCTGGTGCTCCACCTCGACAAAGGGGTGCTGGTGGAGGCGGCGCAGGAGGCGGCCGCGTCATGAAGTATCTGCCATTCATCTTTCGAAACCTGTTTCGCAAGAAGACCCGGACCATCCTCACCATCGGTTCTATCGCCGTTGCCCTCTTTCTCTTTGGTCTTTTAGTGACCATCGAGACCGCACTCAACGCCGGAGTCGATGTCGCCGGGGTTGATCGACTGATCGTCCGCAACAAGATCTCGCTGATTATGCCGCTCCCCCTCTCGTATCAGGAACGCTTGCGCCAAATTGATCACGTTTCCGAAGCGACCTTCGCTACCTGGTTTGGTGCTATCTACCAGGAGCCCAAGAACTTCTTTCCCCAGTTCGCGATCGACACCGACACTTATCGTGACCTCTTCCCCGAGTTCCAGATTCCCGACGAACAGTGGCAGGCCTTTCTCGAGGACCGGGAGGGCGCCGTCGTCGGCCGGGTGACCGCAGATCGTTTTGGCTGGAAGATCGGCGACCGGATCCCGCTCCAGGGCACGATTTGGAGCGGCACCTGGGAGTTCAATATCCGCGCCATCTACGAGGGCACCCGCGGCGGCGACGACGAATCGCAGTTCTGGTTGCAGTGGAAATACCTCGAGGAACGACGCCAAACGTCGTTCGGAGGCGGCACAGTCGGCTGGTACACGGTCAAGATCGACGACCCTGATCACGCCGTGGCAGTGAGCAAGGCCATCGACGAGCGCTTCGCCAACTCAGCCTGGGAGACCTCGACCGAGACCGAGCAGGCATTTGCTGCCGGTTTCGCCAAACAGATCGGCAACATCCGCATGCTCATCCTGTCAATCGGTGCCGTGGTTCTGTTTACGCTGCTGCTGGTGACCGGCAACGCCATGGCCATGGCGGTTCGTGAGAGGGTGCCCGAGCTCGGCGTGCTCAAGACCCTGGGATTCGGCGACAGGACGGTTCTCCTTCTGGTTCTTGCCGAATCATTGGTTATCGCATTAGTCGGTGGAACCGTCGGAATTGGTCTGGCGAAGCTCTTCACGTTGGGCGGCGATCCAACCGGCGGCATGTTGCCCGTGTTCTACCTGTCGACAGGCGACATGGTCCTCGGCATCGCCATCGCACTCTTTGTTGGTGTCGCTGCGGGATCGATCCCGGCCCTGACGGCGATGAACCTCCGAATCGTAGATGCGCTGAGGAGGGTGTGATGGCGATTCCCTTTTCCTACAACGTACGGTCTGTCGCCGCACGATGGACGACAGCGGTCGTCTCGATCCTGGGCATTGCCGGCACCGTCGGCGTCTTCGTCGCCATGCTCGCGATGGCTCGCGGCTTCCAAGCCACCCTGATCGCATCCGGCTCGGCTTCAAACTCGATCATCCGTCGCGCCGGCGCCAGCTCGGAGATGGACAGTGGTGTGTCCCTCGACCAGACCCAGGTGATTGCCGACGCCCAGCAGGTAGCCCGTAGCCCAGAAGGGACGCCACTCTCCAGCCCGGAGATGGTTGTCATCGGCGCGTTTCCGCTCACCAAGAGCGGTACTGACGCCAACGTGCAGATTCGCGGCATGACACCCATCGCTCTCGAGGTACGGCCCTCGGTCAAGGTGGTCGAGGGCAGGTTCTTCGAGCCCGGTTTGGCGGAGCTGGTCGTCGGATCCAACGCGGTCAATATCTACAGGGGGCTGGACCTTGGCTCGACGGTGAACTTCGGCGGACAGGACTGGAAGGTGGTCGGCATCTTCAACGCTGGAGGGTCCGCATTCGATTCGGAGATCTGGTGCGACCACACCGTGCTCGCACAAACGTTCAAGCGACCGACAAACATCTTCAGCTCGGTCACTGCGCGCCTCAACTCGCCAACCGACTTCGACGCCTTCAAGGACGCGCTGACCTCCGACCCCCGGCTCACCGTCCAGGTGGAACGCGAGACCGGGTACTACGCCAAACAGTCGCAGATGGTGAGTACGCTCATTCGAGTGCTCGGGTTTCTGGTCGCCTTCGTAATGGGCGTCGGCGCTGTTTTCGGCGCTCTCAACACGATGTACTCGGCGGTGGCGGCGCGGTCCCGCGAGATCGCAACCATGCGCGCGTTGGGTTTCGGCGGCGGGTCGGTCGTGCTGTCCTTTATGTTCGAGTCGCTGCTCATCTCCCTCATCGGCGGCGTCCTCGGTTGCATCGCGGTGCTTCCGCTCAACGGCTTCACCGCCGGCACCATGAATTGGCAGACCTTCTCACATCTGGCTTTCGCTTTCCGCGTCACGCCGGGTTTGTTGCTGGCCGGCATGGCCTTCGCGTTGCTGATGGGATTCGTGGGCGGGGTTCTTCCCGCCGTGAGGGCAGCACGACTGCAGGTCGCCCCGGCACTTAGGGAGCTGTAGAAGTCAAGAGTTAAGAAGATACGTTATATCTGATGGCAAACGCTCTCTTCAAAGCAACCACATCGGCAAAAGTGATCCAATCAGCCTTTGCCCTTAACTCTTTACTCTTAATCCTTAACCCGCACTTCTGATCGCACTTCTCACTTCCAGCCGGAGAGCACCGGCCAAACGAGGAAGAGCAACGACATCAGGATGAACATGCCCTGCATCGGGAGGTTCCAGCGAAACCACTTCTCGTAGGGGATCTTCGCCAGCGCGAGGGTGCCGAGGGTGACGCCGGAGGTCGGGATGATCATGTTGGTGAAACCGTCGCCGAGCTGGTACGCGAGCACCGCGGTCTGACGCGTGATTCCCGAAAGGTCGGCCAACGGCGCCATGATCGGCATCACCAACGCCGCCTGGGTCGAGCCTGACGGAATGAAGAAGTTGACCGCCAGCTGCATCGCATACATCGCGTAGGCGGTCGCCAATGATGGCAAGTGGGAGGTCACCGAGCTCATCGCGAAGAGGAGCGTGTCCATGATGTTCCCGGCCTCGAGCACAACGATGATCCCCCCGGCGAAGCCGACGATGAGCGCCGCCCCGGCGATGTCCTTGCAACCGCTGATGAAGGTGGCGGCGAGCTCGTTGCCGTTCATCCCGGACACGATGCCCGCCAGCAGTCCCATGGCGAAGAAGAGCCCCGCAAGCTCCACGATGTACCACTTCCAGAGGGCGACGCCGAGCATCATCACCACGATCCCTCCCAGGAGAATCGCTAGGCTGACACCGTCTCGCCAGGTGAACGCGGTCAGCTCCTGCTGTTGGGCGAGGACCTCCCGGCGACGCTGCCGGTCGGCTTCGTACATCGGGCTCCGCGATGGGTCGGCCTTGACCCGCGCGGCATAGACCATCACCCAGATAATAGTGGCGGTGGTGGCGACGAACCACACGATGACCCGGTACTGCCAGCCCGACACCGGTTGGATGCCGGCGATCCCCTGCGCAATCTGTACGGTGAACGGGTTGAAGAAGGCGCCGGCGAAGCCGACCCCGGCCGCGAGAAATGAGAGGCTGACTCCAACCAGCGAGTCGTAGCCGAGGGCCAGCGCAAGCGGCACAAAGATAAGAACAAAAGGAATCGCCTCCTCGCACATGCCGAATGTCGCACCAAAGAGAGAAAAAACCGTCATGACAATGGGGATCACCAGGAACTCGCGTCCGCGCAACATCCGCACGAGCTGTCGGATGCCGGCGGCAATGGCGCCTGTCTCGTTGAGGATGTAGAAGGACCCACCGACCATGAAGATGAAAAAGATGATCTCCGCAAGCCGGAGAGCACCTTTGATCGGCGCCGTAAAGACTTGTAGGAACTGCGGATTGTGCGGTTCGGCGTGGTACGAGCCCGCGATCACAACCGATCTCATCGAACCGCCCTCCATCACATCTTCGCGGTCAAACGCCCCTCCCGGCACGATCCAGGTCAGCACCGCCGCGAAGACGATGAGCGAGAACACAATCACGAAGACGTTGGGGACCTTCTTGAGCACGACAACCCTCCCGTGCAGGAGATTATACGGGTTTGGAAACCGGCCACACTGGAATCCCCGAATGAGCGGAAATATTGCGTGATAACCTTTTTAGTAGGGAAATGCCGAGAAAGAGTGCAACTTTCTCGTAGACCCGTCGAGCAAATCAGAACGGAATTGGTAGCAGCGAACAGTGGGGTCCGACGATGACCGATGGCGGCGTCGACACAACTGGGAATGGGCACATCACGGGTCTCACCAACTTCGAGGCGCCCAATCTCGAGACCATCGAAAAACGGCGCCTTGAGCTGTGGGCGATGGCCCTGTTTCTGCTCATCGCGACCGTAGCCATCCTCTCGCTCGTGGTTTTCTGGGGGAAAATCGTTCTTCCCGTATCAGCATCACGCGTTCTCGTCTCCTCCAGCATCGTCCTGCTGGTCGTCCTTTTCAGCGCCCATGCGATCACCAAGGAGCTTCACCTCCGCACCCTCGCCGAAGAGCTCATGGACGAACGTGTGCTGGCCGCAGCCCTCACCAACAGCCTGCGGGAGGCGAACGCACTGATCGAATCAGGCAAGGAGCTCAACCTTCGACTCGACCTTGATCAGGTTCTCGAGACCATCCTCACATGCTCTCTGGAACTTCTCGACGCGCAGGGAAGTTCGATCATGATGATGTGCTCCGAGGACGAGCTTCGAACCGTCTGCTCGAAAGGGCGGAGCTCCGCCGGTGGGGCGAGAGTCAATCTCCGCCACGGCATCGCCGGCCGGGTTGCAGCGACCCGTGAGCCCGTGCTGGTGAACGGCAAGTTCGACTGGAGCCACTACCGCGATGATCACAAAGAGAATCGCCCGACCAGCGCACTGAGCATCCCCCTGACCAGCGACGGGGATCTCGTTGGGGTCCTGAACATCAACGCGAGACCGGATCGCGAGTACTCTCAGCGCGACCTGCGGGCGATGAGCCGTTTCGGCAAGCAGGCCGGTTCCGCCATTGCCCACGTACAAGCGTACGAGGCGCAGCGCAAGTTCTCGCATCGAAACGAATACCAAGGGTTGCACGATCTCCTCACCGGCCTGCCGAACCGCTCACTGTTGCTCGACCGCGTCGGCAACGCCCTCGTCAGACGCCGGCCCCCTGGCCATGCGGTCGTTCTCCTGTTCCTCGACCTCGACGATTTCAAGCGGGTCAACGACAGCCTCGGCCACGCGGCGGCGATCAGGTGCTCATCGCCTTCGCGGAGCGTTTGCAAAAAAGCGTCCGCGCCGGGGATTCGGTGGCCCACTTCGGCGGCGACGAGTTTGCGATCCTCCTCGAGGCCTCCGACTCGGAGGAAGCCACTCTCGCCGCCGAACGCATCCTCGGCGACTTGTCAAAACCCTTTCCGCTGGGGGTGGACGCGAGGTTCGGTTCACCGCCAGCATTGGCATCGCGCTGGAGTCCTCGAACGACGGCCGTCCCGAGGAGCTCATGCGAAACGCGTTCACCGCCCTCCACGTGGCCAAGGAGCGGGGCAAGGGCCAGGTAGCGATCTTCGAACAGGCCATGCACTCCTCGGCTCTCAACCGCCTCGACCTCGAGCACCAGCTGCGCCACGCCGTCGAGCACGACGAGCTCGACGTGCACTTCCAGCCCTTGATGAACCTCGAGGAGCTTTCGGTGTACGGCTTTGAGGCCCTGGTCCGCTGGAACCACCCGCAGCGCGGCCTGGTCGCCGCCGGATCCTTCGTCCCGCTCGCCGAGGAGGCCGGCCTCCAACCCCAGATCGATCGCATGGTCTTGCGACAGACGTGCACCCGGATCAAGGAGCTCAACTCGGGGATCTTCGCCTCGAGCCCTGCGGCAGCTCATGTCAACCTCTCTCCGAACACCATCCGGGAACCCGATTTCGTGGCCAATCTGGCCCAGGATCTGCGCGAGTCCGATCTTGATCCCCAGCAGCTCGTGCTCGAGATCACCGAAGGTGTGATGATGCACAATGTCGAGCAGGCGGCGAGCAAGCTGCGGGCTGTCAAGTCGCTCGGTGTCCGCCTCGCCCTCGACGACTTCGGAACCGGCTATTCCTCACTCAGCTATCTGCGCAGCTTCCCGGTCGATGTCGTCAAGATCGACAAGATCTTCGTCGACGAGATCGAGCATGACCGCGGGGCGGAGGCGCTGGTACAGGCCATCCTCACGCTCGGCCTCGGTCTCACATTCGAGGTCGTCGCCGAAGGTATCGAGACCAAGGAACAGCTCAAGAGTCTGATTGATCTCGGGTGCAGGTATGGTCAGGGATATCTCCTCGCAAAGCCGCTTTCCGGGCCTCAACTCACCGAGTTCGTCAAGCGTTTCGACAAATGATTGAAACATCTCTCACCGGCGCGCTCGCGGTTTGGGCGGGTTCTTCCGTGATACCCTGAGAATCGAGACGACCTCTCAGGGAAGGATCATGCTGCGGTTCGTCCTCAACGACAGCGCGGCTGAAACGACAGCCAATCCCGGATGGCCGGCCCTCGATTTCTTGCGCGACGAGGCCGGGCTGACAGGGGTCAAGCATGCCTGTCGCGAGGGCGATTGCGGTTCGTGCGTCGTTCTCCTCGGTCGCTTCGACGACGGCACGGTGAGCTACCAGCCCGTCACCTCGTGCCTGCTGCCGCTCGCGGCGCTCGACCGCTGCCACGTGGTGACGGTCGAGGGGCTCAACCGCCATGACCTCACCCCATTCCAACGCGCGCTCGAGGCCGAAGGCGCGTCGCAGTGTGGTTTTTGCACCCCGGGTTTTGTGGTCTCGTTCGCGGGGTTTCTCCTCGCCGCGGAGGCATGGAACGAAGGGGACGCGACCGAGGCGGTCGCCGGCAACATCTGCCGCTGCACCGGCTACGCCTCCATCGTCCGCGCGATGGCGTCCACCCTCGATCGCATCCGCGATCGTATCGATCCTGCGGAGCCGCGCATCGCGGCCCTGGTCCGCGAGGAGATCCTGCCCGAGTATTTCCTCCGCATTCCCGATCTCCTGGTGGAGCTCGGGCGGCCGCCATCGAAGGAGCGTCCAACATCCTCGCAGGTGGTCGTCTCCGGCGGCACCGATCTCTATGTCCAGCGCCCCGACGAGCTCGTCACGAGTGACGTCTTCGTCGTGCCGCCGTCCGCCGAACCACCGATTCAGGTGGACGGCGGCCACATCTATCTGGCCGGCACCGCGACCGCCGAGGACATGAAGACCTCGGGAGTGCTCGCGGAGACGATCGGCGGCCTCGAACACGCGATGTCGCTGATGGGCTCGCTGCCAATTCGCCACCGCGCGACAATCGCCGGCAACATCGTCAACGCCTCTCCGATCGGGGACATGACCGTCATCCTGCTGGCCCTCGATGCCGAGATCGGCCTCATTGGCAATCATGCCCGCCGGTCACTGCCCCTGCGCGATTTCTTCCTCGGGTACAAGGAGCTCGACCTCCAATC
>PVMK01135915.1_pt1 | contig 11568 bp, 10 predicted proteins | sample 1853481 | NCBI WGS metagenome assembly PVMK01 (sample SAMN08533507, study PRJNA380276) | Marine sediment metagenome, whole genome shotgun sequencing project. | reverse complement strand
CCTCGGCTACGCGGAAGTCAATGAGCAAAATCCGCGCATCCTCTATCTTTCCGTGAGCGGCTATGGCCAACAGGGCCCCTTTCGCGGCGAGCCCTGCACCGATACCGTGATGCAGGCATTTTCGGGACTCATATCCGTCAATCCCGGTAACGATGGCGCGCCCCACCGGGTCGGCTTCCTGGTGGTCGACATGGTTACGGGCCTGTACGCCTATCAGGCGTTGGCGACGGCGCTTCTGGCGCGCCAGGGCGCCACCCGGGGCCGGCACATCGATGTCAGCCTGATGCAATCGGCGGCAGCCATCCAGGCTGCAAAGATCGCGGAGTATGCGCTGGCGGATGGCGCACCGCGGGTGCTCAACGCGCCGGCCGGTACCTTTCGAACCAGCGACGGCTGGATCGCCATCACACTGGTCACGGAGGCGCACTGGGTGGGGATCTGCACGGGGCTCGAGCTGCCACAGCTACTCGATGACCCGCGATTCGCCGATTTCGAGCAACGCGCCGAGCACCTGCAGGCGCTGCTGGACATTCTCAATGAGCGGCTGCCCCAGAGGACCACATCCCAGTGGTGTGCGCGACTGACGGAATCCGGTGCGCTGTGCAACGGCATCAACAACTTCGGGGATTGGATGAATCACTCTCACGTGCAGGCCGTCGACGCAGCGCCGTCGGTACAGCAACCCGGCGTGGGCGCCGTACCGACACCGGCAATCCCGGGAATGATGGTTCTCCCGCCCGATGACCGCCGTCAAATCGCACCCGCCGTGGGTGAGCACAGCGTGGAGATCCTGCGCGAGCATGGCTACGACGACACCACCATCGAAAAACTGATCGCCGACGCCGCGCTGTTCGTCGACGCATTAGATTAAATGGGGACAGATCTATTTATTGAGGGGGTCAAATGTAGCCCCCTCAATCGTGATGGTTCGGACCCGACCGCACAGACACTGTCGAGCCCGATCCATATCTTTAAAGGTGCCGGGGCCGATATGTTTGATACAAACATATCGGCCCCGGCACCTTTAAACGGCACCTTTAAAGATAATAAATAGATCTGTCCCGAATTAAACGCTAGTGCGGTCGGTGCCGGATGTATTTGCCGTCCTGCAGCTCGGAGAAGATCTGTTGCACGTAGGGGTGATCGATGGCCTGTCCGGAGTCGTCCTCCTCGAGGTTGCGTTCGGCCACGTAGGTCTCGACGGGGTTGGCGTGCACCAGCACCCGGTACCAGGGCTCGTCCTTGGGCGGGCGCGAACGTGCGACCTTCTCGTACCATTCATCGGTACCCTGAAACACGGGGTCCACGTCGATGATCACGCCCCGGTAGTCGAAGCGCTTATGGTGAACGATCTGTCCAGGGAAAAATTTGGCGTTGCCGGCGGCCATGGCGTGCCTCGTTTTCGAGCCAATGCCGATGATACTCTGGATGAATGCGCTAGCGAGCACGGGAATGTTACCGCCGAACACGCCTGTCGGCAGTATGCTACGCTCAGCCGTTCCAGGGCATCGCCCTGCAGAAGCCGGGATAGGAGCTATGGACGTCATCCTAATCGCCATGCCCTGGGCCGGAATCACCTACCCATCCATTCAACTCGGCATCCTGAAAAGCCTGCTGGACCGGTCGCGGGTGCCGTGCACGCCCATGTCGTTGAACCTCAGCTTCTTCGAGTATCTGGCGGCGCGCGGCCAAGCTGATCGATTGAGTCTGGAACAGTACGACTACATCGGCGAGGCATCGGGCCTGGGCTTGGGCGAATGGATATTCGCATCCGCGGCCAAGGGTCATGTGGACGCAGCGCGCGACGATGCCTATCGGGACTTCGTCACCCAGTGCAAGCCTGAGCACGGTGTGCTCGAAAAAGCCGAGCGTGCCCGCAGGCTCGTGCCGGGCTTTCTCGATCAATGTGCCGAGAAAATTCTGGCTGCACAGCCCCGGGTGGTGGGATTCACCTCGACCTTCTCGCAGACTTTCCCTTCACTGGCGTTGGCGAAGCGCTTGAAGGGTCAAGCGCCGGGTTTGCGCATCGTCTTCGGCGGTGCCAATTGTGACGGTTCCATGGGGGAAACACTGCACGAGCGTTATCCCTGGATCGATGTGGTGGTTCGTGGTGAGAGTGAGCGGGTCGCGCCGCGTTTGTTTCGGGAGCTTGCCGCCGGGGACACCATTTCCCGTCAACCCGGATTGTGCATACGAGAAGATGGAGAGATAACGGCGGGCGTCGAGCCGGAACGGGGGGGCGTCAACATGGACGAATCGCCGTTGCCGAACTACGACGAGTACTTCAGTCGGCTGCCGGAAAGTCCCGTATCCGACGAAGTCGGCGCGGGGGGAATTACCTACGAGAGTGCGCGCGGCTGTTGGTGGGGCGCCAAGCACCATTGCACCTTCTGTGGCCTGAATGGCACCACTATGAATTTCCGCAGTAAGCCGGCTGCGCGTGTATTCGAAGAGCTGCACACACTCGCGCGGCGCTACAAGAATCTTCATTTCGTCGTCGTCGACAACATCATCGATATGAATCACGTGAAGGAGTTGTTGCCCATGTTGCGCGCGGGCGATATCGACTTCTCCTTCTATTACGAGACGAAGGTGAATCTCAAGAAGCAGGAAATGCGGTTGTTGCACGACGTTGGTGTGCGCATGATTCAACCGGGCATCGAGAGTCTCAGCACGCCGATACTCAAGCTGATGCGCAAAGGCACCACCGCACTTCAGAACGTGCGCTTTCTAAAATGGTGTGCCGAGCTGGGCATTTCCCCCGACTGGAATCTTCTCTACGGCTTTCCCGGCGAACCGCCGGAGGAATACGACCGCATGGCGGATGTGATGGCATCTCTTATGCACCTTACGCCGCCCTGCAGCGTGCATCCGATCTGCATCAATCGTTTCAGCCCGTACCACCAGGATCCCGAGAAATTCGGGATCCGCATCCAAGGCCCGAAACCCTGGTACCGCTTTCTTCACGAGGCCGACGAGAAAAGCCTGAATGATCTGGCGTACTTTTTCGAACATGATTACGACGATGGCCGCGAGCCCGAGCAATACGTGGAGCCGGTCCGCCGGGCGGTCGCGTCTTGGAAGCAGGACGCTGATCAGAACTACCGCAAGCTGACGGTCAAAAGAGGACCCGGTTTCGTCCAGGTCACCGATGGCCGTAGCAACGGCAAGGGCGGCACCTATACTCTGGACGGGGTCGCCGGAGAGGCCTATCTCGCCTGCGAGCGGGGTGCGACTCCCCACAGGGTGTGGCACACCTTGAGTCCTGAGTATCAGTCGGGAGTATCGGAGAATGACGTCAAAGATTTTCTCGATCAGATGGTGAGCATGCGCCTGGTATTCGAAGAAGCCGGCCACTATCTTTCTCTCGCTCTGCCGGAGGGCGAACCCGTGGACGCCGCGGACCGTCCGGCCAGCGGATCCCAGGAACAGGTTCGGCCGGCGCCGGCCAGCCTATTCCCGGCAACCGTCGTGTGAAAACGTTGGCTGGTAATGCCATGATCAGGCCCACGCTTCAGGAGGTGAGTTCTTGAACCCGCGACCCGCATCCAACCACGCGACCCGGGGCTACGTGATTCCCATCGGTGGCGGGGAAAGCAGGCGGAGAAATCCGACTATCCTGCGTCGCTTCGTGGAGATCTGTGGCGAATCAAAGGCGCGTATCGCCGTCATCCCGACGGCCTCCAGGCGCACCGACACCGGCCACCGATACCAGCGTGTGTTTCGCGACCTGGGCGCCGAAGCCGTCACAGTCCTGCCCTTCAGGTCGCGGGCCGATTGCGACGACGAGCGGTATCTGGCGGTCCTCGATACGGTGGACGGCCTGTTCATGACCGGCGGCAACCAGGTGCGTCTGTCCTCCATCATCGGCGACACGCCGGTGGCGGAGAAGATACGCGCGCGCCATCTCCAGGGCCTGCACGTGGCCGGTACGTCGGCGGGTGCCGCCATCATGCCCGAGCGCATGATCGCCGGCGGGGAGTCGGGATCCATTCCCCGGGTCGACATGGTGGAGATGGCCCACGGGCTTGGTCTCACCGACACGTTGGTCATCGATCAGCATTTCCGTCAGCGTGAGCGCCTCGGGCGTTTGCTGGCGGCGGTGGCCGTCAATCCATCCGCGGTCGGCATCGGGCTCGACGAGGATACCGGCGCTTTCATCGACGCCGACGATCGCCTGGAAGTCATCGGCAGCGGCGGCGTGACCGTCGTCGATCCCACCGACATGGAACACGCGAACCTCGACGGTGAGGACGAGGATGCGCCCATCAGCCTCATCGGTCTGCGCCTGCATTTTCTGGTTGAGGGAGGTGTGTACGATATAAAGACACGCACGCCCAGTCTTTAGATAACAAGATCTCCAATAACAAGCCCGACGCAAGCCCGACGGGGCGCCGTTGGGCAAGGACGCCGCTCATGAAAATTCTAAGTACGTCGGTCTATGGGGGGCCGAACATTTATGCGCACTTTCCCATCATTCGCCACCTGATCGATCTGGGCCCGCTGGAGGAATGGCCGACCCGGCGCCTGGGTGACGCATTCATCGATGGTCTTCTGGAGGCCCTGCCCGGACTTGCCGAGCACGGTTGCTCTTACGGCGAACCCGGTGGATTCGTACGCCGCATGCGCGAGGACGAGGGCACCTGGCTCGGTCATGTGCTCGAGCACGTAAGCCTCGAAATGCAGTGCGTCGCCGGTTCCCAGGTAAGTTTCGGGAAGACCCGTTCCACCGGCGATTCGGGCCAGTACAACATGGTCTATCAGTACAAGGACGAAGAGGTGGGTCTGGAGGCCGGGCGTCTGTCCCTGGCGCTTCTTCATCATCTGATACCGGCGGAGCTGCGCCCGGACGATGTGCCGCCCGAGGGTTACGATTTCGAAACCGAACGTGACGACTTCATCCGTTATGCGCAACGCCGCGCCCTGGGCCCGAGCACGGCGTCACTGGTGGAGGCCGCCGAGGCGCGCGAGATACCGTGGCTGCGCCTTAACCGGCAGAGCTTGATCCAGTTCGGGCATGGGCGTTACCAGCGCCGTATACAGGCGACGGTTACCGGCAACACGCGGCAGATCGCCGTGGATCTGGCGTCCGACAAGGAGGAGGCGAATCGTATCCTCGCCGATCTCGGCCTGCCGGTGCCCAAGCAATTTCTCGTCTATGATGCTCGCCGCGCCGTGCGGGCCGCCGAGCGTATCGGTTATCCGGTGGTTCTCAAGCCCCTGAACGGCAACCACGGTCGTGGCGTGTCGACGCATCTGGAAAGCACGGAAGAAGTCGAGACCGCCTTCGAGAAAGCCCGGGAGCACCATCGCGCCGTGGTCGTTGAAAGCTTCATCCAAGGGCTCGATCACCGCCTTCTGGTGGTGAACGGCGAGCTGGTGGCGGCGGCCAAGCGTGTGCCGGGGCATGTTGTTGGCGACGGCAAGAGCAGCATCGAGGCGTTGGTGGAGGAAGTGAATGCGGATCCGCGCCGCGGCGTCGGTCACGAGAAAGTGCTGACACGCCTGGAGTTCGACGCCCAAGCCGAGCGTTTGCTGGCAGATTTGGGTTACACGCGTGAGTCGGTGCCCGAGGCGGGCGAGGTCGTCAGCCTCCGCAATACCGCAAATCTCTCCACCGGCGGTACCGCCGTCGACGTCACCGACATCATTCATCCGGACAATGTGGACATGGCGATACGCGCCATCAAGGCCATCGATCTGGACGTGGGCGGGGTGGACTTTCTCACTACCGACATCTCCAAGTCCTATCGCGAGACCAGGGGCGCGATCTGCGAGGTGAACGCGGGGCCCGGGTTCCGCATGCACGTGGCGCCCAGCGAAGGCACGCCCAGGGATGTGGCGGGACCGGTGATCGATATGCTTTTCCCGCCGAGCAAGCCCGCCCGCATTCCCATCGCCGCCATTACCGGTACCAACGGCAAAACGACGACCGCGCGCATGCTGGCCCACATCATGAAGCTCGCCGGCCACACGGTGGGTCTCGCCAGCACGGATGGCGTGTACATCGATGGGCGCTTGAGCGGTGGACGGTGACATGACGGGACCCATGTCGGCGCAGATGGTGCTGCGCGACCCCACGGTGGATGCCGCGGTTCTGGAAACCGCCCGCGGCGGATTGCTGCGCCGTGGCCTTGGCTACCGGGAGAGCAACGTATCGGCGTGCCTCAACGTGAGCGCCGATCATCTGGGCCTGCGCGGCATCGACACCGTGGAGCAACTGGCGGAGGTGAAGCGCGTGGTCGTCGAGGTCGCCACCGACGTGGCGGTCCTGAACGCCGACGATCCCCTGTGTCTCAAGATGGCGGACTACACCGAGGCGAGCCTGCTCTGCTACGTCACCATGAATCCCGCCCACCCGCTGGTGAAGGAGCACATCCGCGCCAACGGCATCGCCGTGGTGCTGGAGCAGGGCATGAACGGTCAGATGATCACCCTTTACGACAGCAACGGCCATCACATCCCGGTCGTGTGGACACACCTGATCCCGGCGACCCTGGAGGGACGCGCCCTGCACAATGTGCAAAACGCCATGTTTGCGGTCGCCCTGGCCCACGGCCTCGACATCGACATGGAAAACATACGCCACGGGCTGCGCACCTTCGACAGCACGTTCTTCCAGGCCCCCGGGCGCATGAATATCTACAACGAGCATCCCTTCAAGGTGATCCTCGATTACGCTCACAACACGGCCGCGGTGAGGGCAATCTGCCAGGTTGTCGAGCGCCTCGGCGCCGATGGTAACAAGCGCATCGTGCTGTCGGCTCCCGGTGATCGCCGGGACGAGGACATCGCCGAGATCGCGCGTATCGTCGCCGGGCAATTCGATTACTACGTCTGCCGACGCGACGACAATGCGCGCGGGCGCGGCCCCACGGAGCTGCCCGAGCTGATGCAGCGCGTGCTGCTGGAAGAAGGCGTCCCCGAGGATCGGATCGTGGTCATTCCCGACGAGCAGGAAGCCAACATGGCGGCCCTCGAGTCGGCTGACAGCGGTGATCTCTTGCTGATCCTGGGCGACAACGTCAAGCGCACCTGGAAGCAGATCATCTACTTCAATGCCGGCGATCGCGAGGATGCCGGCAAAGAGCAACCACCGGTGGCCGTTACGCTGGCGCCGGAGGATGCGGAAGCGTTCCGCCTGGATGCCGATATGGAGCTGGTGCGCGATGAGCGCGGTGTGAGGATCGCCAGGGAAGCCGAGGACTGAGTCCGGTGGAGTGCCTGGATTCACGGCGCCTCACCGGGCCGAATCTGATCATGGGCGGTGCGGGCGCGGTCATCGACGTGGATTTGGCAGGCGCCGATGCCAGCAAGCTCATCGATGAATGGCGCTGCCAGGCGCGGCGCATGCTCGAAGCCGTTGGCTGGCAGAGCGAGCAGATCCATGTTCATCGCCACGGGGATGGCGTGAGCCTCGCCATTTCCGCACCCATTGACGCGCTCTACGCGGCAACCGATATCAACGACTGGGCGTGGCAGGCGACTCTGAGCGCTCTCGAAGATGGCAAAACACCCGCCGTCCAGGCGGACGCGCTCACGCTCAAGGAAGCGATCGCCAAGGAACGCAATCCCGCCCTGTCAGAGCTGTTTACCCACGCCCGCCGTCGTCAACTCCCCTGCCTGGTGGACGACGAGTTCGTTTCCATCGGACTCGGACAGCGGCAGCCAAACCTGGCCGGTGGACGATCTGCCGTTGCCCGGCCAGGTCGATTGGTCGGCTCTGCACGGTATCCCGGTAGGGTTGGTCACCGGTACCAACGGCAAGACCACGTCCGTGCGTATGGCCGCAGCCATGGTGCGCGCGGCGGGCCGTGTGGTGGGGATCTCCTCGACGGACTGGATTGCCGTGGACCAGGCGATCATCGATCGCGGCGACTACTCGGGGCCCGGCGGTGCGCGCACGGTGTTGCGCGACCGCCGCGTCCAGGTTGCCATCCTGGAGACGGCGCGCGGCGGACTGCTGCGTCGCGGCCTTGCGTTGGACCGCGCCGACGCGGTTCTGATTACGAACGTCGCCGAGGATCACCTGGGTGACTTCGCGCTTCCCGATCTGCAGGCGCTGGCGGATCTCAAGTGGGTGGTGACGAAGGCTCTGGATGGCACGGGTCGCTTGGTATTGAATGCCGAGGATCCTCTACTGGTGGAACGCGCGCGCAAGCGCGAGGGCCCGATCACGTGGTTCTCCGCCGACCCGGAAAACGCGAGGCTCCAGGAGAGCCTGGCCGAAGGCGGCGATGTTTTCACGGTGGAGAACGGTGAGATGGTCTATCGATGCGGCGATGACCGGCGGGTGCTGCCGGCGCTCGCGGAGATCCCCATGACCCTGGCAGGCGCCGCCTCCCACAACGTGGCCAATGCCCTGGGCGCGGCGGGATTGGCCGCCGCCCTGGGTATTCCCCTGGACGCTATTGCCAGTGGTTTGCGCGATACCCGCCGGGAGGATCATCCGGGGCGCCTGAATGTTTACGAGTTCGACGGCGTGAAGGCTATTGTCGACTTCGCGCACAATCCTCACGGCTTGCAGGCATTGTTCGAGACGGGGCGCAGTCTGCCTGCCAAACGCCGTCTCGTATTGATCGGTCAAGCAGGGGATCGCTCGGACGAGGCCATCAGGACGCTGGCGGATGCCGCCTGGGCCATGCAGCCGGACCGGATCATCATCAAGGAAATGGGGCGCTACGCCCGGGGACGCAGCAAGGGGGAAGTTCCCGGGATGCTCCGCCGGCGCTTTCTCGAACTCGGCGCCCCCGCCGAAACCATCGGATACCAGGAGCACGAGCTTGCGGGGGTTCGCGACGCGGTTGCGTGGTCGCGGCGCGGTGATGTGCTGATTCTTCTCGTCCATGAGGACGTGGAAGGTGTTACCGAGTTCTTGAGAAATCGTTCTCGATAGAGGAGGGTGCGCCTGTGTCCCAGCGAAAAAAATCCCGCGCGGTGGGATTCAATCACGTGGCTTTGGAAGTCGGCGATATCGACGAAGCGCTGGCCTTCTATGGCGAGTTCCTGGAGTTCGAGCTACGCAGTAAAAATGAAAACATGGCCTTCATCGATTTGGGCGACCAGTTTCTGGCGCTCTCCAGGGGTCGTCGTCAGGCGCCGGACGATGGGCGCCATTTCGGCTTGGTGGTGGAGGACAAGGCGTTGGTGCGCGCCAGGCTCGAGGAAATGGGCGTGGACATCATCAGCGATCGCTTCCTCGACTTTCTCGACCCTTGGGGCAATCGCATCGAGATCGTCGGCTACGAGAATATCCAGTTCACCAAGGCGCGCCATGTGCTGCGCGGAATGGGTCTGGGCGCACTGGGAAAATCGGAAAGCGCTTTGCAAGAGCTCGCCGACAAGAACATGGCGCCGGACTGAATCACGATTCTGCCCCCGCTCCCCCGAGACGGGGATAAAGAGGGCGGGCGACTCGCTTAATTCCCCACCCCGGCGATTTGCCTCCGGAACTGAGACCCATTCCCATCCACGCGTGGTATAGACATCCCCTCTCCGGGCCGATATCTCTTGCATAGCCGGTTCCACCGGCAACATCCATCGGAGCAATACCATGTACGTCAAAGACGTGATGCATAGCGACGTCACAACGACGCCTCTGGGAACCCCTGTGCAGGAGGCGTTCGAGATCATGCGCGACGGTGGCTTTCGACATCTGCCGGTGATCGATGAGTTCGGCAAGGTCGCGGGAATACTTTCCGATCGGGATCTGCGCAGCGTGGGCGCCATCTACAAAGACGAGGCCACGGGAACCGAGGACTTCCTGGTCACCGAGGACACCACGGTGGACAAGATCATGGCCGCCAATCCATTCAGCGTGTCACCCGAAGACTCGGTCTCCTTCGCCATCGACATCATCCGGGAAAAGCGTATCGGCTGTTTGATCGTATCCAAGGGCGGGGAGTTACTGGGAGTCCTGAGCTACATGGATCTCCTGTCCGCTCTCAAGAAACTCCTCGATAAGCCTGCACAGGAAAGCGCAGCCTGAGAAGACCCCGCGTTCGCGCGGCAGAAAGTCTCCTGGCAAGCCGGACAACTTTCAGTCCTGCTTGCTGTTGGCGTCCTCCAGGGGCGCCGTCACGGGTAAGCGTGATCCAAGATCCTCACCGAACTGCTTCGCTTCGTCGATGATGCGGCGCGCGTGCCGCCAGCGATCGCATTTGTAGCCCACCACCGTCGACCAGGCGCACCACTGATCCTCGATGGTGCCGGAGATATCCCTGATGAGCTTCCGATAGTCACCGGGCCTTGTGAAGAGGAACAGGAACACGATGACTGCCAGGGTCAGAATGACAATTCTGAAGGGTTTGAGTTTCAATATGAGCGACCGTAGTGGTCTGCCTAGAATAGCTTAACGCTCCACGCCCTGTCGTCCTCCGAGAAAATACCCGTATGCCGGAATCCCGCGCCTTGCTAAGATTCCTGTGCCCCATCGACCCAGGGAGGGACGCGAAATGATGAGAGTTCTCTATCTGCCCCTGTTGGCTCTTGCACTCGCTTCGCTTGCGAATCCGGCGCCGGCCGCCGAAAGCAAAGAGTTGCGCAAACAGCGACAAGAAGCTCAGAAAGAGCGCCAGGCGCAGAAAAACGAACGCAACAGCGACATCAACGAGGCCACGAAAGCTTTCCGCGAGTTTGCCCGGGAGCTGAAGGTGGAGAACCAGGAGCAGGTGAAGGAGCTCGATACCGATTTCGAATTACGGCGCGTGGAGCTGAAAGCGGATCACGATGTCAGGATCGCAGGCGTCGAAGCGGAGTATCAAAAGAAGCTCTCGAGTCTGATCATGGGGTCGGGGGGCGAATTCGACCAGCAGGCCATGGAGCGGATGCAGGCGGAGGGAAAGGCCTTCGCCGACGAGCAGTTTGCCCTCAAAAGGCAATCGGCTGAAGAGTTCCACCGGGAACGTATCGCCAACGAGGATCGCAAGAGCGCACTGCTCGCCGAAGCAGACCAAATGGCCTTGGAAGAGGCCGCTTCCCTGGAATTGACGGCTGAGTATCCACCGATTCTCGCCACCCCCATGGGCGATGGGCTTACCAAGCAGGAGCAGCGCTGGAACAAACGGGAGAAGAAGGAGGTGGCGAAGCTCGAGAAACGCAACAGGAAACTCTTGAGCCCATATCGAAACGGCGAAAAATTGCGGAAATGGGAAATCCAGAATCTGAACGAGGATTTCAAGCTCACCTGGGACGAGAAAGCCGAGCTGCAGGCCCTCGACTCCCAGCAGTTGGTCTACAACGCCATGTTCATGGGGGCAGCCCAGGGAGGGACGGTGGACCAGCAGGACTTCATGGCCAAGTTGGCGGAGATCAACGAACAGAAGAAGCTCATCAAGATCGAGTACAGGAAAATCCGCGATCAGAGTCGCATCAAACGCCGGAAAGAGAAAAAGACGATTCTGGCCGACTGACGTCAGCTGTAATAACCTGTACCTGGCCTGACAGACAGTGTCGGAAAAGCTCGAAATTCGCGAGAGCAGACGAGACGATTGGGCTGCGATTGAGTCACTCTATCCGGAAGCGTTCCCGGAGGAGAATCTGCTTCCCCTTGTGCGAGATCTTTTGAAC